>VFQT010001745.1_pt1 | contig 24809 bp, 21 predicted proteins | sample 3512381 | NCBI WGS metagenome assembly VFQT01 (sample SAMN10412376, study PRJNA504923) | tailings metagenome | isolation source: Relicate 2 Philex TSF3 active mining site | place: Philippines: Tuba, Benguet | collected 2017-08-29
CTGCAGGAAGCAGCATGGAATCGAGCGACGCTGGATTCGATCCGTGCCTGGATCGGCTCGACGGCACCTTGGCGTGCCGAGGCGTGCTTCGGTGGAGGGCCCGGCTTGCTCGCGGCGCTGCGTGCGGTCACGCGTGGGAGTTCACGCGGCGTGATCGTGGCCGGTGCCTTGCGTGACGAAGCTGAGCGCGATGCGGTGCTGATCCTGGCCGCGCGGCTTGGCTGGCCAGTGGTCGCCGACATCACCAGCGGCTTGCGAGGCGTGCCGACCGCGCTTGCTCGCGTGATCGCGCACGGTGACTTGGTGCTGCGCAGCGAGTCGGCGCAGCGTGCGCTCGCGCCCGACGCCATCCTTCGAGTGGGCGGCGCGCTCACGAGCAAGGCCGTGGCGACATGGATCGATGCCTCGCGCGTGCGCCCGGTGCTCGTGGGTCGTCACGCTCAGCGGCAGGATCCTTCGCACACGGCTGCGTTCTCGCTGGACGTGGACCTGGCCGCGCTGGCGCGTGATCTCGTGAACAGCCAGCCCGAAGCGCTGCCGGCTGTGCCGAGCGCGCTCACCGACTCGTTCGTGCAGGCCGATCTGGCCGCGGCCACGGCGATCGAAGGATGGATGGAGTCGACCGATGACCTCAGCGAGCCGTGGATCGCCTGGTGGATCGCGCAGCATGCACCCGCCGGTGTGCTCCTGGCCGGCAACAGCATGCCGGTGCGCGACCTCGACATGCATGCGCCGGTCCGGCGCGACCTGGTAGTGCTCGGCCAGCGCGGTGCCAGCGGCATCGATGGCCTGGTCGCCACGGCCAGCGGCATCGCACGAAGCGGTGCGCCGACCACGGCGCTCATCGGTGACGTGAGCGCCCTGCATGACCTGTCGAGCCTCGAGCTGCTGCGCCGCACGCCTGGCCGCTGCACGCTGGCCATCGTGAACAACGATGGCGGCGGCATCTTCCACTTCTTGCCGGTGGCGCAGCAGGCCGTGCCGTTCGAACTGCTCTTCGGCACGCCGCATGGCTGCTCGTTCGAGGGTGCGGCATCGATGTTCTCGCTGCCGTATGCGCGGGCGACCACGCGCGGCGATGCGGTGCAGGCCTTGCAACGAGCATGGTCGCAGCCCGTGCCGGCGATCGTCGAGCTCATCACGCCGCGGTCGCAGAACCTTGCACGTCACCGCGCGTTGCAGGCATGCGTGGCCAAGGCGATCGATGACGCGCTCGCAGGATGATGCGTTCATGGGCGTCTTGAACCATCTCGGTGACACGGTTGCGTCATGAGCCGGTCGCATCACCATGATTCCGGCGCCCTCGCTGGACCACCCATCGACCCACGCGAGCCATCCATCCTTCCATGGTTCGAGCTTCGCCCGGCACCGGCTGATGCGCCGTGCATCGTGGCCCTGCATGGATCGTTCGGCGAGCCGCGCGACTGGAAGCTCGTCGCGGCGCGGGTGGGTGCGCGGGCATCGTTCCATGCGGTCGCGCTCGCACCGTTGGCGCAAGGCCGGGTGCTCGATCTGCCGCATGCTGCCGCGAGGGTCGCACGCACGGTGCGGGCGATCCGGGCACAGCGTCCACGCGCACCGCTCGTGCTTGCCGGCTACAGCTTCGGCGGCCGGCTCGCTGCGGCCGCCACCGCGGCGCTCGCTCCCGATGCGCTCGTGCTCGTGAGCGCGCGTGTGCACCCCTTGCCGCCGATGCAGGCGATCGAGCGCCAGCGAAGCGATGCGGCGCTCGCTGCAGCGCTCGCGCGCGATGGCATGCAGGCGTTCATGCGATCGTGGCACGAGCGACCGATGTTCGCGGGGTTGGTGGCGCGTGGGCTCGCCGGCAGCGTGGCTGCATCGCGGATCGCCAGCACGGCCAGCTGGGTCCGGATCCTGCGCGAACTCTCGCCGGGCACGTCGCTCGCCCCGCCTGATCTTGCCCGCGCGGCTCGATGCGCCTTCGTCGCCGGCAAGGATGACGCGGCGTACGTCGAAGAAGCCGGGCGCGTGCGCGCCCTGCGCGGCGGCCGACCCCTGCAGGTCACCATGGCCGATGCGGGTGACGGCCATCCGACCACGCACGCGCTGCTCGTCGAGGCGCCTGCAGTCGTGGCCCAGGTCCTGGACTACGCTTGCGCACCATGACCACCACCAGCACTGCACCGGCCTGGACCGCCGTCGGCGAGTGGACCGACATCCGCTACCACACGCTGCCCGAGGGCATCGCGAAGATCACCATCAACCGCCCGCACAAGCGCAACGCCTTCCGACCCGAAACGGTGATGGAGATGCGTCGTGCGCTGCAGCTGGCGCGTGAGGATGCCTCGGTCGGCGTGGTCATCCTCTGCGGCGAGGGTCCCGATGCCTTCTGCGCGGGCGGCGACCACAGCGTGCGCGGCGAGGCGGGCTACGTGGATGAGTCAGGCGTGCATCGGCTGAACGTGCTGGATTTCCAGCGCGAGATCCGCACCTGTCCCAAGCCCATCGTGGCGATGGTCGCGGGCTTCGCGATCGGCGGCGGCCACGTGCTGCACATGATGTGCGACCTCACGATCGCGGCCGACAACGCCAAGTTCGGCCAGATCGGCCCCAAGGTCGGCTCGTTCGATGGCGGCTACGGCAGCTCGTACATGGCGCGCATCATCGGCCAGAAGAAGGCTCGCGAGATGTGGTTTCTCTGCAGGCAGTACTCCGCGCAGCAGGCTCTGGACATGGGCCTCGTGAACACGGTCGTGCCGCTGGCCGACCTCGAGCGCGAGACGCTGCAGTGGTGCCGCGAGATGCTCGCGTGCTCGCCCACGGCGCTGCGTTGCCTGAAGGCCGCGATGAATGCCGATTGCGACGGCCAAGCCGGGCTGCAGGAACTGGCTGGCTGCGCCACGATGCTCTACTACATGACCGACGAGGCGCAAGAGGGCTCGCGCGCCTGGCGTGAGCGCCGCCCGCCGGCGTGGGACACGATCACGCGCCGCCCGTGAGCGACGCTGCGCACATCCCGGCGTCGCATCGTGCCGGATTCGGCACGTGGCTCGCGGCCATGCGACCCAAGACGCTGCCAGCGGGCCTTGCGCCTGTGGTGGTCGGTGCGGCGATGGGCCGCGCCCAGAGCGATGCGCCGTGGCAGGCGCGCGAGTGGGGGCTCTTCGCGGCGTGCGCCGTCGGTGCACTCGGCGTGCAGGTCGCCACGAACTTCGCCAACGAATGCCTGGACTTCCGCAAGGGCGCGGACACGCCCGATCGGCTCGGTCCCACGCGTGCCGTCGCGGCGGGGCTGATCGCGCCGGCGCGCATGTGGATGGCGACGGGCGTTGCTCTTGCCGTGGCTGGCCTCGCCGCCGCGTGGCTCTCGATCGAGGTGAGCATCGGCTACGCGTTCCTTGGCCTGATCAGCGGCGCACTTGCGCTGGCGTACACGGGCGGACCGGTGCCTTTGGCCTACGTCGGGCTGGGGGATCTCTTCGTGCTCGCGTTCTTCGGCGTCGTGGCGGTGGTGGCCACGGGCCTTGCGCTTGGTGCGGAGCTTGGCTGGCAGCTGGTCACGGCTGGCGTTGGATGCGGCCTGCTGTCGACGGCGATCCTGGCCGTGAACAACCTCCGCGATCGTCAGGGCGATGCACGCGCGCGCAAGCTCACGCTTGCCGTGCGCCTGGGCGAGCGGTTCGCCAGGCTGGAGTTCGCCGCCTGCGTGGTGGGGTCGCTGGGCTGCTTCGCAGCGCTCGGGGCGGGGCAGGATCCGCTGGCTTATCTGCCATGCATCCCTCCGGCGATCCTGATGGTGCAGGTCGTGCGCGTGCTGCGTGGTCTTGACGGTCGACCGTTGAATGGCGTGCTAGCCTCCACGGGATCGGCGCTGCTCGCCACGGCAGTGCTGTTCGCCCTCGCCATGGCCCGGTCCTGATGCAGACGTTCAGCGTTGCTTGGTACGAACTCCCGCTGCGCACGCCGTTCCCGGCGGGCGGGGAATTGGTCCGCATGCGTCAAGGCGCGATCCTTCGTGTCGAGGACGGCGATCGAACCGGCTATGGCGAGATGGCACCCCTGGCGGGGTTGCACCGCGAGTCGCTGCAGGATGCGCTCGAGGGTCTGCAGGAAGCCGCGCGCAGCGGCTCGATGCCCATGGCGCCGAGCGCCTCGTTCGCGCTTTCGTGCGCGCAGGCCACGCTCGTGCATGAGCGCCGTTACGGCTTCGGTCGCAGCGAGCACAGCGGTGTCGGGGTGAACGCCGTGTTCTCCGGCGATGCCGCCGCCGCGCGCGCCGCGATCGAACGGGGCGACTTCAGCGGCTACCGCACCGTGAAGGTGAAGGTGGGTCTCGGAAAGGTTGCCGATGACGCGGCACTGATCAGCACGATGCTCGAGGGACTTGATCCGTCGGTCCGGCTCCGGCTCGATGGCAATCGTCGGCTCACGCTGACGTCGGCGGTTCGCATGATGAAGCGGCTCGATGCCGATCGCATCGAATACATGGAAGAGCCGCTGCGCAACCCGCTTGAACTGCCCGAGCTCAGCCGTCGCACGGGGATCACCATGGCGATCGACGAGTCGCTGCACGAACCGGAGCACCGCGAGGCGCTCGTCGGCGCGCCGGGCGTCGAGGTGCAGGTCCTCAAGCCGAGCCTGCTGGGGGCGCTCGAGGAAGTCGAGCATGCGGTCACGCGTGGTCGCATCCACGGCATGGACACGGTGCTTTCGAGCTGCCTCGAGTCGTCGTACACGCTGGCGCTGCTGGCGCGGCTTGCGGCGGTCACCGCCACCGGCGGCCGCGATCACGGCCTGGCTTCGGCCGGTCTCTTCGAATTCGATGTCGTGGAGCAGGCGCCCGTGCGGGAAGGCCGCATGGAGATCGCGCCTGCGCTCCCGATACCAAGGCTTGAGTTCGTACCGCTCAAGGAGGCAGTCGTTCCATGGACGTGATCACCTTCCAGATGGGCCCCGGGGGCATCGTCGATCCGCATTGGCAGGGCGTTCGCGCCGCGTACGAGCATTCGCTCTGGGCCGAGGGGATCGGTGCGGGGGTGCGCGTCGGCGTGCGCGCGTCGCTCGATGCCCAGTCCATCAGCGCGCTGTTCGCCGTGGTGCGCCGCGGTGCATGCGCGGTCCTGCTGAACCCACGCGATCCCGAGGCGCGATGCACCGCCGTGTGCGCGCAGGCGGGCGCCGCCAGCCTGCCCGCGCCGAGTGCACCGAGTTGCACCGTGCCCGCGGCCGACCCGGATCCATCGCGTCCCACCGTCATCGTGCCCACGAGCGGTTCGAGCGGCGAACCTCGCCTGATCGTGCACTCGGCGGCCACGCTCGTCGAGGCCGCCGTGCGCGCTTCGAAGGCATGCTCGTTCGCGGCCGATGACTGCTGGGCGCTCACGATCCCGTGGCACCATGTCGGTGGCCTGGGGATCCTCATGCGGGCGGCGCTCGTGGGTGCGCGCGTGGCGATGGTGCGCGGCGAGTCGTCGGTCCCGCTGCATGCGTTCCTGCTCGCGGTGCCGTCGGTCACGCATGCTTCGATCGTGCCGACGCAGCTCGCCGGGCTGCTGCATGCGGCCCGCCAGGACCCGAGCCTCCATGACCGCATCCGTGCGATGAAGGCGCTGGTCGTCGGGGGTGCATCGTGCCCGATCGACTGGCGCAACCAGGCGCTCGCCAACGGCTGGCCGCTGGTCATGACCTACGGCATGACCGAGACGGGCGCGATGGTCGCCGCCGGTCGGCCGACGCCTGAATCCGCCGATGGCTGGTCCGGCCGCTGGCTCGATGGCGTCGTGGCCAAGCGGCTGGGCTCGGATCTTTTCGTGCGCTCGCCGACCATGGCGCTTGGCGCCTGGCGCGACGGTGCGATCGAGCCGATCGTCGAGGCCGGCGGTTGGCTGCGCACGAATGACCAAGGGCGCTTCGAGCAGGGCACGGTGATCGTCTCGGGACGAAGCGATCGCGTGTTCATCTCGGGCGGCGAAAACGTTGACCCTGTCGAGCTCGAGACGCAGCTGCTGCATCACGCTGCGCTGCTCGGTGCGCGCGTCATCGGTGTCCCGCACGATCGCTGGGGCATGCGCCCAGCCGCGTTCGTGCGCACCGACGGCAGCGCCGTCGAGTGGGATGCGCTCGTCGCCTCGCTCGCCGAGCACTTGCCGCGCCATGCGTTGCCTGACTCGATCGTCGAATGGCCCACCGACCTGCCGCACAAGGCATCGCTCGCGCAGTGCCATGCTGCGCTCCCTGCGGCGCGGGTGCTCTGGAGCAAGCCGGCACCCGAGCGCTCAGCGGTCGGCGAGGCGGCGGATGGCGTCGGGCACGGCCACTGAGGTGCCGTCGCGCCCCACGCAGGCATGCACCAGCGTGATGCGCGCAGCGCAGCGGGAGCCGAGCATGAGTTCGTGGAGCATCGTGACCGATCGTTCGCCGCAGGCCGTCATCGACGAGTGCACCTCGACCGCATCACCTGCCCGCAGCGGTGCGTGAAGATCCGCCTCGACGCGCACGATGGGCATGGCCGGCAGGCGCCCAGCGAGCATGTCGACGATCGGCACGCCGTGCGCCGCGAGCCAATGCTCGAAGCCGCGGTGCGCGATCTCGATCGAGCGCGCCGTGAAGACCACGCCGGCGGCATCGGTGTCGGCGAGCGAGACGATGTGGCGAAACGCGTGCTGCACGCACGCATCCTAGGGGTTCAGCACGAGCCCCATGCACTGAGCATCACGCCCAGGTCCGAACCATCGACCGTACCGCTGCCGTCGATGTCGGCTGCACCGGGCGCACCCCAGCCGCTCAGCAGCAGGCCCAGATCGCCGCCATCGACGAGGCCGTTGCCATCAAGGTCGGCAGGACACGCAGGGGGCAGCGTGAAGGGCGTGAGGAAGCGGAAGCTCGAGACCGGCGGATTGCCCGAGCCACCCGGGTTGTTCACGATCTCGACCTCGGCACCGCCGATTGGGTCGAGCATCTGCACGCGGGTTCCGCCGGTGTAGAGCAGCTTGCCGTTGCCCAGCGTCCACACGCCTCGAGGGCTTGTGAAGGTGGGATAGAAGTTGACCAGCTGCCCGGTCGCTGACAGGTTCCAGAGCCCGCGCGGGTCGCTGAAGCCAGCCACCCAGAAGCCGCCGCCCGTGGCGGGTGCGATCTGCTGCGGGAAGTCGAAGTAGCTCACGCCGTCCGAATCGAAGAAGGGCGGGGACTGCACGACGCCTGCATCACTCACGAACTCAAGGTCCTCGCCGCCGAGCGCGGCCTCGCCCGAATCCGCCACCATGAACCCGCCGGGCACCGCGATGATGCCTCGCGGATTGCGCATGAGGGGGCTCTGCAGGAAGAGTTCGAAGCCCGAGCCGTCGAGGTTCATGCGCCAGATTCGTCCAGGCTCCGAGAGCGTGGTCACGAACGGCTCGGTCACATAGATCTTGCCGTCCTTGATGCAGCATCCGTAGGCGCGCGTGAGCCCTTGCGCCGGGCCGCACAACTCACGGATGAACACACCTTGCGCGCTGAACTCGCGCACGGTGGCGTCGACTTCATCGGTCACGATCATCGTGCCGGTCGGGCTGGCGACCACCTGGATCGGCTGGTCGAGGTACGCGGTGTCCACGATCACGTTCTGGCTCACGATCGCGCCGGTCGTGGCGTCGAAGGCCCACACCGTCTGGCGGAGCGAATCCGGGCAGAGCAGGACGGGCGTTCCGCCGCCGGGCAGGGCGAGAGCGAAGGTGGCGATGGTCGTGGCAAGCATGGGCAGTCGAGTGTAGGACCGGACCTGCGCAGGTCAAAGCCCAGTCACGGATTCCCATCGACCCGACACGGAAACTTCATGCGCCCGCGGGATCACCAGCGCTCGGTCGCGTCCTTGGGGGCAAGGTGCCAGGGTGAAGCCTCGACGCCGTTGATCCGCGTGTTGCCGGGGATCGTGGTGGTGCGCACCATGTGCAGGAAGTCGCACGGGAACGGAAGGCTCGGTTTGGACAGCGCGTCAAGCTGCGCCGTCTCCGATGGAGCGAGTGCAAGGTTGCATGCACCGAGGTTGTCCTCGAGCTGCGCCATCGTGCGTGCACCGAGGATCGTGCTCGTCACGCCGCTGCGGTCCATGACCCAGCGCAGCGCGACCTGCGCCGGCGTGGCGCCGTGCGCCGACGCGATCTCGCGGAGGGCGTCGATGATCGCGAAGGTGGTTTCGTTGAGGTACGTGCTGTCGCTGCGCACGCGGGTCGAGCCGTCGTCCTTGGGGCGATGCGTGCGATCGAACTTGCCCGAGAGCACGCCGCCGCGCAGGGGGCCCCATGGCGTCACGCCCAGGCCGAGCGCGCGCGCCATCGGCATGAGCTCGCCCTCGACCGTGCGCTGCAGCAGCGAATGCTCGATCTGCAGCGCCACGAACGGCACCCAACCCTTCAGGATCGCCTCGTACTGCATCTGCGTGCACACCCATGCGGGGTGATCGCTGAGCCCCAGGTAGCGCACCTTGCCCGCGCGAACCAGCATGTCGAGCGTGTGCACGGTCTCGTCCACCGGCGTGTGCGGATCCAGGAAGTGCACCCAGAGCAGGTCGATGTGGTCGGTGCGCAGGCGACGCAGCGAATCCTCCACCTGGTGCATGATGGCCTTGCGGCCCGAACCGCCGCCGTTGGGATCGCCGACATGCATCCCGCCGCCGAACTTGGTCGCGACCACCAGGCGGTCGCGCAGGCCCTTGCCGCCGCCGGTCGTGAACCAATCGCCGAGGATCGCCTCGCTGTGGCCCTTGGTGTAGATGTTGGCCGTGTCGATGAAGTTGCCGCCGCAGCCGACGAAGCGCTCGAGCTGGGCGATCGATTCCTCGGGCCCGGTGCCGAAGCCCCACTCCGTGCCGAAGGTCATCGCTCCGAAGCAGAGCGGGCTCACGCGAAGGCCGGATCGGCCGAGGGTGACGTAGTGGTCGAGTGCCATGCGGGCACTCTAGGTCCCGGCGCCCCGCGAGGGCCGCTACCTTTCCGCCATGCCCAGCACCAGCCCACCGAGTCGGCCACGTCGCTCGGCGCGCGCCATCGAGCCCGTGCGGATGCCCACCACCAAGACGCCCGTCCAGCAGGCGAAGGCCGACCGCCAGGATTCGGTCTACCACATCTACATGGCGGCACTGGCCATGCTGGCGATCCTCGTCTCGGTAGGGCTGTTCCTGTCGCCCAGCGAGCCCGACGTGATCGGCGTGCTCACCGTGGTCGACTTCGTGCTCTGCCTGTTCTTCTTCTATGACTTCCTGCGCCACCTGTGGAAGGCGCCATCGAAGCTGAAGTACCTGTTCGGCTGGGGCATCATCGACCTGCTGAGCAGCGTCCCCTTCGTCTTCGAGACGCGTTGGCTGCGCATGGCGCGAGTGCTTCGATTCCTCATGTTGCTGCGGGCCGCGCGCATCATTTGGGAATCCGCCAAGGTCGAGCGTCGCAGCATCACGATGGCCGGCGCGACCTTCTTCATCCAGTCGCTCTTCATCATCATCTGCATCCTCGTGCTGCACTTCGAGCACCAGGCGCCGGACGGCAACATTCGCAGCGCCAGCGATGTGCTCTGGTGGGCCATGACCACGGTTACGACCGTGGGCTACGGCGATCGCTTCCCGGTCACGGTCGAGGGCCGCATCGCCGGCGCGGTGCTCATGATCTCGGGGATCGGGTACTTGGCGACGGTGCTCGGGGTCTTCGCGCAGGCGTTCGTGCCCAGGCACAACCACCACTGAATCACGTGCGGTGCACCGCTCGGGCGGCGGTGCGATGCGCGAGCGCGTGGGCGCGCTGCACGCTCGGCCGCCGCGCGATCAGTCTTTCGCCGTCCAGCCGTACGTTTCGTAGCGGTGATCGAACGTGCCGTCGGGCCGAAGGTCGAGCACCCCGAACCCCTCGGGAATCCCCTCGAGCGAGCCCTTCCACCACGAGCCGCTGACCGCGCCATCGTTGATGTACGTGATGCCGTCGGTCTCGCAGCGGTCGCGCAGGTGGACGTGCCCGCTCAGGCAGAGCCGCACCTTGCCGCTCGCACGCATGAGTTCGTGCAGTTCCGCGCAGTCGGAGTGCATCTCGCCGCCGGAGATGATCGTGTCGTTGCCGCGCGCAGGCGGCTTGCCATAGGTGATCGCCGTGATCGCGATGATTGGGATGTGGCTCACCACGCACACTGGCGTGCCCGCGGGCGTTGCCTTGAGTTCGGCCTCGAACCACGCGCGCTGCTCGGGATCGAGGAAGCCCTTGTAGCCGTTGCCGTCCGGCTGCACGCTGTCGAGGAGGATGAAGCGCCATCCGCCGCGGTCGCTCGAGAACCAGTTGCGCGGCTGGCCGAAGGTCTCGCAGGCCCACTTCTTGCCCCAGTCGGCTGCGTCGAGCGGGACATCGGTGCGCGAGCGGTTCCAGCCCAGGATGTCATGGTTGCCGGTCGTGTGCAGCACGGGCACCGACACGTCCTTCATCATGCGCTCGAAGCACCCGCGCATGACCTTGGCACGGTCGCGCTTGGCGTCGAAGACATCCATCACCGAGTCGCCGCCCGTGATGACGAGATCGGGCTTGAGCTCCTGCGCGCGTGCCCACGCTTGCGCGGCACCACGCTCGGCCTGGCGCTCGGGCTGCACGTGGATGTCGGTCATGTGGATCAGGCGGAACGGCCGCGCGGCATCGGCGTCCTGGATCGGCGCGGCCGCCGCGTGCGCGCGTGAATGACCAAAGATCGGTGCGAGCGCGAGTCCGGCGGCTGCGGCAAGGGCATCACGACGATCGATTGGTGTGCTCATGCGCGCGTCATACCATCATCGTGCAGGGCTCGTGCAAGTCGCTCGACGGATCTGGGCGAGCTGCCCTCGGCCTTGTTGTTCACGATGACGAAACCGGCAAGGCCCGCGGTCATGGCGTGGCGGTTGAGCCGAACCCACGCGACCAGTCCGGTTGGATCGGGATCGACGATGCGATCGAACGGTGCGTAGCGCTCCTTGGCCTCCTCGTAGGAGAGTCCGCTGTGGAGCATCCACCTGCAGCAGAGCACGCGGTTGGCCTCGACGGGAACGTGCTCGGCCTGCGCCATCGGGGGTGGCATCGATGGATGGACCGAATAGCAATGGCTTGCGCCGGTCGATCGGAGCATCGACAGGTACTTCGCGCAGAGCATGCGCCGGTCGCGCCACTCGATCGCGTACAGCGGGCCCGGCGGCAGGCGAGCAAGGAACTCGCCGACGTCATCGATGATGTGCTCGGCCTCGCGGTCGCTGCGGACCCCAAGATGCGAAAACTGGAAGAGGATTGGCCCGCATCGCTCGGCGAGCCCGCCCACGCAGGGCGCCACGATCTCATCGGCTGCGAAGGCGGCATCGAGCCAACGCGACGGTCGATGCGGTGCGCCGGGAGCAGGCCGCCAGCCATCGAGCGGCTGCGCCGGCTGCATGATCGACTCGTGGGCCTTCACGAGAAAGCGGAAGTCGCGTGGGACCTGCCCGGCCAGTCGCATGAACTCCTCGACGGGCGCAGGACGGTAGTAGGTCTTGTCAACGCCGACCGTGCGCAGGAGCGGGTGCTGCGCGTATGCACGCAGCCCGTCGCGAGCGAGCGCCGATTCGCCGTGCCGGCCCGCATACACCAGACCCTTCCAGCCCGGAAAGCTCCATGAGCTCGTGCCCAGCCTGATCGATGCGGGCAGCGACGCCCCGAGTGCCGCGAGCGCAGCATCGGGTGCGCACGGCGCCACGGCACCATCGACGGCCGGTTCGTCGCCCGACCCACCGAAGAGCGACCATTGCTCCCCGGTCGACATCGCTCAGCGGACCTCGATCTCGACCGCGCTCACGTCATCGGCGTAGTGCGGCGAGCCCTGCAGCTGCGTGGTGTGCTCAAGCATGCGCACGAGCGGCTTGGGCGCGTGGAGCGCATCGCGCGTCAGGAACTCGCGGAACTGCGAGTGGCTCCAGACCGAGCCGTCGGAGAGTTGGATCTCGACGAGGCCGTCGCTGTAGAGGTACAGCCGGTCACCATGATCCAGATGCACCTGCGTCTCCTCGTAGGGCATGCCGTCGATCATGCCCACGATCGGGTTCTGCGACTCGAACTCGCGCACGCCCGACGGACCGACCGCCATGACCGGCGGGTGCCCGCCGCCCGACCATCGCAGCGAACGTGTGCGCAGGTCGAGCACGCCGTACCAGCCGGTGAAGTAGAGGTTGTTGTGCTTCGACATCTGGAACGATGCGTTGAGCGCCGCCATCACGAGCCCGGGCTCGCCCAGATCGAGCGAGCCGGTCAGGCCCTGCAGCATGTTGCGCACGCTGACGGAGAGCAGCGATGGTCCGACGCCGTGGCCGCAGACATCGATGAGCCAGAACGCGAATCGGTCGCCATCGAGCATGCGATAGCCGAAGCAATCGCCGCCGAGCGAGGCCGATGGCGTGAACTCCCAGCTCGTGCTCAGCCGTGGCTCGTCGATGGGCTCGGGCAGCAGGCTGCGCACGTACTCGGCAGCCTGGTGCAGCTCCGATCGCAGGGCTTCGTACGCGGCGTTGCGCTCGAGCGCGGCGATGTAGCCCTTCGAGTGGTAGCGGATCCGCGCGATGATCTCCAGCGGATCCGGCAGCTTGACCATGTAGTCGTTGGCGCCGCGCGCGAAGGCCTCGGCCTTGGTCGTGCCTTCTTCCTTCGAGCTCAGGACGACGAGCGGGATCTCGGCGGTGCCCGGCTCCTTGCGGAAGTCGCGCACGAGGTCGAGCCCATCCACGCCCGGCATCACAAGGTCCTGCAGGATCACCGTGGGCTGCACGCGCAGGGCCTCCTCGATGGCCTTGGTCGGGTCGCTCACGAAGTGGTACGCGATGTCGGGCTGTGTGGCGCAGATGCGGCGCATCGCCTCGCCGATGATCGCCTGGTCATCGACGAGCAGCACGCTGATGCGAGGTGTGATCGTTGCGGCAAGGTCGCTCATCATGCGCTCCGGGGTGCTGCGCAGGCGATTTCGATGGCCTGCGCGATGCGGTTGATGGGGAGGACTTCGACGGCGGCGCCGAGCGCGACGGCCGCGCCGGGCATGCCCCAGACCACGCTGGTGGCCTCGTCCTGCGCGATCGTGTGCCAGCCCGCGCGACGCAGCGCGCGCAGGCCCTCTGCACCGTCGCGGCCCATGCCCGTGAGCAGGACCGCGACGCCTCGGGGCTGGCCGACGAGGCTCTCGAAGAAGACGTCGACCGACGGCCGGTGCGCCAGCGACCGCGGCTCGGATCGATGCGCGAATCGACCATGCTCAAGCACGAGGTGATCGTCGCTGCACGCCACAAAGACCGTGCCAGTGGACGGCGCCTGGCCATCCTCGGCGAGCACGACGGTGTGGCCCGTTTCGCGACCGAGCCACTCGGCAAGGCCGGGCGCGAAGGCGCGATCGATGTGCTGCACGATGACGACCGGCGCGGCCAGCACCATGCCGCGCGGCAGGACGGCCGCAAGGGCCTGCGGCCCGCCGGTGCTGGCGCCGATGGCGATGATGCCGCGGCCGCTCGGACTGCTGGTGGCCACCTCCCGCATCCGCACGTCATGGCCGCGATCCAGCTGGCGCACGTGGTCGATCTTGCGTGCGAGCGAGTCGAGCCCCTCGATCGAACCGCCGGGGCCGAAGGTCGGCGTGGTCGTGACGTCGAGCGCGCCCGCGCCCAGCGCGTCGTACACGCGATCCAGATTCGCCTGGATCGACGCCGTGACGACGATGATCGGGCACGGTGTGCGGCGCATGATTTCGCGCGTGGCGACGGCGCCGTCCATCACGGGCATCTGCATGTCCATGAGCACCAGGTCCGGCCGGTCCTTCGCACACTGTTCGATCGCCTGGCGGCCGTCTTCGGCGATCCAAGCCACCTCGGCACCGGGGATGCGCAGCACCGACTGGCGCAGCACTTCCACGGCGAGCTTCAGGTCATTGACGATCGCAACGCGCACGGCGGGACTGTACCCGTGGCATCATCCGGCCGACGCAGCGATCAGGTCGGCGACCGTGTCGAGAAGCGTCCGATCGTGGAATGCACCCTTGGTCAGGTACGCGGTCGCGCCCGCTTCGAGCCCGGCGAGCCGATCCTCCTCGCGGTCCTTGTACGAGACCATCACGATCGGAAGGTTCGAAAGCCGCCGATCCGCACGGATGCGCCGTACGAGCTCCAAGCCATTCATGCGCGGCATGTCCACGTCGCTCAGCACGAGGTCGTACCGCTCCCGCTGCAGCGCATTCCACCCATCGAGTCCATCGACCGCGACGTCGACCTGGTAGCCGGCGCGCGTGAGCATCTGTCGCTCGACTTCACGCACCGTGAGCGAGTCCTCGACGACGAGCACGCGGTGCACGCGTCGGCGCGCATCCTCGCTGCCCGCGGCAGCGCCGCGCAGCGTGCCCTCGTCGAGCCGCCGTGCCGCGTCGATCGCCATCGCATCGGCGTCGAGGATCAGCACCAGCTCGCCGCTCTGGCGCACGCTCGCGCTGGACACGTGGGGCACGGTGCCCAACCGCTCATCGAGCGGCTGCACCACCACGTCCTCCTCGCCGAGGAACCCATCCACGATGACGCCGAGCGTGCGTTGGCGCGTGCGGAGGCTCACCACCGCCAAAGCGCCGCTGTCGGCATCGCCCGGGATGCCCAGGAGTTCGTCGCCGCGCACCAGGCCGATGACCTCGTCGTTCACTCGCGCGGCCAGGCGGCCTTCCACATGCTCAAGCGTGTGATGGTCGAGCCGGTCGATGCGCTCCATGCGTGCCAGCGGCATGGCGTACGGCTCGCCGGCGATCGACACGATCGCCGCACGCAGCACGCTGAGCGTGACCGGCAGCCGCATCCGGAAGGTCGTGCCGCGGCCAAGTTCGGTCATCACCTCGACGCTGCCGCCGACCTCGTGCACGGTCGTCTGCACCACGTCGAGCCCGACGCCGCGGCCCGAGAGGTCGGTGACCGCCTTCGCCGTGCTGAAGCCGGGAAGGAAGAGGAAGTCGGTGAGTTCGCGGTCGCTCATGCGCGCCACGAGTTCCGGCGTGCTCAGGTTGCGTTCGACGATCCTGGTGCGCAGCCGGGCCAGATCGATGCCGCGGCCGTCGTCGGCGACGTCGACCACCAGCATGCCGGCCTGGTGCACAGCCGTGACCCGCAGCGTGGCCTGGGCACGCTTGCCGCTGGCCGCACGCTCGGCGCGCGTTTCAATGCCGTGGTCGAGCGCGTTGCGCACCAGGTGCGTCAGCGGCGCCTCGAGCTTGCGCAGGATGTCGCGGTCCACGCTCACCGACTGGCCCTCGAGCCGTGCGGACGCATCCTTGTCGAGCGATCGAGCGAGGTCGCGCACCGTGCGCGGGATCGTCAGGCAGGCATCGCCGAAAGGCCGCATGCGGCAATCGATCGCCTCGTGGTGCAGCGTGGTGCTGAGTTCCTCGGTTCGGCGCAGGTGCGCCTGCAGATCGGCTTCGAGCAGCGCGACCTCACCGCGGATCGCGGCGTGTGCCTGCTCAAGATCAAGGTCGCTCACGTCCTGCCGCTGCCGCCGGCGATCGAAGAGATCCTCAAGCGTGCGCTCGCGCGTGCGGATGGCGCGAAGTCGCGCCTGCATGGCGTCGAGCCGCCGCGCCTCGACCATGCCCTCGCCTGAAAGGCGCATGAGCCGATCAAGGTTTCGCGAGCGCACCATGACGCTGCTCTCACCGGCAGCGGGCTTGGCCGGCGATGGCGTTGCGGTTGATGACATCTTCGCCGAAGCGCTGGAGTTGGGTCCGCTGGCGCTCGGTGCGGTGACCACCTTCGCCGTGGTACTCGCAGGATCGATCGGTGGTGCGGTCGGCGTTGATGCAGATGGAGGCGCAGTCGTCGATGGAGGCGCGAATGCAGGCGCAGGTGCCGAGGCCGATGTCGGCGCGGGGACAGGCGCCGACGCGGGCGCTGGGTCCAGCGAGGACGCTGGCGCTCCCGGAGCCGATCCAAGGATGTCCGCCGCCGAGCTGGGTGCACGGTCGATCGATGCCGCTGGCCGCTGCAACTGCGCGGCCAGTGCGGCGATGGTGACGGCGTTCGTGGCGTTCCACGCGGGGACGTCGGCCTCCGCCACCTGCGCGCTCTGCACCAGGAGATCCGTGCCCTTCAGCAGCTGATCGACGCGCGACGGCACGATCGGCTCCTGCGCGCGCTGCAGGCGCACCAGGCAATCCTCCATGGCGTGGGCAAGCGTGACGACTTGCTCGAACCCAACGATGCGCGCCGCACCCTTGATGCTGTGCGCTGCGCGCATGAGCGGCTCGACCAGCGCGGGATCGGTGGCGCTTTCGAGCGAGACCAAGCCATCGCTCAGGGCACGCCCGTGCTGCTCGGCCTCGGCCTTGTACAGGTCGAACATGCTGAACCCGCCAAGGCTCATGCTCGCACCGCCTCGGTGCACGCTGCGAGCAGGGCATCCACATCAAGGATCCCTGCATGACCGGTCGCGCATGGCATGAGGTGCGTGGTGAATCCCGCGCCGGTCGCAGCCACCGTGAGCGGCGCGGCGAGCAGGTCCTGCGAGTTGCCGGCAACCGTGCCCGGAACCTCATCGGCTTCGAAGGCCCACGCGGCGCCGCGCTCCCCAAGCACGATCATGCGCGCGGAAGCATCGCCGGTCGGTGACCAGTTGAATCCGCAGAGCGAGGCCAGGTCCATCACGATGGCGACTTCGCCCTCGATGTTGGCCAAGCCACGCAACGCACGATGCGATCGGTGCGGGATGCGGTGAGGCTTGACCGCGCGGGTCACGCGCAGCACGCGCCCCGCCGGCACGGCGATCCACGACGAGCCCACGCGCGCAAGGACGGCATGCACGTCGGTGGCGCGCTCGCGCTCGATGACGCGCGCAAAGGCCTCGGCGTTGGCGTCGAGTTCCGCGGCCGTGAGCGGGCGGTGTTCGCTCATGGTGCGCTCCGTCCGCGTGCGGCGGCCCGCTGGGCCCGCTTGCGCCAGCGCTGCGCCTCGTCGAGCCGACCGAGCCGCTCGGCCACCGAGGCCAACGCCAGCATCGCCAAGTCATGCTGTGGTGCCAGGTACACGGCCCGCTCCAGCAGACTGTGCGCACGCTCGTGTTCGTGGGCCGCGATCGCCGACTCGGCCTGCGCCAGGAGCGCATCGACGTGCTGCGGCAGGGGCATACCCTGGCTTGACGCGACGACGGCCGCGCTGTCGTCGGTTTCGTGCGCCGCCGGTCGAGCAGGCGGCAGGGGCATGGTGCGCGGGTCGTCCTCGCGCATCGTTCGCTGCGCCTGCGGGCTGGTCGCTCCCGGCATGATCGCAGGCCGTTGGATCGAACCGATCGACGCCACCGGGCTGCGCTGCGGCGTCACCAGCGGCGGCAGTTCGCCGCGATGCCACGCGAAGCTCTCAGCGTGATCGTCGCGGCGCCACGATGGCCCCAGCTCAACCCGCTCGGCGTGCCCAAGCATCAACATGCCGCCCACGGGCACCGCGCGCACGATGGCCGCCACCAGCGCGTCGCGCGTGGGTGCATCCAGGTAGATCAGCAGGTTCCGGCACATCACCACGTCGAACGATCGGTCTTCGAGCACCTTGATCAGGTGGGCACTCGAACGAACGTGGGTGCATGACACGGCCGCCTTGACGTGTGGATGAATCCATGCGCTGTCGCCCTCGATGCGAATCCATGGTTCGGCCCACGACGGCACGCTGCCGCGCAGGGCGAGCGAACCGGTCCACTGCGCACGACGCGCAACCTCGATCGCCGCCGGATTGCGATCGAATGCTTCCACGCTCACGCTGCCACCGTGCCCAAGCGCCGCGAGCGCCGTGGCGGCTGCGGCATACGCCTCCTGGCCTGTTGCACAACCGATGCTCGCGATGCGCACGGGCCGGCTTCGACCTGCCAGGTGCGCGTGCAGGGACTCGAAGCTCATCGGGTAGCGGAAGAACCACGTCTCCGGCACGGCGATCTGCGCCACCAAGGCATGCAGCGCCGCCTCATCGGCTCGAAGGTGACGCGCCAAGTCCTCGTCATCACGCGCACCCAGGCGCCGGCGCGCGGCAGCGCACAGCGACTCGAACGCCGCACCATCGCAGTGCGCCGCATCGATGCCGCCGTTCTCGATGAGCAGTGCGCGCACGGGATGGCTCATGTGGGCAGCGCCCCGCTGCGCACGATGGCCAGGGCTGGATGCTGCGCCAGCGCAGCGCCGTCAATCGCCTGCACGCTGCACCCGTCATGCGTGCACACCGGTCCAAGCCACGCAAGCGCCTCGATCGAGAGGCCGGGGTGGCTTCCGGTCAGGTCGAGCTCAGCGAGCTCGAGCACCGCATCGACTTCAAGCAGCAGCGCTGGCGCGCCGTCGGGACGCATGAGCAGCGTGCGGCTCGCCGTGGTGGCGGCGGTGGCGGGAAGGCCCAGGAGCGCCGCCGCATGCACGAGCGGCAACCACGCACCGCGTGCGCACGCAAATCCGCGGCACCACGTCGGAGCACCCGGAACATGACGCGCCGCAATCGCAGGCGCCACTTCATGGACCTCACTCGCCGCCAGCGCGAACCGTTGGCCACCGATCATGACGCACAGGTGGCGCATCCATCAGCTCCGACGGATCTTGAAGGCCTCGACGGCGGTCTTGAGCTCAGCCATCGCTGCGAGCAATCGATCCGCGGCGCGCGACGATTCCTCCGCGGCGAGCATCGTCTCCCGCGTGGTCGTGGTGAGCTGGCCCATGGCATCGCTGATCTGGCGCGCGCCCTCGCTCTGGCTCTTCATGCCGCGGTTGACGTCGGCGAACTGCGCGCTGCCCTCGTCGACCTGCTCGATGATCGGGCCCAGCTGCCCGCCGATCGTGCCCACATCACGCACGCCTCGGCGCACTTGCTCGGCGAAGCGGTCCATCTCCATCACGCCGGTGCTCACCGCGGTCTGCATCTGCCGGACGGTTTGCTCGATGTCGAGCGTGGCTGCGGCGGTCTGGTCGGCCAGGCGCCTGATTTCACGCGCGACCACCAGGAACCCCACGCCGTGCTCGCCGGCCTTCTCCGCCTCGATCGCCGCGTTCACCGAGAGCAGGTTGGTCTGGTCGGCGACCTTCGTGATCGTCGTCACCACGCCGTTGATCGTCGCGGCCTTCTCGCTGATCGCCGACAGCCTCGCAGCGATGCCCGCGGTGGCATCCTCAAGTCCTCGGATCGTCTCGCCCATGCCATCAAGGCCGCTGCGCCCGCTGCGCGCCAGGTCCGCCGCGCGTGCTGCGCTGAGCGCCACGCGCTCCATCGTGTCGCCGAGCTCGGTGCTGGTGGCGGCGATCTGCTTGGCGGCGGCGGCGACCTGCGTGGTGCTGGCGCTCAGCCCGTGCGAGTTGCGCTCCTGCTGGCGCGCCGTCGCGGTGAGCTCGGTCGCGGTCGAATTGATGTTGATCGTGGCTTCCTTGACCTTGCTGATGAGGGATTCCATGCCGTGGTGCATGGCTCCGAGCGCGTTGACCAGGTGCGCCGCCTCGTCGCGGCCATCACAGTGCGGTGCCGTGCCGCTCAGGTCGCCACCGGCCATCGCGGTCGCGCTGGTCGAGGCGACCGCCAGCCGCTTGCCGACGAGGATTGCCGGCGCAAGCAGCAGCACGGCGAGCAGTGCCACGCCACCACCGGCGGTGAGGACCTGCGTGATCAGGCCCGCCTCGGCACCGGCCAGGGCGTCCCGTTCGCTCTCGCGCACGATCACGTCCCACCGATGTCCATCCGGCAGGGGCAGAACCTGGTGCGCCCACATGCAGGGCTGTCCCGTCACGGGATCCACCGCCGTACGGAGCTTGGCCATGCTCATGGTGCTGCTGCCACCCATCGACTCGCCGAGCATCGGCTCGAACAGCGCCGCGTAGGGCGATGCCTCGACGGCCTTCGTGCGCAGCATGCCTTCGGTGGCGTCTTCGGCTGCATCCTTGCGATCGGTCGTGGCGGTGATGAACGCGCGCGGCTTGGTGAAGCCCGGCACGGCGCTGCCCGAACTGATCACGAACGCATCGACCCCGTGCAGTTCGCACTCCTCTCGCACGAGCGAGGCGATGTCGCGCAGCGCACGGTCGACGCCGGCGATTCCCTTGAACGCACCACCGACCACGATGGGCGCGACAGTCTCGATCATCGCCTGGCCGTCGTACACGTATGGCTCGGTGATGCGTGCCTTCACCTGCTGCGATGACCGCCACAGCTCGCGGATGCCCGCGAAGTACAGGCTGGTCTCCATGTCGATGTTCGACTTGAAGGCGAGCGTGTTCCCGTTGCGCCAATCGAGAAACGCGTACGGCACGAACTGCCCGCTGCCGGGGTGCTGCACGTTTGCGATCGGATTCGCCTGGTAGTGCGCATCCTGGCCATCGGCATCGCGCTCGTAGGCGAAGTACGTTCCGATCGACCACGGATTGGCCTTGAGCAGGTCGCCCATCAGGACGAGGGTTCGTTCGCGATCACCCAGACCGCCGCCCCAGCTGGCTGCGCGCTGCAGGCCCATCGTCTGCACGAGTTCGCAGGCCACTCGGTTCTGCGCATCGAGCCGCGCGGCGACCTGCGCCGCCACGCGCTGCAAGCGAACTTCCGTCTCCTCCACGGCCTGCTGGTAATCGCCGCGGATCTTCACGGCGGTGAAGATGCCCAATAACAGCACGGCAGGAATGACGCCAAGCAGGGTCAGTCGGCCTGCGATGCGCTGGTGGAACGAGAGGTGGTTGGTGGCCATGAGGAATTGTCTGCAGTGCTTGGTGGGAATGAGCCGATCCGCTACACTCGTCGACGCTGGAATCGGCACAGTGCCGTCAATCCAGCACGCCTCGTCCGAGTTTCGAGCCAGCTTTCGTCAATGTGGGATCTCGAATCATCGGCCTTGTTGTCCCGCATTGAAAGGAATGCCTCGTGAAGCTCTATATCGGCAATCTGCCGTTCGGTACTACTGAAGACGACATGCGCTCTTTCTTTGAGCAGTTCGGTACGGTCGTCGACGTGTTCATCGCCAAGGATCGCGACACCGGTCGCAGCCGCGGCTTCGGTTTCGTCACCATGGGCGACGCTGCCCAGGGCAACGAAGCCATCGAAAAGACCAACGGCACCCAGTTTGACGGTCGCACCCTGACCGTGAACGAAGCTCGTCCGCCCGCGCAGGGTGGCGGCGGTGGCGGCGGCGGTGGCCGCGGCGGCTACGGTGGCGGCGGCGGTGGCCGCGGCGGCTACGGTGGTGGCGGCGGCGGCGGCCGTGGTGGCTACGGTGGCGGCGGCGGCGGTGGCCGCGGTGGCTACGGTGGCGGCGGCGGTCGTGGTGGCTACGGCGGCGGTGGCGGCCGCGGCGGTTACGACGGCTGATTCAGCCTGATCAACCCAACACACTCCAGCGGGCCAGCCTTCGGGCTGGCTCGCTGTGTTTCGTGAAGCCCGCTCACGCTGTTCAATTCACGGCTGCCAAACCATAACAAAGAAAGACAGGGCCGCAACGCCCTGCGCGACCGTGGTGCCCAGCACGGGCGACCGGCGATGTCAGTTGCCGCGGCTGCCCTTGGGGCGCTGTCCACTGGAGCGGCTCTTGCCTGACCCAGCGGGGCGATCCTGTGGGATCGCCACGTCGCGGCCTGCGAAGCCCTCGCCCTTGGACGGCGCGCCACGGCCGCCGCGTCGATCGAGCGGCGACCAGGTCTGCTCTCGGTACATCTTGGCCTTGGCCGGTTCGACCAGCAGCAAGGCGGGCGCGGTGTCCTCGAGCGCTTGCCAGTCCTGCTGCAGGAGCTTGGTTCGCAAGTGGGCGCGGCGACCGATCGCTCGACCATCACCCTCAGCCGAAGCAAGGTGGTACCAGCGGTACGCCTCGCGTTCATCAGCAGGCAACCCATTGCCGAACTCGTACATCAGCCCCAAGCGGAACTGTGCCTCGGTGATGCCACGCTCCGCGGCGAATCGATACTGCGACGCGGCCAGCGTGTTGTCCGGCGGAGCATCCAGGCCCTGCTGGTAGAGCGCGCCAAGTTGCAGTGCGCCCATGGGCACATCGAGCTCGACGGCCATGTTGAACGCCTCGGCCGCATCCTTGATGTTGCCGATCACGCCTTGGCCGCCATCTGACAGCAGAATGCCATGGCGATAGAGCGCCTCGGGGAACTTGGCCTCGACGGCAGCCTGGAGCGACTCGACGGCGGCGATGCGGTTGGCCGGCACATTGGCGCTGCCCTTGAGCAGGAACCAGTACTGGTCGTACAGCGCGCCCGGCACGCCCGCCTTGGCCGCCTTGGCCGAGAGCTCGGCGGCCTCCTCGCCGCCGCGGCCGGTCTCGACGAGCACGCGCGAGAGTCGCCACTGCGCCATCGAGTTGCCTGCATCGGCCGCCGCGCGCAAGTGCTTTTCTGCTTCGGCCGGGTTGGGCTCGAAGCCCGGCCCGCCCAGCTGGCACAGCTCGCCCATGCGCAGGTACGCACCAACGAGCCCGCACTGCGCCGCGCGCGCGTAGTGCGCCATCGCCGTGTGCACATCGATCGGCCCGCCGATGCCGAGCTCGCACATCTGTGCGTAGGCGAAGCACGCGCGCGGATCCTCGCCCGCAGCAACCTGCTGCAAGGCGCGCGCCTTGGCCAGATCTTGCGGCACCAGCACACCGACCTCGAGCAGGCTCGCCAGCTCAAAGCATGACTTGGCGTGGCCCGCCGCAATCGCGCGCTCGAACATCGCCACCGCAGCCTTCACGTCGGGCTCGACGCCATGGTTCGCCAAGAGCCGCATGCCCGCGTGGTGCGCGCACTCGGCATCGCCGGCTTCCCCGGCGCGGATCAGGCGCTGCAGGCACTCGGCCTGCTGGGCGGGATCCTCGAGCAGCATGAGCGCCAGCCGCGAGTTGCCGCGCGCTTCGCCTGCGTCATCGGCCTTTCGGTACCACTCGCGCGCGCCAGCCAGATCCTGCTTCACCGTGCCGCGGCCCTGCGCCAGCAGATCGCCGAGCACCAGCATGCAGTAGGGGCTTCCCGCCTTGGCGCCGGCGCGGGCCACGCGTTCGGCCTGCTCCGGCAAGGGAACTTGGCCGAGCAGTTCAACCAGCAGCACCTCGGCCGATGCTCGGTCGCCGCACTCGGCGGCCCGCAGGCGCCAGCGTTGCGCGCTGGCCTGGTTGCTCGCGTCGCTGCTCAGGTCCTCGAAATGACCGACCAGTTCCAGCGATGCCTCGCGCGCGTTGACCCGGTCGTCCGAGAGGGCAGCCTTCTCGAGCAAGGCCAGCGCCTTCGTCACGTTGCGGTCGACGCCATCACCGGTGAGGAGGGCCTGGCCGCTGGCCAGCATCTGCGCCGGCGTCTGTCGACCACTGATGGCGATGATGGTCACCGTGGCCGCCGTGGCGACGGCGACACCGGTGGCGGCAGCCACGATCGTTCGGCGTGAAACAGGCATTTCCGGAGTCTAGCGAGACTCGACGCCGGATCAATCCCGCGACGGATCGTTCTTTGATTCCGCCCCGGACGCGTCGGTCGAACGTCCGGGAAAGAGCAGACTCAACCCGATCGAGCCGCCGAGGATCGCAGCGATGACCGACAGGGTGACGAGCGGCGGAGCGTGGTAGCCCATCGGCTGCAGGATCAGCTTCACGCCGATCACGGCGATCAGGATCGCGAGGCCAGTCTTGAGGAACCGGAAGGCGCCGAGCAGGCTCGCGACCGCGAAGTACAGCGCACGCAGGCCGATGATCGCCATGATGTTCGAGCTGAACACCAGGAATGGATCCTGCGTGATGCCGAACACCGCTGGGATCGAGTCGACCGCGAAGACAAGGTCGCTGACCTCGACGATCAGCAGCACGGCCAGGAGCGGCGTGGCCATGAGCCGACCGGCCTGCCGCGTGAAGAATCGCTCGCCGTCGTACGACTCGCTGATGGGGATGATGCGGCGCATGAGCCGCAGGACGCGGCTGCGCGATGGATCCACGTCGGGCTCGTCGTCGCCGCTGCGGAGCATCTTCACGCTGGTGAGCAGCAGGATCGCGCCGAAGACGTACATCGTCCAGGTGAAGAGCTTGAGCAGCGCCAAGCCGCCGGCGATGCACGCGCCGCGCATGAGGACCGCGCCGAGGATCCCCCAGAACAGCACGCGCGGCTGGCTCTCGCGCGAGACCTTGAAGCGATCGAAGATGAGGGCGAACACGAAGACGTTGTCGATCGACAGCGACTGCTCCACGAGGTAGCCGGCCAGGTACTGGGCGCCTGCATCGGCGCCGAGCGTGGCCCAGATGCCGGCTCCGACCAGCATGCCCAGCGCCACCCAGAACGCCACCATGCGCAAGGCCTCGCGCATGGCGATCTCGTGCGCGGTGCGGTGCACGAGCTTGAGGTCGGCAATGATCGCCAGCGTCACGCCCACGATGAATGCGCCCCAGACCCAAAGAGGCACCTGCAGCGGTGTGGCCGCGGCCTGCGTGGTGACGTCATCGGGGGCGATCATGGGCGGCGCAGTGTAGGCGCGCTCAGAGGTCGATCTGGATGCCGAGCTCGACCATGCGGCCCGGTGGGATCGAGAAGTGCAGCGGGTTGTTCGCGCCGGCCTGCGACATCGTGCAGAAAAGGCGCTTCTGCCAGCCAGCGAGCTCGCTGTGGCCGCGTGGCGTGAGGATCGTGCGGCCGAGGTAGTAGGTCGTGGATCCTTCGCGCGATTCGAGTCCCTGCTGCGCCGCGAGCTTGGTCAGGCGCGGCACATCGACCGACTGGTTGAAGCCGTGCTGGCAGCGCACGCGGAAGAACCCATCGCGCAGTTCCTCGACCTGCACCTGCTCCTCTTCGGGAACGCGCGGCACCGGTGCGGTGCGGATGCTCATGATCGCCACGTGCTGGTGCAGGATCTTGTTGTGCTTGAGGTGGTGCAGGAGCGTTGGCGGCACGCC
>VFQT010001746.1_pt1 | contig 24802 bp, 27 predicted proteins | sample 3512381 | NCBI WGS metagenome assembly VFQT01 (sample SAMN10412376, study PRJNA504923) | tailings metagenome | isolation source: Relicate 2 Philex TSF3 active mining site | place: Philippines: Tuba, Benguet | collected 2017-08-29
TTGAGTACTTCACGACGATTCATGCTCATGTGTTGCTCCTCTTAAAAACGTTAATGAACTGTTTACTTCTTGATCTTGGTGGTGTCAAGACCACGAGCGGGACCAATCGGCCGGTTCTGCTCAATCAGGTTGCCGTGGCTGTCGACCGCGGAGCCGGGCAAGAATGAAGTGATTTTGACCTCTTTCTTGCAATCTTTCATGCAGGCCACGTTCTTGACGTCGGGCTTGCCCTTCAGATCCCAAAGGCCATGGTTGGTCTGCATACCATTGCGGTTGGGCATCTTCTTCTGGACTTCAGCGATGTTCTTGTCCGACAGCACAAAGTCAGCAGGCACCACTTCGGCCAAATTCAGAATATAGGCCACCACCGAGTAGACCTCTTCGGTCGTCAGGGTCTTGGGGTTGGTCCAAGGCATGGCCCGGTTGATGTAGTCCCACAAGGTCGAGACCGTGGCGACTTTCATCATGGTTGTGCGCTGAGGAAAATCCAGGCGCGCCAGATTCGCCACCTTGCCGGACTTGATATCGGCAGCCGTGGTGCCGCCAGCAATCGGCGTGAAGACTTCGGTGCTCTCGCCAAACACGCCATGGCAACTGGCGCACTTGGCCTCCCAGACGTCCTGGCCCTTGGCCACGGAACCAGATCCGGCGGGCAGCCCCTTGAAGTCGGGTCGAACATCAATGTCCCAGGCCTTGATCTCATCTGGTGTCGCCGTTCGGCCAATGCCGTTGAACGGGGCGGCATAGACAGAGGCCGCCATCACGAAGCCGGCCGCAGCCAGGCTGAACTTAGCTAACTTGAACATTGCTGACCTCCCCGGTCTCAGCCACTTTCCAGGACTGAATCATGTTGTTGTGATAGATCGAACGCGTGCCGCGAACCTCGCGCAACTGGTGAACCGTCGGCTGGACGTAGCCGGTGTCATCAATGGCACGAGACTGCAGGATGGCAGGCGCGCCGTTCCAGACCCAGTCGATGTTGAAGCGAGAGAAGGCCTTGGCGTGCTGAGGGCCTTCCATGCGAGCGCTTCTCCAGTTCTTGCCACCGTCGACGGATACGTCGACGCGCTTGATCTTGCCGCGACCCGACCAGGCCAGGCCGGAGATGTTGTAAAAGCCCTTGTCCAGCAGCATCTGCCCGCCCGACGGCGAGGTGATGACCGATTTGGCCTCTTGGATGCCGGTGTACTGGCGGTGGGTACCGTCTGGCATGAGGTCGATGTAGTGAACCGCCTCGTCTTTGGTGGCCCACTTCATGTCACCCACTTCGATGCGACGCAGCCACTTGACCCAGGACACGCCCTGAATACCCGGGACGACCAGGCGCAAGGGGTAACCGTTTTCTGGACGCAGCATCTCGCCGTTCATGCCGTAGGCGACGATCACATCGTCCAAGGCATGACTCATGGGGATGGTTCGGGTCATGGAGGAGCCGTCCGCGCCCTCACCCAAGACGTATTTGCCGTTCTTTTTGTCGTAGCCGCAGTCCTCGAGCAACACGGACAGGGGTACACCGGTGAACTCTGAGCAAGACACCATGCCATGGGTGTACTGAACCGTTGGAACGGCCACATTGCCCCACTCCATCGCGGTGTTGGCACCGCATTCAATGAAGTGAATACGGGAGACCGATGGCAGGCGCATCAGGTCGTCCATGGTGTAGACCTTGGGGTTCTTGACCAGGCCGTTGATCATCAGGCGGTGCTTGGAGGGGTCGATGTCCCACCAGCCCTGGTGATGGCGCTCAAAATGCAGGCCACTGGGCGTGATGATGCCGAAGGTACCCTGCAAAGGGGTGAAGGCGACCGAGGCAGCCGAGACCCGGGTCAGGCCCGGAGACTCGCGACGCTGGAGGCCTTTTTCGTACTTGGAGGGCACACCGTAGCCATTGGCGGCCACCGGGGCACCGAGACCAACGGAATGCTCGGGCAGGGTCAGGATGTTTGGATCACCCTTTCCACCAACTGGGTTGGATGCGGCCCGGGCGGCAGATGCAAGCCCCAAGCCGGCCGTTGCGGCCGAGGCGGCCAGGAATTTACGACGCATGGACTCAGGGGACTTGGCGTCCTCTTTGGCCAAAAAGTTCTCAGGTGCCTTGACCAGACGCCCGAGCTTTTGCTGCGGTTTTGTCACAGGTTTCTCCCCACGCTAAAGTTTATTTTTATATTTAAATCAACCGCTTAACTACGATTTTTAAAGCTAATTCACCGCCAATTTGACGCACACCGTCCGGCACAAGTCGGTAATCATTGGGTCGGAAATCTTGTAAAAAACAAAGGTCCCCTCACGCCGACGGCTCAGAACGCCAGCCCTGTAGAGCATGCTGAGGTGACGAGAGACATTGGGCTGGGGCAGGCCGGTCAGTTCAACGACGTCTTGGACCGACCGCTCATCGGTGCAGACCGCCTGAATGATGCGCAGGCGAGCCGGTTCGGAGAGCAATGCAAAATACTGGGCGGCGCGATCAAAAATGAAACCAAGCTCGTCTTGGTTATCAGTCAGACCATCGGCGATACCAACCGGCCCGGCCGGGCGGCTCAGAACGCCAGCCTGAGGACCGGCTTGAACAGACGATGACTTTTGGTTTTTGCGCACCATGGGGATGGACAATATTCCTGTAGAAGCATATAGTCAACTACGAGATGTGACGCGGCGCACAAGGCTGTGAGGCCGCTAAACGCAACGACATCAGCCAACCCAGAGACCCCCATGCCACAGGGCAAACGCCTGCTGTCCCCTGCGCAGTTCAAGTCCGCCATCCAGAAGGCCAGGAGCGCCCGAGGGGCGCTGATTCCGGCCGTCATGGTGGGCTCTGGACATTGTCCTTGGTGTGAGTTGGTCGTCAAAGAACAGTTAATACCCCGCATGATCAGCCAGCAGATGCCCCAGCTGGTCGTGCTGGACTTTGACCTCGCAGACCGCAAACCGGTCGAGGGGCTAAGTCTTTCATCATCAACGGCAACACGTCCCCTCTCGCCCGCGGACTGGGCAAAAGCCCACCGGTATGCCTTGGCCCCCACGGTAGTCCTGATCGACGAGTTGGGCCGTCCGATCACCGAGGCCCTGGTTGGCTATAGCTCCCGAGACTTCTATGGGGCTTACCTGGAGGACCGAATCCTGCAAGCCCAGGCATACTGGCAGAAGATCTAAGCCCTCGCGCCATGCAAAGCATCGTTGAATTCAAGCAAAGAGAGAGCCTTCACGAGGAGGTTCATGCTCGCCCCCCGATTGCCCTGTGGCCTCAGGAGCGGATTGTTCATCAGGCTTTCCTCATCACGCGCCCAGACCAGCGAGACATGCAACGGGAGTGGATTGATGCTCTTTCTCGCGTTCTCCAGCAGCCCGGTCATCCCGTGCATGGTCGAAGCGTTCGGGTGCTGGAACTGGATCCGGCCCCCTCTCGACTGCTGCTGAAGTGGGAGATGCACGGCGAGTTCTGTGCCGTGACGCTATACCTTCAGGGTGAACCCTCGACACGTCCCTTTCACGAGACCCGCCCAAACATTCGACAGCGGTTTCACACCAGACTGACCGAATTAGGGGTCAAGACCTTGGGCCCGGAGTCTGGTGAACGCATCAGTGCCGTTGACATTACCATCGCCCAGGCCCAACTCAGCGAGGACGCCGCCGATATCGCCCCCCGATTTCAGGGCAATACCATCATCGGCGGTACGATTCTGGGCACCCGTCGTGCACAGGTCTGGACAGATTTTCAGATTGACGCGGGCGGCTACATCAACTTTCTGGTGAACCATCAAGGCATGGGATCTCGCCAGGCGGGTCGAGTGGTCCAACGCCTGATCGACATCGACACCTACCGCATGATGGCCCTGCTGGCGTTCCCCCGGGCCAAATCTCTGTCCGAACCACTGAGCAAGGCTGAGTCCGAGCTCTCCAACCTGTCCACGAGACTGACCGATGCCCAGACAGCGGATAGTGATCAGAGCATCCAGACCGATGGGCAGTTGCTCAATGGCGTGTCAGCCCTGGCTGCCAGGGTAGAAGGCTGGGTCTCCGAACACGGGCTTCGGTTCACCGCGAGCGAGGCCTATAGCGACCTGGTCCGCCGGGCCTTGGGCGAGCTCAAGGAAACCGCCCTTCCGGGTGTGCAGACACTGGGCGAATTCATGGAACGGCGCTTTGAGCCGGCCATGCGAACCTGCAAATGGACGGAGCGCCGACTGCGCGAACTCTCGGACCGCATCTCCCGCACCACCCAGATCCTCAGAACCCGCATTGAGTTCGTAAATGAGCGTCAGACCCAGGCCCTGCTCTCCAGCATGGACCGTCGGGCCAAGCTGCAACTCAAGCTGCAGCAGACCGTCGAAGGGCTGTCTCTGGTGGTACTCAGCTATTACGCGGTCGGCCTGATTGGATATCTGATCAAGGGCCTGAAGTCTGCAGGACTGGACCTGGACGCCGAGCTGGTAACCGGAGCGGCCGTGCCCGTCGTGGCTGGACTGCTCTACTGGGGCATCAGGCGGGCGCGCAGACGCGCACCTGGCTATGAGAGTCCAACACCTGGCAGGCCCCAGTAAAGTCGGCCTGCTCGAAGTAAAAAGACTTGACCACCAGGCAGGGCATGCCAATGGCCTGTGCTGCCTTGAGACCATTGGGTGAGTCCTCTACCGCCAGACAGTCCGATGGTTGAAGACCCAAGCGATCCGCCGCCAGCTGATAGGCCTCGGGATCTGGTTTTTTGTGGGTCACGTCCTCACCGCAGACGATCACCGCCGGATCACCCAGCCCACTATCCCTGAAGCTATTGGCCCAGAGCACATCCCAATTGCCCCTGCTGGTCGTGGTGACGACGCCCCAGGGACAGGCGAACTTTTTAAGATCAGCCATCCAGGCCAGAAGTCCTGGTCGAAGGGGCAGCTCCCCCGTCTGCACAATCTGGGCATAGAGCCGGTTCTTGAGCTGATGGGCCTGGCGCAGCCGATCCAGGCCATCGGTGGACAGCGCTTCTTCATCGCCTACATGACGCGCCCAGACCTGCATGCGCTCATAGCCGCCAGTGGTCTTGAGCAGCCAGGCGTAGTCCTGGGGACTCCAGTGCCAGTCCAGACCCGTCTGCTCAAAGGCTTGGTTAAAGGCTGGCAGGTGCCCATCCCGCTCGGTCTCGGCCAGCGTCCCGTCGACATCAAAGAGGACCGCCCGATAGCGGCTCAAGTCCAGAGACCAGTTGACGGACATGGCTGCGTCGACCTTGATTACTTGACCACCGCGCGCAGCTCGCCCTTGGCGTATTTGACGGCCATGGTGTCCATGGGAATGACGCGAATCTTGGAGGCCCGACCAGCAGAGCCAAAAGATTCAAAGCGCGCCTGACAGATGCCCTTGGCCGCAGCAGTGGCCACCTTGAAGAAGGCGCGCGGGTCGAATTCGCTGGGCTTTTCTGCCATGAGCTTGCGCATGGCGCCGGTCATGGCCAGCCGAATGTCGGTGTCAATGTTGACCTTGCGAACGCCGTTCTTGATGCCCTCGACGATCTCTTCAACTGGCACACCGTAGGTCTCTTTGATGTCACCACCATAGTCCCGAATAATCTTGAGCCACTCCTGGGGCACGCTGGAGGAGCCATGCATGACCAGATGTGTGTTGGGGATACGGGCGTGAATCTCTTTGATGCGACCAATGGCCAGGGTGTCACCCGTGGGAGGGCGCGTGAACTTATAGGCGCCGTGGCTGGTGCCGATGGCAATGGCCAGGGCGTCCACACCCGTGTCTTTGACGAACTCAGCCGCTTCGGCCGGATCGGTCAGCAGTTGGGAGTGATCCAAGACGCCCTCGGCGCCGACACCATCTTCCTCGCCAGCCATGCCGGTCTCGAGAGACCCCAAACAACCGAGCTCGCCCTCGACCGACACACCCACGGCATGGGCCATCTCGACCACGCGGCGAGTGACCTCAACGTTGTAGGCGTAGTCCGATGGCGTCTTCATGTCCTCTTTGAGGGAGCCATCCATCATGACGCTGGAAAATCCGCTGCGAATCGACGCCTGGCAGACGGCAGGCGAAGAGCCATGGTCTTGGTGCATGCAGACGGGAATGTCGGGGTACTGCTCAATGGCGGCATCGACCATCTTGCGCAGGAAAGGCTCACCGGCGTATTTGCGAGCACCAGCGGAGGCCTGAAGAATCACGGGGCTGTCGACCTCGGCTGCCGCCTGCATGATCGCGTGGATCTGCTCCATGTTGTTCACGTTAAAGGCCGGCAGGCCGTAGCCATGTTCTGCGGCATGGTCGAGTAGTTGTCTGAGTGAAATCAAAGCCATCTTGTTGGTCTCCCTGTGTAAAAGTCTTGTTGTGCTGGTTTACTGAAGCCCGGTGAAAAAGCTCACCACCGGGCTGATGTCATCGACGATGCGGTCGGGCTCGGCCATGGCAATGGGCCGACCATGGTTGTAGCCATAGGGCACCGCCCAAACCGGTACATCAGCCGCTCGTGCGGTCTGAACATCGATCTCGCTGTCACCCACAAAGAGGGTCGATCCCGTGGACTCGCCAAAATGGGTCATGCAGTGCTGAATGCCACCGGGATGAGGCTTTTTGGTGGGCAGGGTGTCACCCGAGATCACCAGGTCAATCAGGTGCTGCAGGCCATGGGCCTCGACGACGCGCTCGGTGAACCGGTTTTCTTTGTTGGTGACGATTGCACGACGAATACCCCGCTCGCCAAGCGTCTTGAGCGTCTCTTCCACCCGTGGGTAGAGATGAGACTGGGTGCCAGCGGTGTCGAAATAGTGTCCGATAAAGCGATCCATGACCCCCTGCCAGTCCGTCTGCTCGGGATCACCGACGCTGTCAGCCCAGGCCTGCTTCATGAGCCAGCCGGTGCCATGTCCAATCCAACGCCGAACGTCTGCGTCGGAGGCGGGTCTGGCATTGAAGTCCTTCAGGGTCCTGTTCACCGCCATGGCGATTTCATCGGCTGTTTCAATCAGCGTGCCATCCAAGTCAAATATCACCAGGGCCATGTCAACGATCTCCTTGTAGGATTTAAGCGCGGCGTTTCATGTCCATGAGCCGCAGAATCATGGGGGTAAAGATCAACTGCATGGCCAGGCCCATCTTGCCGCCCGGAATCACAATGGTGTTGGGGCGGGTCATCATCGCACCGTGCAGCATGGAGAGCAGATACGGGAAATCAATGCCCTTGGGATTGGCGAACCGAATGACCACCATGGACTCGTCTGCCGAGGGGATGTCTTTGGCGATAACGGGGTTGGACGTGTCAACGGTTGGCACCCGCTGGAAGTTCACATGGGTGCGGGAGAACTGCGGCATGATGTGGTTGATGTAGTCCGGCATGCGACGCAGAATGGTGTCCACTACGGCCTCGGCCGAGTAGCCGCGCATCTTCTGGTCACGGTGGAGCTTTTGAATCCACTCCAGGTTCACAATCGGCACCACCCCCACCAGCAGGTCGACGTGTTTGGCCACATTGATCTGGTCATCGGCATAACCCCCATGCAGGCCCTCGTAGAACATCATGTCGGTGCCACCAGGAATCGGCTGCCAGTCGATAAACGTACCGGGGTCTTGCTTGTAGGGCGCAGCCTCCTCCGCGTCGTGCAGATAGCGACGAACCCGACCTGAGCCGTTCTCGCTGTAAGACTTAAACAGGTTCTCGAGCTCTCCGAGCAGATTGGCCTCGGGACCAAAATGGCTGAAGTGTCGATTGCCAGCGGCTTCGGCCTCCTTCATGGCCGCGCGCATCTCCATGCGGTTGTACCGATGGAAGGAATCGCCTTCAACGATCTGGGCATTGATGCCCTCTCGACGAAAGATGTGCTTAAAGCTGCTCATCACTGTGGTGGTGCCGGCCCCCGACGATCCTGTGATGGCAACTACCGGATGTTTCACTGACATGACGCTCTCCCTAGTGACCTGTTATCGGCCTTTTATCGTTGGTCTGTTGTCTTTATGGTTTTGACACTTAGTTTTGGAACAGCGACCGCTCTTTAAACAGGGGCGAGCTGTAGGCCTTGTCCTCGCCCTTGTCGTATTCGTCGTGGTACTTGACCACACGCTCGACCTCTTCACGTGATCCAACAATCACTGGAATGCGCTGGTGAATCTGCTCGGGCTTGACCTCTAGAATCCGGCAGCGTCCGGTCGATGCAGCCCCACCAGCCTGCTCAATGACCATGGACATGGGGTTGGCCTCGTACATCAGACGCAGACGTCCTGGCTTGCTGGGATCTTTGGTGTCCTTCGGGTACATGAACACACCGCCGCGCATCAGGATGCGATGGACATCGGCCACCATCGAGGCAATCCAACGCATGTTGAAGTCGCGACCCCGAACGCCGGTCTTGCCGGCCTTGCACTCCTCCACATAGCGCTGAACCGGCGGTTCCCAGAAACGCTCATTGCTGGTGTTGATGGCGAACTCACTGGTGGCGGCTGGAATCTGAATGTTGGGATGGGTCAGGATAAAGTTGCCCACCTCTCGGTCCAGGGTGAAGCCATGGGTGCCCTGCCCCACCGTCAGCACCAGCATGGTCGACGGCCCATAGATGGCATAACCGGCCGCCAGTTGTTGGTCACCCGGCACCAGATAGTCCTGAAGGCTGGGCTTGCCCTTGGGCGCCCGAACCACTGAAAAAATCGAGCCGACCGAGACATTAACGTCGATGTTGCTCGAGCCATCCAGGGGGTCAAACAGGGTCAGGAAATTGGCGCCCGCCGGCCGGGGTTCTACGGCAATGGGATCGTCGTTTTCTTCGGAGGCCAGACCCGCCACCAACCCACCCAGCTGAAAGGTGTTGATGAAGGCCTGATCAGACAAGACGTCGAGCTTTTTCTGCGTCTCGCCTTGAACGTTTTGTGACTCTAAGCTGCCCAGAATGCCGGCCAAGGCGCCCTTGGCGGTCATGGCTGAGATCGCCTTCACGGCCGCAGCGATGTCGACCAGCAGGGCGGCCAGACCGGCCCCCTCCTCCGCATGGTGCTCGCGAACCTGCTGAATCAAGAACTTCGATAGCGTTGTACGCCCTAAATGCATGACAGCCTCCCGTTAACTGCTTTTATCGTTGGTCGACCCTTGTTTTGGGCCGATCTCTTTATTCAACATCTTAATTGGCGTCCAAGCCTCCCGAGAAGACTCTCGATGCGCGAATATCTTCCTCAGAGATGACCGACAGATCCTCTGGCCCAACCGTGCTCTGCGAGGACATGGCCAGCTTGAAGACCCGATTGGCCTGACGCAGTCGCGCTCGGTCCAGGGCATTTCGAACCGACCGTGCATTGGCAAAGTGTGGCTGCTGCTTGCGCAGGCTGATGTATTCGGACATGGCCTTCTCCGCCTTGTCGTCCAACGAGTAATGCATCTGACCGACCATGGTCTTGGCAATGGCCAGCAGCTCCTCGTCTTGGTAGTCTGGAAAGTCAATGTGGTGGGCAATGCGAGAACTCATGCCGGGGTTGGACTTGAAGAAGGTGTCCATGCGGTCCTTGTAGCCCGCCAGGATCACCACCAGGTCGTCGCGGTTGTTTTCCATGACCTGCAGCATGATCTCAATGGCCTCCTGACCATAGTCACGCTCATTCTCCGGGCGATACAGGTAATAGGCCTCGTCAATGAACAAGACGCCACCCATGGCTTTTTTCAGAATCTCTTTGGTCTTGGGTGCGGTGTGGCCGATGTATTGGCCCACCAGGTCATCTCGGGTCACGCTGACGACATGACCTTTTCGTACATAACCAAGCCGATGCAGAATGGTGGCCATCTTCATGGCCACCGTGGTCTTGCCCGTACCGGGATTGCCGGTAAAACACATGTGAAGCGATGGTGTGGCAGCCTCCAGGCCCATCTGAGCCCGCGCCCGCGAGACCACCAGAAAGGCGGCGATCTCGCGAATGCGTTGCTTGACCGGCTTGAGGCCGATCAGCTCACGGTCCAGCTCATCGAGTACCTCCATGACCTGCGCTTCTTCCAGAATCGACTTCAGATCCACCTGGCTTGGCACCGAGGCCGCTGCTGACGTCGTCTTTTGGTCATCTGCTGAGGTCATGGGGGTCTCCTGGCTTTTGGTGAACTGGTGAGCTGCCTTTACTTAGTAACGCTGACCAGCGGGCTTGTCAGTCGCATACGAGTGAGTCGTGTAGCGGATCTGACGGCCGTCTGCCTCCTGACGAACCAGACCGAAGCCGGGCTCATTGGCGGGACGGTTCACCATGAAGCCCATGGTGATGGACTCAACGCCGCGGGTGTTGTCAAAGGCAATGACCCGAATGTAGCTGTTGCCCTGAGCCTTGCGACAGGCGTTGACCTCGTAGAGCACAGCCGCGCCATCCTTGATCTCGAACATGGGAATACCCCACATGTTCCAGTAGGTGTTGCGGGGATGAGGATCATCGGTCCACTCGACACCCAGGGCCCAGCCCTTGCTGATCGCGTAGTCCACCTGTAGACGAATCTCGTCGTCGGTCAGGTCGGGCAGAAATGAAAATTGGCCTTGTGTAATTCGCATTTGTGGTCTCCTTGATTAGGACGCTGTCGGCGTGGTGGCAAAGTCAGGTGCGTCGGTCGCGGTGTAGTTAAACTCCACGCCCTTCCAAGTCTCAAGTGCTGTCTCCAGCGGCTTACAAGTCTTGGCAGCGGCCTTCAGAATGTCCGGACCCTCGGCCATGATGTCCCTGCCTTCGTTGCGAGCCTTGATCATGCACTCCAGGCCAACACGGTTGGCAATGGCACCAGCCTGAATACCCTCGGGGTGGCCAATCGTGCCGCCACCAAACTGCAGCACCACATCGTCACCGAACAGCGTGACCAACTGATGCATCTGGCCTACGTGGATACCACCCGACGCCACCGGCATCACCTTGCGCAGGTCTGCCCAGTCCTGGTCAAAGAACAGGCCACGGGAGAAATCTTGCTTCGTGTAGCTATCACGGCAGATGTTGTAGTAGCCCTGAACCGTCATGGGGTCACCCTCAAGCTTGCCGACGGCCGTGCCAGCGTGAATGTGATCCACTCCGGCCAAACGTGACCACTTGGCAATGACTTTGAATGACACACCGTGATTGCGCTGACGGGTGTAGGTGCCATGACCAGCACGGTGGAGGTGCAGGATCATGTCGTTGGCGCGACACCATTTGCTCATCGACTGCATCGCCGTCCAGCCAATGACGAGATCGATCATGATGATGTTTGAACCCAGGCTCTTGGCGAATTCGGCCCGGGCATACATTTCCTCCATGTCGGCTGCCGTCACATTGAGGTAATGACCCTTGATTTCACCAGTATTGGACTGGGCCTTGTTCACCGCATCCATACAGTACAGGAAGCGATCACGCCAGTGCATAAAGGCCTGGCTGTTGATGTTCTCGTCGTCTTTGGTGAAGTCCAGGCCGCCAGTTAGGCCTTCATAGACCACACGACCATAGTTGCGGCCAGACAGACCGAGCTTTGGCTTCATGGTGGCACCCAACAGTGGACGACCAAATTTGTCCAGACGCTCACGCTCCACAATAATGCCGGTAGGAGGACCACGGAACGTCTTCACATAAGCCACAGGAATCTGGATGTCTTCCAGACGGGCGGCCTTGAGTGGCTTGAACGAAAAGACGTTGCCGATCAGCGAGGCCGTCATGTTGGCGATGGACCCATCTTCAAACAGAATCAGGTCATATGCCACATAGGCAAAGTACTGCTGCTCGGTGTTGGTGCCGGGGCCCGTGTTGGGCACCTTGTCCACACGGTAGGCCTTGGCCTGGTAGCTCTCGTGGGCTGTGAGCAGGTCGGTCCAGACCACGGTCCAGGTGGCGGTTGACGACTCACCGGCTACGGCTGCGGCAGCCTCCTCGGCATCGACGCCCTCTTGTGGGGTGATTCGAAACAGACAGATCGTGTCCGTGGCCTTGGGTTCGTAGTCTGGGCGCCAGTAGCCCATCTGCTTGTACTTCAGAACGCCACCCTTGTAGCGCTCTTTGATATCTGTGACGCGTTCCTCTTTCGCCATGTCTTGTCTCCTCTGTGTAGGCGTTACGACGAGTCCACTATAGAAACCCCGATAATTAAGGTAAAGTCACTTTTGCTGACTCAAAAAATAAGTGGAGCTTATCTAGAGAGAATCCAGAAAGACTCCGCGAAAACAAACAGTTGGAGGGAGGTTGTATGAAGAACCTGTCACTCAGACAGCTCAAGATTTTTGTATCGGCAGCCCGACTGTCGAGTTTTGCCAAGGCTGCGGAGGAGATGCACCTGACGGCCCCAGCCATCTCCATGCAGATGCGCGATCTGGAGGAAGACCTTGGTATTCCCCTCTTTGCCAAAAAGGGCCGTGGCATTGCTCTCACGAGTGCTGGCGAGTACTTCTTGGTCTACGCCCGACGCGTGCTTCGAAGCCTTCGCGAGGCCGAGGACATGATGGCCAAGCTCAAGGGGATCGAGACGGGTAGCCTGACCATTGGCCTGGTCAGCACGGCGAAATACTTTGTGCCTCAGTTGCTGGCTGAATTTCGAAAGGACCATCCTGGTATTCAGGTGGTGATTCAGGTTCGAAATCGTGACCAGCTCATCAAGCTGCTGCGTGAAGGGGAAATCGACATTGCGGTCATGGGAAGGCCACCCCGCGATCTAGACGTTCGCGCAGAGCCCTTTGCCAATCACCCCCACGCCTTTATTGCGGCGCCCAGCCATCCTCTGACCAAGCAAAAACGCATCCCAGTGGGCAACCTAGACCAAGAGGAGGTCCTGGTTCGCGAGGCCGGCTCTGGTACCCGCGCCGTGATGGAGAACTTCTTTGAGCAGCATCGCTTTCGACCCATGTCAACCATCGAGATGTCGAGCAATGAGACCATCAAACAGGCCGTCATGGCTGGGCTGGGGATCTCTTTCACCTCGCTTCACACCGTTGGCCTGGAAATGGAGCACGACAAACTCGCGGTGCTGGATGTGGAGCAGACGCCGGTGACCCGCATCTGGCACGTGGTCAACCTGACGGGCAAGAACCTGTCCCTGCCCGCAGAGGCCTTTCGTTACTTCGTGCTAGAGCAGGGCAACGAGTTGATGACCAACATGTTTCCGCGGCTCACGAATCTGATGAAGTCTTACAAGCCTTAGTTTATTGATTTATAAACTATTGAGTTCTAAAATATCAGTAATGACCGACACCGCCATCGACATTTCCCAACTACGCCAGTCAGCTGGTGCGGCCTGCGCTACCCTGCGTCTCTTGGCCAACGAAGACCGACTGATGCTGCTGTGTCAGATCAGTCAGGGCGAGAAAAACGTCAGCACCCTCGAATCCCTCACCGGTATTCGTCAGCCCACGCTGTCCCAGCAACTGGGCGTACTTCGGACCGAAGGCGTGGTAGCTACCCGTCGAGAAGGAAAGCAAATCTTCTACAGCCTCAGTGATCCTCATATCGAGAACCTGCTGCAGACTCTCTACAACCTTTATTGCTGCGAGAACTGCCAGTCATGAACTTTCCGCACCGCTGGTTAACCGACAAGCTGGCCATCGCTGGTCAACTCTCCGCAGACCAACTACAAGAGGTCGCTGATGCTGGGTTTAAGACCGTCATCTGCAACCGACCCGACTTCGAGGGTGGTCCAGCCCAACCCACGGCCCAGAGCGTGCAAGAGGCGGCCACAGCACTGGGACTGCAGTTCGCCTACCTGCCGGTGAGCCCATACGGTGGCACCCCAGAGGAGGCCATGAAGATGGGGGAACTCATGGGACAACTGCCCAATCCTCTGCTCGCTTATTGCGCCAGCGGGGGTCGTTGCATGGGTCTGATCGGGCTGGCCGCTCAACTGGGTCAGCCGATTCCGGAGTAGGAACAGTCCCGGTACCCGCGACAGGGAAAACCCGAAACCACGGGCTTGAGGCCTTGACCAAACTTCGGTCTGCCAACAAGACTCTGGTCATGGCACAGGATTTTGCGGGGCAAGAGCCCTCCGCCCCTACCGACGACCAGAGACGATCCCTGCTTCACAGCGTTGGCTGCCTGGCAGCCACGGCCGTGGCCGGCGGCATTGCACCCAGCGCGATGGGCAAGGTGTCCTTCAAGCCCTATGACCCCAGTCTGCTGGTCAATGAATTCGGTGACCCCATCAGGGCCGGTGATCTGGTGGTGGCAGAGCCCTATGTCTTTAACTATCCGTTCCAAGGTACTCCGGCTTTTCTGATTCGTCTGGCTGGTCCCGTCAGAACCAGTCGGCTCAAGACCGAGTCAGGTCAGACCTACGAGTCTCTCTCTGGCGTTGGACCAAACCAAACAATTGTGGCGTTCTCGGCCATCTGTGCCCACAAGATGATGTACCCCACCCCCAACATCAGCTTCATTGGTCTGCGAAAAGGAGTTGGCCGCGAGCCTCAGACCGTGATTCATTGCTGTGGCGACGACTCTCGCTATGACCCATCCCAGGGTGCTCAGGTGATTGGCGGCCCCGCGCCCCAACCACTGGCCTGCATCGTCATGCGGCACGATCCCAAGACAGACGGCCTGCGCGCAGTTGGCACGCTGGGCGGTGAGATGTTCAAGGCCTTCTTTGAGAAGTACGAGTTCAAACTCAACATCGACAATGGCCCCAAGTCCAAACAACTCTGCAACAGCACCACGGTCTGCAAGGAACTCAAACGCTACAGCCGCCAGCTACAAGGCTGCCCCGCCTGAACCTTTGGCCCCGTCTGGGGTCAGACTCTCATGACAACCAGACGCAATTTTATTGGCCAGTCAGCAGGCATTGCTGTGGCCAGCCTCGGTAGCCTTTCCACCACGACGCTACTGGCCACCTCTTCGACTCCAGACGTCAAAACGCTGACACTGACCGCAAGTCCCTCCGCCATTCAAGTAGGTCCAGATGGCACGCAGCCAACCCAACTCTGGTGCTTCAACGGCCAATTCCCAGGGCCCGAGATCCGGCTCCGACAGGGGGATCGGCTGCGCGTGCGGTTCGTGAATCAGTTACCCCAGCCCAGCAGCATTCATTGGCATGGGATTCGACTGCCCAACAACATGGATGGGGTTCCGGGACTCACCCAGGATCCAGTGCCGCCCGGCGGTGAATTTACCTACGAGTTCGACTGTCCGGACGCAGGCACCTTTTGGTATCACCCGCACTTCAACAGCGCCGAGCAACTCGGCCGTGGACTCATCGGTGCACTGGTGGTCGAGGAGCGGACTCAGACGGCTGTAGACCAAGACCTCACCTGGGTGCTGAGCGACATGCGGGTCGACACCCAAGGTCGACTAAACGAGTCTTTTGCCAATCGTCATGACCAGGCCCACGCCGGACGCATTGGCAACGTGGTTCTCATCAATGGCAGCATCACGGACCGATTCATGCTGCCTGGTCCCAGTCGCATCAGACTGCGACTGATTGCCGCCACGAATGCAAGGCTTTTTGAGCTCAAGTTCAAAGACACCAGGGACTCGTCAGTCCAACTCATCGCCATCGACGGGCATCCCATTGCCCCCAAACCGGTCACAGAGGCGATTGACCTGGCTCCGGGTCAGCGCGTGGATCTACTCATCGACCTAGATGCAAGCGGCTCATTGCGGATCGAAGACCACGCCTACCCTCGCAACGCATACAAGCTGGCAGAGATCACCGGCATCGATACCCAGCAATCATTCTCCAAAGCTTTCAAAACAACCGCCCTCCGATTAGCGGACAATCCGGTTCTACCAGTCGCCCGCGCAGCACTAAGGCGGGCCCGGTCGGTTCCCTTGGTCATCACGGGCGGGGCCATGAGCCGAGCCATGCGGGCTGACGGCATTTGGCAGATCAATGGTCATGCCATGACCGATCACCGCAAAGAAGATCTTCACCACATGAAGCCCAAATTCAAGCTGAAGGTGGGTGAAGTCGTTCAACTGCAGCTAGACAATCAGACCGCGTGGTTTCATCCCATGCATCTACATGGCGTGGTTTTTCAGCAGGTCATGGCCGACCAGAGCCTAGGCCCCTATCGCGACACGATCCTGCTGTCACCAGGCCAGAAGATGACGCTGGCCATGCGCGCAGATAGTCCAGGTTTGTGGATGATCCATTGCCACGTTCTGGAGCATCAGCACAGTGGTCTGATGGGGTATTTCAGCGTAGAGTCGTAGACGATCTGGATTGTTCAACCACCCTCATGAGGAGTTCGTTCATGTCTTCTATTTCTAAAGTCTTTTTGGCCTGCACACTAGGCCTTGGTCTCACAGCCTGTGCCACACCAGACTATGTCTTCAAGAAGCTCGACGCCTCTCAGATGGATTTTCAAAACGACTTGAACAAATGCGAGGACCAGGCCATGACTTTTGGGAATGTCATTCGAGCTGACTACATCAAGGCCCGTAACGACTGCATGATCAAGAAGGGCTGGACCCTCACCAATCCTCGCTAAACCAACTCTCACAACGGAGCACATCATGGCCAAGGCCTTTTGGGTCACCACCTATCGCGAAATTTTTGATCCCAACAAACTGGCCCAGTACGCCAAGCTAGCCCTGCCGGCCATCGAGGCCGGTGGCGGCAAGTTCATTGTTCGCGGCATGCCAGAGAAGGTCTACGAGAACGGCCTCATGCAGCGCACCGTGGTCATTGAGTTTCCTGATATGGCCACTGCCATTGCCACCCATGACAGCGCTGCCTACCAACAGGCCCTGGACGCCTTGGGCGACGGTGCAGACCGCGACATGCGGCTCATCGAAGGCGTCTAACACCCCAGAGTTTGGTGCCCGGAGCGGGAATCGAACCCGCACGCCTTGCGGCCCGGGATTTTAAGTCCCGTACGTCTACCTATTTCGTCATCCGGGCGGAGGACTTAGGAGCGTCATTCTAGACCTCTCAGGACCCAAAATAAAAAGCCCACCGCGTAACGGTGGGCTTTTTGCTTGCGACTGACCGACGGTCAGCCAGATGAGACCAGATCTTCTTTAGTTGACCTGGGTGTTGATATCACCCTTCAGAGTTGGGTAACGGACGTGGTCCACCAACTCCTGGATGTCCTTGCGGGGCTCGGGTGTCAACAGGCTAACGATGATGATCACCGCAAAGCCCAGGGGCACACCGAAGACACCAGCCGAAATCGGTTGGATCTCTGCCCAGAGCTGTACCGGGGAGGTCACACCGAAAACACTGCGCAGCCAAGGCTGAGTCATGACCATGTAGTACATGGTGATGCCCAGACCAGACGTCATGCCCAAGACCGCACCCCACTTGGTGGCCCGCTTCCAGAAGATGCCCAATGTTAGGGCCGGGAAGAAGGCTGCAGCAGCAAATGAGAAGGCAGCACCAACCAAGAACAAGATGTCGGCCGGCTTCTGAGACGCAACGTAGGCAGCAGCCAGGGCAACCACCAACAACAAGGCCTTGGAAATTGCCACACGACGAGCCGTCGAGGCGTTGGGATCGATCATCTTGTAGTACAGGTCGTGCGACAGGGCGTTGGCAATCGTCAGCAGCAGACCGTCGGCTGTTGACAGGGCAGCAGCCAGACCACCAGCAGCCACCATGCCGGAGATGACATAGGGCAGACCAGCAATCTCGGGGGTTGCCAGAACGATGATGTCGCCACCAATCTTCATCTCACCCAACTGGAAGATGCCGTCTTTGTTCACGTCAGTCACAGACAACAGAGCTGGGTCGACCGCGTTCCACTGCGCAATCCAGCCCGGCAGTTTGTCAAACGGTGTACCCACCAGCACGCTGAAGACCTCGTACTTCACCAACACGGCCAGGGCAGGCGCCGTGAAATAGAGCAGGAAGATGAAGAACAGAGACCAGGTAACCGACTCACGAGCCTGCTTCACCGACGGAGTGGTGTAGTAGCGCATCAAGATGTGCGGCAGCGCTGCTGTACCCACCATCAGACAGAAGATCAGGGCTAGGAAGTTACGGCGAGAAGCCTCATAGGTCGCTTGTGCCTTTGCGTCACCAGCAGGATCTCCTGCAAACTGATTGGCGTGACGGGGCATGCCTGCAAGGGGTTTGGCAGAGGCCAGAGCGCCGGCCTTACCCTTTTCCCACGCTGTTTTAGCAGCAGCCTCATCCTTCGGCACAGCAGCCAAGGCCTTCTCAGCAGCAGCAACCTCATTGGCCGGTGCGTTGGCAGCCTTCAGATCGGCCACTTTCTTCTCGGCAGCAGCCTTGTCAGCCGCGAGAGCAGCTGGAATGTTCTTCAGCTTCTCATCAAATGCTGCGGCACGAGCCTTGTAGGCCTCAATGACTTCCAGTTCCTTGGGATCCTTCATCAGCTCAGCTTCACGAGCCGTGACTTTCTCAAGCTGGTGGCCGTAGACCAGCTGGGGAACCGGCACGCCAGTCTGTTTCACCGCCAGCCAAACCACAGGAATCATGTAAGCGATGATCAGAATGATGTACTGGGCCACCTGGGTCCAGGTCACCGCACGCATGCCGCCCAAGAAGGAGCAAACCAGAATGCCGGCCAGGCCCAAGAAAATGCCCAATTCAAAAGGCACACCAGTCAGTCGGGTGGTGATCAGGCCAACACCGTAGATCTGTGCCACCACATAGGTGAAGGAACACAGAATCGCAGCCAGAATACCCAGCAGACGAGGCAGATTGCCGTCATAACGAGCACCCAGGAAGTCCGGAATGGTGAACTGCCCGAACTTTCGAAGGTACGGCGCCAGGAACAAGGCCACCAGGCAATAACCGCCAGTCCAGCCCATGATGAAGGCCAGACCACCGTAGCCCGTCAGATACAGCGTACCGGCCATGCCGATAAACGATGCAGCCGACATCCAGTCCGCACCCGTGGCCATGCCGTTGTACACCGCAGGAACCCGACGACCCGCCACATAGTACTCAGACGCGTCGTTGGTGCGGCTCATCACGCCAATACCGGCGTACAAGAGCACGGTCGCGGCCAGGAACAGATAACCGATCCAAGCGCGGGTAAGACCCATCTGCTCCGCAATCGCCAAAGCAATCACGAACACCGCAAAACCACCTGTGTACCAGGCGTAGACCTTGTTGAGTTGTTTCTTAAACGCGCTGTTTGAGCCAGCGGAGAAAACGCCGCCGCCCTCTGTAGGAAGTCCCGCCATGTTTATGCCTCCTCTTCTTCAGCGCAACCGTGTTCCTGGTCGAGCTTGTTCATGTAATGAGCGTAGTAGGCGATGATGGCGACATAGACCACGAGAGCCCCTTGTGCGCCAACCCAGAAGCTAAAAGGCCAACCAAAAAAGTTGAAGCTCAGTGCCCTGGCGTTGTAGCCAACCACGTACGTTACGACAAACCAGATGGCCAACAGAAGAACCGTGATGCGAAGGTTCTTCTGCCAGTACTGGCGATGCGATTCAGTTAACTGCATATTGCCCTCTCCTTCTTGTTGTGATCCGAATAAACCCGGTTCAAACGCGATCCTACGGCTTTCACCGCATTACAGCCGAATCGCTCCCCTGCTCATGAGGCTTTGAGCCCGGTCTCCCGCTCGAGCTGAGCGGCAAACTTGGGTTCAAACCCCTTCAAATGCTGAATAATCTTCAGCGCTTCGTCGGGCTCATGCCTGTCTATGTGCACCCTGGCCAACTGATACCAGGCATAGGGGCTCATAGGCTGTAATTTGGTGTTGCGCTTGAGGCAATCGACCGCCTCGTCGAGGCGCCCGAGTTGAATGAGGACGAGACCGAGGCCGTACCAGGCCCGATCGAGCGAGTCGCTCAAGGCCAGGGCTTTGCGAAAGCTAACCTCGGCGGACTGAAGGTCTTTGGATTCTTCCTGAAGAAAGGCGAGGTTAAACCACATGGCGGCGGTCGCACCGGGCTGGGCCACGGCACGCTGGTACAGCCGAATCGCGCTTGGCTTGTCATTAAGTTCTGCCCGCAGGTGAGCCAGGCTACTCAGTGCATAGATGTTGTTGGGATAAGCCTCGACCATTTCCGAAAAGGTCGCCGCGGCTTGCGACCGGAGCCCCAGCAACAGGAATCCAATGGCACGCCACTTGAGAATTGACCATCGAAAATCGAATCGAATCATCGACACCCCACCATTCCAACTGATACGCAGTGTTCAATCTTAGCCAACGTCACGGCGATGTATAGCACAGCCACAATACAAAAGGCCACTATCGGGTGATGCTGCGGCGCAACCTTGGCAGGAGAGATCTTGACGGCGAGCCAGACCCAAGGCCGATTCAAGATGACAAAGAGTTGATAGAAGAGGTTGGTGAAACGCTTGGCCCCGGCCAAGACAAAAAGGAGTCCTTGCCCCGTAAGGGACAGTCCCCCGATATACAGCACCAGTTGAGCGATATTGAGCGCTTCAAGCACCGGTTGTCTCTTTTATAGTTGTTCTTACTGCAGAGCAGTGTAATACAAGACTTAATCTAGGCCAACCACCCACCTCGATCGGGCCGAAAGCCTGTGAAGCTCGTAGACATCGCGCTTCTCACGACCCAGGGCGCTCCAAATTCTGAGCAACAACTCCGCAGTGGCAAAGGAGTCGGCCGCCGCCTGGTGGCGCACCGCACACTCCAGGCCGAAGTGGGCCATCCACTGGTCCAGAGAGCGGGCCCTGACCTGCGGGAATGCGGCCTTGGACAATGGCGCCAGATCCAGCCAGAGGTTATCGAGTTTCGCCCCAAGAAAGCGTTTGGCCCATCGCTGAATCAGGGTTTCGTCAAAAGGCGCATGGAAGGCAAACAAAGGGCTTCGCCCCACCCAATCCCGAAACTCCTGCATCACCTGAGCCGGGTCTTGGCCATTACGCTGGGCTCCCACGCCTATTCCATGCAGCAAGATGTTTGTCTTGGATGACGTGACATCTGGGCGCAAGACCGCCTCAAAACTGTCTCGGGTGTCGATAACAGGCCGAACGCCCTTTCCCCCCACCCGAACGGCCACTGCAGCGATGGCCAGTAGCTGGTCACGATGCGGGTCAAGCCCGCTGGTCTCCACGTCCACCACGACCCATCGGCGAGGGTCTGCCGGCTCCGGTGGGGTAAACGCATCCCGCAGCCAACGCCAGCTAACGGGCATAGTCCAGCTCCAACCGCTGCTGCAGTTGACGAATGGTTTTCAGCGACTCTTTGAGGATGCTTCGATCGATGTCGTTGAGAGAGGCCAAATCAATCAAATTCGGGTTGTCTGCCACGGCCGTCCCCTGGATTTGAATGTTCAGCCGCAGGGTCTGCATAAACTCAAACGCCGTCACCCACGACTCGTATTCCCGAGCCGAAAGGCCAATCGACTGCCCCACCTGCTCCAGTCGGCTACGCGTATTGGTCGCATCAATGCCCTTGGACAGGGCAAATATTCGGGCGACATCCACCACGATGGCGGTGGCATGCATCTTTAGGTCAAGGCAGTCTCGGCCCTCCACCCGAACCGTCTCAACCCCGCCGTGCCAATTCAGCGGTACCTGACTTCTGACCGAGTTATCCGCCAGTTGCTTGATAAACCGAGGCGTAGCCATCGAGCGAATCCGAATCAGCTCGCGCATACCGGCTGCGAGGTCCGCATTACCCACCAGAACACGAAAGTCGAAAAAAATACTCGAGCGCAGCAAAGCCTCTGGGCTGCCATGCTCAATCCAAGTGGCAAACTTTGCGACCCACTCATCCTCACTGAGGCACAAGGCGGGGTTGCTCGCCATGATCTGCCCCTTGCAAAAAGGAAAACCACAGGCGTCCAGTCCCGCGTTCACATCGCTGGCAAAGGCGAGGTAGGCCTGCTTTGCGCTGGCAGCCAACCCGTTGCGATAGACCAGCGCGTTGTCTTGATCTGTCGCAATGGTTTGTTCACCCCGACCCTCAGATCCGAGTGCGATCCAGGCAAAGTCACCAAGATCCAGTCGGTGCTTGTCGGCAAACAATTGAACGAGTCGCTCGCAGATCAGGTCATTCAGATGGCTAATCAGTGCGGTGAGCTGGCGAGACTGGACCCCCTGCCCCAGCAGGGTGCTGGCGAATTGCCGAACGTCCCCGGCGGACACCTGTAAAGACAGCACGTCAGGCGCACTGCGAATCGCCGAACTCACCGACTTCAGTGACAGGCGCTGGGCTGAGAACAAATCCCTTTCAGACACCACATTTACCACCACACCACCCTCGAGTACCGGAATGTGGCGGATGCCATAGCGAGACATCATCAAGGCCGCATCTTGAGCCGTGTCGCTGGCATCCAAAAATTTGACGTTCGGTGACATGCAGTTCTCGATGGCGGACCCCAAGTCAAGCCCTGCGAGCGCAACACGACTCACCACGTCATCTCGGGTCAGAATCCCCCGCAGCTGACGGCCGGCATCCAATACCAGGACGGAGCCAACTCGTGTCTCGTGCATCCTGATCAGGGCATCACGAAGGGCCTGCCCCATCTGCACAGAGACCACCTGCCGCCGAGGCAATGCGCCGAGCGGTGTCTCGAGCGAAAGCGCAGTAAACACCTCGGAGGCATAGGTTCTCTGCACCAGCTTTCTGGACATTTCCAGAAATCGCAGAATGCGCTGGCTCACAAAGGCGGCGAAAGGAGGAGAGATTTCGGCCAGCCTCAGGGCCTCTGACCTGCGGATGGCCAGACAAAAACAATCGCCCAGTGCCGAATAAATGGAGGTGACTGCGCGGCCGGCCATCACGGCACTCACCGGAAAAAACTCGCCCGTATCAATGCGTCGCGCCTCTGCAAACTCCTCTGCGATGCCCCTTCGACCAACGACCGACCCCTGACGAACAAAAAACAGGGTGTCAACCGGCCCAGAGCTTGGCTGAAGAATAACCTCATCCGGTTCAAAGTAATGCTCTGCCGATGACTCGATGAACAAGTCCACATGTGCTGGATCCATCTCGGCAAACGGCATGACCTGAATCAACTGCCGATGAAGGTTGATGACCAGGCTTTTTGATGGAGTTGAACTGGATGGCAAATCAGTCATGGGTCTTGGCACTCCTTTGCAGCCTATCGTCTCAGAACTCTACAGGGCCAGGCCAGTCAGGTTGTTGACCCAGGTCATGATCACGCAACACCACAAGGGATAACGCGGTGATCATCACAGGTGATTCGCCACTAGAATAGGTTGGTTCATCAAAAATTAGGCCCTTCCGAGAGACCCATGTCAACGACAGCCAGCACACTTGCCTTCAGCCAGACCACCGAAATCGTTGCCGCCGCGATTTTTGCGGTCGCAGTGCTACACACGTTCTCCACCAAAATCTTCGAGCGCCTGGCTCACCGTTACCCCACCCACCACGGGGTCTTTCATTTACTGGGTGAGGTTGAAGCGGTCTTTGGCTTCTGGTCGATCATCTTATTTGGCTGGCTGATTCTGCGGGAGGGACTTACCCCTGCCGTTCAATATGCCGACACGCGTAACTACACAGAGCCCCTGTTTGTCTTTGCCATCATGGTGATCGCCGCCAGCCGACCAATCATGGCGTTCGCCCGAAACATCGTCGAATCGATTAGCCGCATCATCCCAACTGACCGCGGCATGGCCACCTACTTTGTCTTGTTGTCAGTGGTTCCGCTGCTTGGGTCGTTTATCACTGAGCCCGCTGCCATGACACTGGCTGCCCTGCTCCTGGCCCAGGGGTTCTTCCGTTCCGATGCGCCCAGCCGTTTCAAGTACGCCACGATCGGGGTGCTGTTCGTCAACATCTCAATTGGGGGCACGCTGACCCACTTTGCCGCTCCGCCGGTTCTGATGGTTGCCGCCAAGTGGGGTTGGGACTCTTGGTACATGTTGACGCACTTTGGCTACAAGGCTGCCATCGCGGTTTTCATTAACGCCTTCGCCGTTACCTTCTTGTTTAGAGACGTCCTCAAAGAGACGACTCGTAAATTGTTGTCTGGGGAGGTTCATACCGAGTCCAGCCCCAAGGTGCCGGCCGCGCTTGTCGCAATCCATTTGGCCATGATCGCGGGCGTGGTGGTCTTCGCTCACCACCCCCCCATTTTCTTGGGTATTTTTCTTGTCTTCATGGGTCTGGCTACCGCCTACAGTCAGCACCATGACCGACTCATTCTGCGGGAGGGCCTGCTGGTCGCCTTCTTCCTGGCCGGCTTGGTGGTTCTTGGTGGTATGCAGGCCTGGTGGCTCCAACCACTACTGGCCCAGATGAGTCCCACATCGGTCTATTACGGCGCCACCGCCCTGACGGCCATCACCGACAACGCGGCACTGACCTATCTGGCTTCGCTGGTAGAGGGTCTGAGCGATGAGTTCAAGTATGCGGTTGTGTCAGGAGCCGTTACCGGCGGTGGCTTGACCATCATTGCGAATGCCCCGAACCCGGCGGGGGCCTCGATTCTCAGGCGCTACTTTCAAGATGAAACCGTGGACCCTCTGAAGCTCTTCCTGGCTGCCAGCCTGCCCACCGTGGTCACGATCCTGGCATTCAGGCTTCTTTAATAGAGGCCCAGCGCGGTTACATGTCTGCCAAGGGCTGGTAGGCGCCAGGAGAGCTCACCGGCTGGCCCATACGGGCAATGACGTGGTCCAGCTGGCCTTCTAACGCCTGAATAGAAGAAGGCGGCATTTCAGCCAGCGCCTGAACCAAAACCCCAATCTTGGGCTCTGGCACCTTGGCCAACAAGGCCTTGGCCTTGTCGGTGCTGGTAAGCTCAAAGGCCCGGGCATCGTCCAGGTTGCGCTCGCGGGTGACATAGCCCTCTGAGACCAGGTGCCGAATGATGTTGCTGGCCGTGGATTGGTGGATTGCCAGGGCCTCGGTCAGCTCCCCGGGCCGAACCCCGGGGTTCTCGCCAATGATGGCCAAGGCCCAGACATGTGAACCCGACAACCCCGTGACTTTTTCGACCCTTCGATAATGTTCCTTTACAGCACGAAAAATGACTCGAAACTGCTTGAGAACCCGGACGGCATGCTCCGGAA
>VFQT010001747.1_pt1 | contig 24798 bp, 26 predicted proteins | sample 3512381 | NCBI WGS metagenome assembly VFQT01 (sample SAMN10412376, study PRJNA504923) | tailings metagenome | isolation source: Relicate 2 Philex TSF3 active mining site | place: Philippines: Tuba, Benguet | collected 2017-08-29
GTGGGGGAACTGTCCGCGGCAATCGGCGCCGAGATCGGCCTCAGCGAACACCAGATCACCGGACTGCGCATCGCCGGCAATGTGCACGATGTCGGCAAGATCGCCGTGCCCGCGGAGATACTGTCCAAACCGACGCGGCTGTCGCCGGCCGAATTCGCGATCGTCAAGACCCATGCCCAGCAGGGCTACGAAATCCTCAAGGACATCGAATTCCCCTGGCCCATCGCGCAAACCGTGTGGCAGCACCACGAGCGCCTCGACGGCAGCGGCTACCCGCAGGGCCTGCATGGCGACGCCATCTGCCTTGAGGCGCGCATCCTCGCGGTGGCCGATGTCGTCGAATCGATGAGCACCCACCGCCCCTACCGTCCGGCGCTGGGCATCGAAGCCGCTTTCGCCGAACTGCGGGCCAAGTCCGGCACGCTGTACGATACCGCCATCGTCGATGCCTGCATCCGCCTGTTCCACGAAAAAGGTTTCAGCCTGCCGGAGTGAGTCGGCGGTGATGAACAGCATCCGGGCGCAGGCCGCATGCGGCGCTGGCCAAGCCGCTGCGGTTCAGATAAAATAACAATAAAAACAAATAGTTACAAAAGGCCCTGTGATGGACTCCCTGCTCCGCTGGCTCGATCGCAATGTGCTCGAACTCGGCCGCGAAATGCGGCTGTCGTACCTGCCGCCGTTGATGGTCTATATGGCCGCCGGCATTTCCGGACTTACCGGCATCGTCGGCACCTTCTTCGTCAAGGATTACCTCGGCCTCTCCGCCGCATTCCTCGCCGCGCTCGGCTTCTGGGCGGGCGTGCCCTGGGCGCTGAAAATGCCGTTGGGGCACCTGGTCGACCTGATCTGGCGCTGGAAAAGCACGCTGGTGTTCCTCGGCGCGGCGATGATTGCGGCGAGCCTGCTGATCATGGTCGGCCTGCTCAGCGACCGCGAAGCGATGGCGGCGGTGATGGCGCCGGGCGCCTGGTATGTGGCCACGGTACTGCTCGGCGCGGTGGGTTATGTCGTCCAGGACGTCGTCGCCGACGCCATGACCGTCGAAGCGGTACCCCATGTCGATGCCGAAGGCAGGCCGATCGACGCGGCCCGGCGCAAGCTGATGAACACGACCATGCAGACGCTGGGGCGCGTCGCCATCATCGGCGGCGGCGTTCTGGTGGCGCTGATCAACCTGTATGTGTTCAGCGGCGTGCATGCATTGTCGGAATCGGAAAAAGTCGCCATCTACCGCCGCATCTACCTGATGGCGCTGTGCATCCCCGCCATTTCGGTGACCGGCGTGCTGTTCGCGATGTGGCTCAGGCGACGCGATGCGCGGCGCCTGCGCGCGCAGGGCCGCAGCGCGGCTGAAATCGCTGCGCTGCTCGGCAGCCCGGAAGGCAAGACCGCCCCCAACTGGTGGATCCTCGGCGGCAGCGCCGCCTTTGTCGCGTTCACGCTGGGCATGGGCTTCGGCGACATCCCGTACAACCAGGAAATCATCTTCGCTGGTTCCTTCGGCATCATCGCCTTCCTGCTGCTGCGCCTGATCCGCGAACTCGAGCCCGATGCCCGCGCCACGCTGCTCGGCACCGTCATCGTCATCTTCGTGTTCCGCGCGATACCGGGCCCCGGCGAGGGCATTACCTGGTGGTTCATCGACGAACTCAGGTTCGACCAGCAGTTCATCTCGCTGCTGTCGCTGATCGGATCGGTGCTGACGCTGTTCGGCATGTTCCTGTTCCGCCGCTTCATGGCCGACCATTCGATCGCCTATGTCGTCGGCTTCCTGACCCTGGTCGGCGGATTGCTGTCACTGCCCTACGTCGGCATGGTGTTCGGGCTGCACCAGTGGACGGCCGCAGCCACCGGCGGCGTGGTCGACGCGCGCTTCATCGCGCTGGTCAACACCGCGCTGGAGTCCCCGCTCGGCCAGATTGCGATGATCCCGATGCTGGCGTGGATCGCCAACTCGGCCCCGGCCCACCTGAAGGCCACCTATTTCGCGGTGATGGCCTCGTTCACCAACCTCGCGTTGTCGGCATCGGCGCTGGGCACCAAATACCTCAACCAGATCTACATTGTGTCGCGCGAAGTCAGGGACAAGTCCGGCGCGGTCGCCACCCCGGCCGACTACAGCCAGCTCGGTGAACTCCTGGTCGTGCAGCTGATCATAGCGGTGGGGGTGCCGTTCGCGGCGATTGCCGCAACCCGGCTGCTCCGCCTGCGCAGCGCCTGAAGGCGCATAATGCAGGCTGTCCCACGGGAACCACGATGGATCTGCGCGAACTGCCCAGCACCGAACCCGGAACCACGGACCTGATCCTGCGTGCCGTGGCCTTTGCCGCGCACAAGCACCGCGACCAGCGGCGCAAGGACAAGGAAGCCTCCCCTTACATCAACCATCCGATCGAACTCGCACACGTGCTGTGGGACGAGGGCGAGGTGCGCGATCCGCTGGTGATCGCAGCAGCCCTGCTCCACGACACGCTGGAGGACACCGAAACCTCGTGGCAGGAGCTGCGCGGCGAATTCGGCGAGGAGATCGCCGACATCGTGCTCGAGGTGACCGACACCCAGTGGATCAAAAAGGAGGTGCGCAAGCGCCTGCAGGTCGCCAAGGCGCGCCATTCCAGCGAGCGGGCGCGGCTGGTCAAGCTGGCCGACAAGATCTGCAACGTGCGCGACCTCGGCACCCGCGCGCCCGCCAACTGGTCGGTGGAACGCATCCGGCAATACTACGACTGGTCGAAGGAGGTGGTAGACCGTCTGCGCGGCACGCACCCCGAACTGGAGCGCCGCTTCGACGAGGTCTACGCCCTGAAGCCCTGAACCCCGCGCCCGCATACGCCGCGGTTCCAGATGCTGCAACACCCGCCGCCACAGCGGGTGATTTGTGCGATAGTCGCGCTTCCTGTTCACGACCTGATCCCCACAACAACCGGGCACCGCGATGAAAATCACCCACGCCAGCACCACCCTGGTCTCATTGCCCCACGACGAACCGCTTGCCGACGGCCCGACCACGCCGGGCTCGAAGAACTTCGTCGCACTGAAACTCGGCACCGACCAGGGCGTCGAGGGCATCGGCTTCACCTTTTTCGGCGGATCGCTCGACAAGGCGCTGCACTCCGCCGTGCAGTCGCTGGCCGACCTGACCGTCGGCGAAGACCCGCTGCGCATCGAACACCTCGCCGACAAGCTGCGCGCCTCCTGCCCCGGTGGCCCCGGAGGCATCCTGACGCTGGCGCTTTCGGCCGTCGACATCGCGCTGTGGGACATCAAGGGCAAGGTGCACAACCAGCCCGTGGGCAAGCTCGCCGGCGGCCACCGCAACCGCGTCAACACCTACGCCAGCGGCGCGTTGATGCGCCACTTCCCGCTGGACCACGTGGTCAAGGCCGCAGCCCTGCTGAAGTCCCGCGGATTCAAACAGATGAAGACCCAGCTCGCGCTGCCCGGCGACACCAATCCGGTGAAGGAAATCGAGCGCATCCGCCTGATCCGCGAAGCGATCGGCTACGAGACCGACCTGATGTGCGACATCAACCAGCGCTGGGACGTGCGCCAGGCGATCTCGATCGGCAGGCAGGTCGACGCCTACCGCCTGTTCTGGCTGGAAGACGTCACCACCTGCGATGATTACGACGGCCTGGCCGCGGTGACCCGCGCGCTGGACACGCCGGTCGCCTGCGGCGAATACCTCTACGGCATCCAGCCCTTCCGCCAGCTGCTCGAAGCGCGCTCGGTCGACATCGTGATGGTCGACGTGCTGCGCGCGGGCGGCATCACGCAGTGGCTGAAGATCGCCGGCATGGCCGAGGCCTTCAACCTGCCGATCGTGAGCCACCTGGCGCCGGAAATCCACGTGCACCTGGTCTCCGCGGTGCCCAACGGACTCACCGTGGAATACATGCCGTGGTCGTCGCGGCTGTTCCGCGAAGTGCCACAGCCGAAAAACGGCATGCTCGACGTGCCGCAAAAACCCGGCCTCGGCCTGGAGTTCGACGCGAAGGTGGTAAAGTTCGGCTGAAATCTTTCGGCCGAACCCGTTCCGGCGTTCGCCGACACCAAAAACAAAAGGGGCGGAAGATTCCGCCCCTTTTGCATTGCAGTCGGCCGGCAGGAACCGGTCGTTGCTGCAGAGCTTACTGCACCTTGATGCCTGCCCGCTTCACCACATCCGACCATTTCCTCATGTCGTTAAGCATGAACTGCCGGAATTCCTCGGGCGAGTTGGTCGTCGCCTCCGAGCCATTCTTTTCGGCAACCGCGCCGAACTCGGGGGATTTCACGTATTTCGAGACTTCGGCGTGAATCTTGGCCAGCACCGGTTTCGGCAGCTTGGCCGGTCCGATCACGCCGTACCAGCCAACCACCTCAAAGCCCGGCAGCACTTCGGCCAGGGCCGGAATGTCAGGCCCTGCTTTAATCCGCTTGCCGCTGCTGACTGCGATTGCGCGCAGCTTACCGGCACGCACCTGGGCGAAGGCCCCTGTCAGGCCCATGAAGTTGTATTGGTATTCACCCTGGATCAGCGCGATGGCAGCGGGGCCGGTGCCTTTGTAAGGGATGTGCTGCGCCTTGGAATTGGTCATCAGCTTGAACAGCTCGCCGGCCAGGTGGCCACCGCTGCCGATGCCAGCCGAGCCGAAGTTGACCGGGTCTTTGGTGGTCTTGGCCCATTGCACGAAATCCTTGGCGTTTTTCGCCGGATGCGAGGGATTCACCACCAGCATCAACCCACCCGCAGTCATTTGCGTAATCGGCGTGAAATCATTGACCGGGTGATAAGGCAGCTTGGGCAGCAGAGCGGCGTTGACGGTATGCTGATGATAGGGAATCAGCAGCGTGTAGCCGTCGGGCGCCGACTCCTGGACAATCTGCGCACCATTGACGCCGGACGCACTGCCGCGGTTGTCGACGATCGCCTGCTGGCCCCAGGCCTTGGTCAGGTGATTCGCCAGCAAACGCGCCAGAAAATCGGTGGTGCCCCCCGGGGCGGCAGGAGTAACGAGCCTTACCGGACGCGACGGAAATGTATCCGCGGCTTGGGCATGCTGCAGCGGCAGGGTACCCCCTGCGGCAGCCAGCACCCACAACAAAGCCTTGAAACGAGCGATGATGATTCGCATGAGTTGCTCTCCTCTAGGTTTCTTTTCTGATTCATCAGATCCGCAAGAATACCGCAATACATGAGCCATTGCACCCCGTGAATCGTTGCTCTGGTAACGCGGCACAAGCAGTCTTGTGCGTGAACGCACCCCGAAACAGCATCGCAACACAGCTAAAATAGTCTGGCTTGCGGCCTCGCGGAGCCGTTTTTAATATCCGGCCACATCCACTCTTCATGATCCAGTTCCGCAACCTCGCCCTGGTCCGCGGCGCGCGCGAACTCATCGCCGGCGCCAGCCTGCAGATCCACCCCGGCTGGCGCGTCGGCCTCACCGGCGCCAACGGCAGCGGCAAGTCCAGCGTATTCGCGCTGCTGCGCGGCGAACTTCAGGCCGAGCGCGGCGACTGCGACATTCCCGCGGCCTGGCGCATCGCCTCGGTCGCGCAGGAAACGCCGGCACTGGACACCCCGGCCATCGAGTATGTGCTCGACGGCGACACCGAACTGCGCGCGCTGGAACGCGAACTTGCCGCCGCTGAAACCGCTCATGCCGGTGAAACCATCGCCGAACTCCATGCCCGGCTCGATGACATCGGCGGCTACAGCGCCCGTGCCCGTGCCGCGGCATTGCTGGCCGGCCTCGGCTTCGGCGAAGCCGAAATCACGCGACCGGTGCGTGAATTCTCCGGCGGCTGGCGCATGCGCCTCAACCTTGCACAGGCGCTGGTTTCGCGGGCCGACCTGCTGCTGCTCGACGAACCGACCAACCACCTCGACCTCGACGCCGTGGTCTGGCTGGAACAGTGGCTGAGCGGATTCAGGGGCACGCTGGTCGTGGTGTCGCATGACCGCGATTTTCTCGACGGCTGCGTGACGCATGTCGCCAACATCCAGTCGGCAAAGCTGACGCTGTACACCGGCAACTATTCCGCCTTCGAGGACGCCCGCGCCGCACAGCTCGCCGCCCAGCAGGCCACCTTCGAAAAGCAGGCGCGCGTCATCGCGCACATGGAATCCTTTGTCGCGCGCTTCCGCGCCAAGGCGACCAAGGCGAAGCAGGCACAGAGCCGGCTGAAAGCGCTGGCGCGCATGGAACGGATTGCCGCCGCGCACGTCGACACCCCGTTCGAATTTGCTTTCCCGCAGCCGGAGAGGTCACCCAACACATTGATTTATTTGAATAAAATATCAATGGCTTATGGTGGCCGGGTGGTGCTGCGCGACCTCGAAATGACCCTCGCACCGGGGGCGCGCATCGGACTGCTCGGCCCGAACGGCGCGGGCAAATCCACGCTGGTCAAGCTGCTCGCCGGTGAACTGCAGCCGTCATCCGGACAGCGCAGCGAAGGCCGCGGCCTCGTGATCGGTTATTTCGCACAGCACCAGCTTGAACAGCTGCGCCCCGGGGAATCGCCGCTGCAGCATCTGCTGCGGATGGAACCACAGACCCGCGAACAGGAACTGCGCGACTACCTCGGCGGATTCGATTTCCGCGGCGCGATGGCCGACCGCCCCGTCGCGCCGTTTTCCGGCGGCGAAAAATCGCGGCTGGCGCTCGCCCTGCTGGTACGACGCAAACCCAATCTGCTGCTGCTCGACGAACCCACCAACCATCTCGACCTCGAGATGCGCCAGGCCCTGACCGCGGCCCTCGCGGAATACGAAGGCAGCCTGGTGCTGGTCTCTCACGACCGCGCCCTGCTGCGCACGGTCTGCGATGATTTCATGCTGGTCTGCGACGGCCATGCCGGTGCATTCGACGGCACGATCGAAGATTACATTGCATGGCTTGCCGCCCGCCGTGCCGCCGGTGCGGTGTCCGCCAACAACGCCGTGGCACAGGACAAGGCGGCGCGGCGCGAAGCTCGGGAATCCGCCGCCGCAGACCGCCAGGCCCGCCTCGCCGCCCGCCGCCCGCTGCTCAGGGAAGCCGGCAATCTTGAACAGGAACTGGCGAAATGGCAGCAGGAGAAACAGCAGATCGACCGGCAACTGGCCGACCCGGCGTTTTACGCCAGCCCCGATCCCGGAAAACTGCGCGCGCTGACTGTGCGCCAGCAGGAACTGGCCGCAACCATAGACGCCGCGGAACAGCGCTGGCTCGAGGTGCACGCCGAACTGGAGGCCATCGGCGAGGCCTGACACCAGGCGGCTTCAGCGGGTGATGACCACCTTCTGGTAAAGACCGCCGAAGAAGGTGCGTTTCTCGACCGTCGCCGGCTGGAGTGCCGGCGGCGCCCAGGCCATGATTTCACGCCGCCACAGGTCCATCGCGAACGGCTCCAGCCAGGCCAGCACCGGAAGCATCAACAGGCGCACGGGATTGAACCAGCGCGGGCGGTGGTAATCGATGATCACCACCCTGCCGCCGGGCTTCACCACGCGCAGGGCCTCGGACAGTGTGCGCCGGCGTACCGCTTCGGGCATTTCGTGCAGCAGGAAAAACAGCACGACGCAATCGTAGCCGGCATCCGCAAACGCCAGATCACCCGAATCCTGGTGATGGACGGCAATCCGCGGGTTGCCGTTGATCTTGCGCTTGAGGTTCTCGATCTGCACCGGCGCAACATCGGCGACATCAAGCGTGCCCTGCGGCCCCAGGCGGCGGGCGAGGCTTTCGGTGAAGTCGCCGTAGACGCAGGCCACCTGCAGTACCCTGCCCGCCGGCGGCAGCTGCAGCGCCTGCAGCGCCGCATCGCGCAGCCGCGCGTAGTTGCCCCACAGGATCAGGTTGACCAGCCACTGCCGCTCGAAGACGCGCACCGCGTTCGGGTGCACATAGGCCCACCAGTAGGTCTGTACCAGATAGCGCGGCATGGGCACCGGCGGCTTCAGCACCCGCGCAGGCGCAGCGGCACCCTTCCCGTCGGCATGGCGGGCGGCGACTGCCTTGTTCATTTCAGATCCTCAACAGGTAATACACCGTGGCCGCAGTGCCGGCAGCCGCCGCGAAATAAACCACCACGGCAACCGCAGCATCGGCGCGCAGGCCGAAATCGTGGGCGGTGATGCGCATGCGGTGCGCCGCATGCCACAACGCCGGAAAGAGTATACCGAACAGCAGCAGCCTGCCCGCCCAGTGGCCGGCGAATTCGCGCATGTGTTCATAGGAGAGCAAGCCGGGCATCACGCCGAGCGCCGGCAGCAACGTCAGCAGCACCAGCACCGGTGTCAGGAATGCGGTTACGGTGCCGCCTGCGGCAAACAGCCCCCACACCACCGGCTTGTTCGATTTCGCCATCTCAGAATGCCCCCGCCAGAAACAGCACCCCCAGCGACACCGCCAGCCATCCGGCGTAATGCGCGCCGACAATCACCGCACCCGGCAGGAACCTCTCGCCGATCTGCACCGGCATCGCCTTCGGCGTCACATTGAACCAGGACGTCGAGTGGTAGACGGCAAACACCAGGATCACCAGCTGCATCGCCACGCCGGCCGGACCGGCGAGGTTGCCGAGGAAGGTCTCCCAGGCCTCACGCCCCTCTGACAACCGCTTCAGCGCCACCAGCAGGACCAGCGCATGCAGGCCGATGAACACGCAGGTGACTTCACGCGCCATGTAGCGCAGGTAACGCGGATGGCGGAGATACCAGCCATAGCGCGACACTTCGCGGACATGGGGTTTTCCAGCGGCGCTCATTTGACGCTCCACGGCATCAGGTGCTCCCGGTACCAGTCCACGGTGCTCTTGATCTTGACCTGCTGCAGAGCACCCGCGGGATCGACATGTTCCGGACAGACCTCGGAACAGGCGCCGACGAAGGAACATTCCCACACACCCTCGTTTGACGCGATTTCCTGCTGTCGCTGCTCGCGGCCGCCATCCCGAGAATCCTCGTTGTAGCGGTGCGCCAGCGCAATCGCCGCCGGCCCGATGAACCCGGGCGCCAGGCCGTATTCCGGGCAGGCCGCGTAACAGAGCATGCAGTTGATGCACAGCGTGTACTGTTTGTAGCGCTTGAGCTCGGCGGGGCTCTGCCGGTATTCGCCCGCCCCGACCGGCTGTTCCTGCTTCGGAATCAGGTACGGCTTGACGCGCCTCAGCTTGCCGACGAAGTCGTCGATCACCGTCACCAGGTCGCGCTGCACCGGAAAATGCGCCAGCGGTTCGACCCGGATCACGCCCTCGTATTCGCGCAGGAAGGCCTTGCACGCCAGTTTCGGCTCGCCGTTGATCATCATGCCGCAGCTGCCGCAGACCGCCATGTGGCAGGACCAGCGGTAGCTCAGCGTCGGGTCGATGGTTTCCTTGACATGGTTCAGCGCATCGAGCACCACCCATTCGTTCATGCAGGGCACGCTGTAGCGCTGGAAACGCGGCTCGCTGTCGGTTTCCGGGTTGAAACGCATCACCTCCAGTTCGACGATGCGTTCGCTCATTGCCGGCCTCCCGCATTCTTTTCGCCGGCTGAATTACCCCCGGAATAATCGCGCACGCCCGGCGGCGAACGGGTGATCACCACGCCGGAATAACCGATCGCGGGCGGTTCGGCGCCGCGATAACGTGCCAGCGAGTGGCGCAGGAAGTTCACATCGTCCCGGGCGGTGAAATCCAGCCGCTGGTGGGCGCCGCGCGATTCGCGCCGATGCAGCGCGCTGACCGTCACCGCCTCGGCACAGTCGAGCATCGCGCCCAGTTCCAGCGCCTGCAGCAGGTCGGTGTTGTAGACATTGGTCTTGTCATGCAGCTCGATGCCGGCGTAGCGCCGGCGCAGCGCGGCCAGCGTCGCGCAGGCCTGCTCCAGCCCTTCTCCGCTGCGGTAGATGCCGGCATGCTCCTCCATGGTCGCCATCATTTCGCGGCGCAGCCCGGCGATGGTCTCGCTGCCGTTGCTGCGGTTGAACAACTCGCGCAGGCGGCCCTGCGCGGCTTCCGCTCCGGCAGTGACCGCGGCCTCGTTCGCCGTGCCGGTGCCGCCGTCGAGGTGCTCGATCGCACTCATCGCGGCACGCCGGCCGAACACCAGCAGCTCGGTCAGCGAATTGGAACCGAGGCGGTTGGCGCCGTTGATGCTGACGCAGGCGCATTCGCCGGCGGCATACAGACCCTCGACCGAAGTCGCGGCATTGATGTCGGTATCGATGCCGCCCATCATGTAATGCACCACCGGCCGCACCGGAACCGGATCGCTCACCGGATCGACGCCGAGATAACTGGTCGCCATGTCGCGCACCAGCGGCAGGCGCTCGTTGATTTTCTGTTCGCCGAGGTGGCGCAGGTCGAGCATCATGCAGTCGCCCCAGCGGGTCGGCACCATGTTGCCTTTTTTCTGTTCATGCCAGAACGCCTGGCTGACGCGGTCGCGCGGCCCCAGTTCCATGGTCTTCAGCACCGGCTGGCCGACGGGCGTCTCCGGCCCCATGCCGTAGTCCTGCAGGAAGCGGCGGCCCATTTTGTTGACCAGGATGCCGCCTTCGCCGCGGCAGGCCTCGGTCAGCAGGGTGCCGGTATTGGGCAGCCCGGTCGGGTGGTACTGCACGAACTCCATGTCCTTCAGCGCCACGCCGGCGCGATAGGCCAGTGCCATGCCGTCGCCGGTCTTGATCGCGCCGTTGGTGGTGAACGGGAACATGCGCCCGGCGCCGCCCGCCGCAATGATCACCGCATTGGCGCGGAAGAATTTCATCTGCCCGCTGCGCATCTCGATCGCGGTGAAGCCGCGGCAGTGACCGTCCTCGACCACGAGGTCGGTCACGTAGTATTCGTCGAAGCGGCGGATCGACGGGTATTTCAGCGAAGTCTGGAACAGCGTGTGCAGGATATGGAAGCCCGACTTGTCCGCCGCAAACCAGGTGCGCTGCTTTTTCATGCCGCCGAAAGGACGCACCGCCACCGAACCGTCGGGTTCGCGGCTCCACGGGCAACCCCAGTGCTCGAGCTGCAGCAGTTCCTTCGGGGCTTCGCGGATGAAATAGTCGACCGCGTCCTGATCCGACAGCCAGTCCCCGCCGCCGACCGTATCGTGGAAGTGGTGATCCAGGCTGTCGTCAGACTTGATGACACCGGCTGCGCCGCCTTCGGCAGCGCAGGTGTGGCTGCGCATCGGGTAAACCTTGGACACCAGCGCAATCTCCAGCCCCGGACGCGCCTCGGCCAGTGCGATGGCCGCCCGCAAACCCGCTCCTCCCGCCCCCAGCACCGCGACATCCGCTCTTATGGTTTCCAACGCGTCTGCTCCCGTGTTCCCGTGGCTGGCAGAGTTCTAGCCTGCGACCGGAATGGCCCAAGGTTAAGCGCCGGCACGAACCGGTGGCTTGACCTAGATTAAGTCCGGGCAAGGAAGGGGGCAAACAACGGTTACCGCTCCCGCACCGCTATACTTCAGGGCAGCCGCCAGGCCGGAAACCGCCGGCGGACCGCCAAAACTCACTGCTCACTGGAAAACCCATACCCATGAATTCAGTACCCATCCGGCTCGGACTGCTTGGCTTCGGCGAGGCCGCCGCGCGCCTGGCACGCGACTTCTCGCAGGCCGGTTTCAAGGACATCCTCGGCTACAGCCGCAGCGGCGCCAGGGCGCAGCCCGGCGACCTCGTCCACCAACGCGCCCTGGAATCCGGCGTCAAACTGGTGAAAACCGTCGCAGCCCTGGCGAAGAATTCGGACGTCATCATTGCCCTCACACCGGGCAAGTCGGCGCTGCCTGCCCTGAAGAAAATCCGCAAGCACCTGCGCCCCGACCACCTGTATGTCGATGCCAGCAGCAACTCGGCGCATGCCATGGAACAGGCCGCGGCGCTGGTCGGCGATGCGGCCAGGTTCGTCGACGCCTCGATCATGGGTCCGGTGGACATCATGGGCATCAAGGCGCCATTCGTCGCCAGCGGCCCGCACGCCGCCGAATTCCGCGACCGCATGACACCGCACGGCATGGTCATCAACGTCGTCGGCAGCAAGGCCGGCGACGCCAGCGCGATGAAGCTGATCCGCAGCGTACTGATGAAGGGCCTCGCCATGCTGCTGCTCGAGACCATGGAAGCCGCGCGCCGCCGTGACATACTCGACGCGGTCATCGAGGACGTGTCGGTGACCTTCAACGACATCCCCTTCCAGAAAATCATCAAGCGCTATGTCGGTGGCACCGCCGTGCACTGCGAGCGGCGCATCCACGAAATGAAGGAATGCCTGGAACTGCTGCAGGAATCCGGATCGAGCGACCGCGCGACCCGCAGCACCATCGCCATGCTGCGCGACATGGTGAGGATGGGCATGCCGCAGCGGTTTACCGTCGAACCCGACAGCATCCACCCCGTCATTGACGCGCTGATCGCTGCCCGCGACGCCGGGTAGCGCCCGCATACCGGCAGCACCCTGACGGATGGCACACCACCACAAACACGGACACCACGGCCACGGCCATGACCTGCCTGATCACGGTCACGCATTCGGCATCGGCATTGCGCTGAACCTTGGTTTCGTGCTGGTCGAGGCCTGGTACGGCTGGAAAGCGGGATCGCTGGCGCTGCTCGCCGATGCCGCGCACAACCTCGGCGACGTCGGCGGCCTGCTGCTGGCATGGATGGGCTATGCCGCGGCAAAGCTCAGGGCAAGCGAGCGCAAGACCTACGGCTGGCAGCGCGGTTCGATTCTCGCCAGCTTCGTCAATGCCGCCGTGCTGCTGGTGGTGATGGGTTCACTCGGCTGGGAGGCCATCCTGCGCCTGCAACAGCCCGCGCCGGTGGCCGCCGGCACTGTGATGATCGTCGCCGCCATCGGCGTGCTGGTCAACGGCGCCACGGCGCTGCTGTTCATGCGCGGACAGCGTGCCGACCTCAACCTGCGCGGCGCATTCCTGCACATGGCCGCCGACGCGCTGGTCTCGCTGGGGGTCATCGTTGCCGGCGCGCTCTACCTGTGGCAGGGCTGGGCCTGGATCGACCCCCTGGCGAGCATCGTGATTGCGATCGTGGTCGTCTTCGGCACCTGGTCGCTGTTCCGCCAGTCGCTGCACCTGCTGTTCGACGGCGTACCCGAACACATCAGCCTTGCGGAAGTGCGCACGGGCCTGCAGGGCATTGACGGTGTCGTATCGGTGCACGACCTGCATGTGTGGGCAATGAGCACCGCTGAGCCGGCATTGACCGCGCACCTGGTCATCCGCGGCGCGGCGCGCATGGGCGACGGCATCCTGCGGGATGCGCAGCTCCTGCTGCACGAGCGTTTCGGCATCCACCACGTGACGCTGCAGCTTGAGTTTGAGGCCTGCGCCGGTCACTGCTCCATTGGCGGCCATTGACCGCACCGTCGCCCGCTGCCGGCACTGAAGGCACTCCGGGGTGAGCGCCGGGGTCATGTTCGCGGTGCTGTTCGGCGCGCTGCTGCACGCCGGCTGGAACGCCATGATCCGCGGCAGCACCGAGCGTACGCTGGACACCGTACTGGTGGTGGCCGGCGCCGCAGCGATCGCGGCCCTTGCACTGCCCTTCGCGCCGCTGCCCGCACCCGCCAGCTGGCCATACCTGATCGCATCCGGGGCGATCCACGTCGCCTATTTCATGCTGGTCGCGCTCTCCTACCGCCACGGCGAACTGAGTTTTGCCTATCCGCTCATGCGGGGCTCCGCACCGGTGGTCTCGGCAATCGCCGCAGCGCTGCTGCTGTCGGAATCGCTGTCAGCCGGCAGCTGGCTGGCTGTGCTGCTGATCAGCGGCGGCGTCATGCTGATGGCCGCCGACTCATGGCGCAGCGGCGCATTCCAGGGCCGCGCCACGCTGGCCGCACTCGCCACCGCGGCCGTCATCGTCGTTTATACGCTGGTTGATGGCATCGGCGTGCGGCTGTCGGGCCATGCCGCCGCATACACCGGCTGGGTGTTCGTGCTGACCGCGATACCCCTGGTGGCGCTGTTCCTCCGGCACAGCGGCGCCGCCACCCGCGCCCATTTCCGTCGCTGCTGGCACCGCGGCCTCCTCGGCGGCGCCTGCACGCTGGGGTCCTACGGACTGGCGCTGTGGGCGATGACCCATGCGCCGATTGCGCTGGTGGCAGCGCTGCGCGAAACTTCGGTGATCTTCGGCGCACTGCTGGCGGTGCTGCTGCTCGGTGAACGCCCGGGCCGCATGCGCTGGCTGGCGATTTTCATTGTGACCGCCGGAGCGGCTGCCATCAAACTCGTGCAATAGTGCACTGTCGCTGAACCCCGCTGGCCGCTACAGTGTCTGACTGTCACCACCACAGGAAATCCGCCATGACCCGCACCCTCGATTCCATCGCCATCCGCCGCTGGATGCCCGCCCTGCTGCTGGCCCTGGGCTGCGTCGCCGCCGTTCCGCAGGCGCGGGCACAGATGACCGGCAACTTCAACACCGACATCGTGCTGATCGAAACCCAGCTCTCGGCAACGCAGGCCGCCACCGGCCGCAATGATGCAGCCGCCGCGCGCGTCGAGATGGAAGAGCTCTACAGGCTGTGGCGGCAGTTCCGCCAGAAAAACATCGACGGCCGCCCGAAGGATCCGCAGTTTGCCCCGAACATGCTCAAGGCGGAGCAGCGCCTCTATGCCGCCACCCAGCAGATCGACCAGCAGAAACTGGCGGCAGCGCGCAGCGAACTCGACGCGGCGCGCGTCCTGATCCAGGGCTTGCGCCCGCAGACCCCGGGAAAATGATATAAGTATTTGTTTTTAATGTTACTTTTTCTTCGCGAGCATGGGCAGCGGATACCCGTTCTGCAGCATGAACACATCGAAGGCAGAGGTCCAGACCGGCCGGCCCGCGGCAGCGCTGAACAGGCTATGGCCGTCGCGCCCGAACGGCGGCTGCATCACCAGCGTACCCGGCGCGCCCGCTGCCTCGAAGGCACTGAACCAGTCGCGCACGTGCTGCGGCGAAAAATAGCGGTCGTTCTCGGCGTAATGCCATAACACCGGCACGCGGATGGTCTGCGCAAAGCGGGCAATCGCGCTTTTCATCTGATCGGCACCGCAGGGCTCGCCGGGACTGCTGTTGGGGCGGCCACCGCGGCCGCCTGAAAAATTCACCACAGCGACCACGCCGGGTGGCCGCTTGCTGGCCGCGGCCATCGCCGCAAATCCGCCGGCCGACTGGCCCACCAGCACGATCTGCCGGCGATCCACCCACGGTTGCTTCGACAGGTGCGCCAGCGTCGCGAGGATGTCGATCGCCCCCTGCTCGCCGGCAGCGTGGTAATCCGGCGCCTCGCAACTGCCGTAGGCTTCCGCCCATTTGCCGCCGGTGAGCCCGTAGCCGCGCCGCATCGGCACCACCACGGCATAACCGCGGATCACGAACTCCTGCACCCGGGAAATCACGCGGTAGCGTCCCATCTTCTCGCGCTGGGCCGCCGTGCCCGGGCTGCCGTGGTTGAGGACGATCAGCGGAAACGGACCACGGCCCTGCGGCCGGTAGGTGGTCGCGACCAGCGCCGGCCAACGTATCTCGGACGGCAGCGGAATGAACACGATCTCCTCGCGCAGCGCGGGATCGGTTCCATTCTCGTGGAATGAGGCGTGGCCTGAAGGGGCGACACACAGCAGCAACACCGCCGCCATCCTGTTGCACCATCCGTTCATCCGCTCCCAGTGCAAGCTCATGGCGCCCCCGTTTCAGCCGTCGTCGGTCAGCCGCATGCCCAGTGCAGCCGCCTGCCGCGCCTCGAAGGCCTTGCGCACGGCGTCGTGCTGCTGTCCGATGATACCCCCGCGCACGGTGCCGCGCCCGACGGCCTTGTAGAGTACCTTCCAGCTCTGCGGCAGGCGGTCGCCATCGGGCGGCGCCAGCCACAGCCGGAACAGAAGCCTTTTTTTCGCCGGATCGTCGTGATCGGTGAAATCGGTGCGTGAATGCAGCGTGACATGGCTGTTGATGATCTGCAGGTCGCCCGGCTGCAGCCACATCGAATGCGCGAGGTCGGGGCGCCGCACCAGCGCGTCGAAGGCCTCGAGCGCCTGCCACTGCATTGCCGACAGCTGCGGCACGCCCTCGATCTTCTGCGCCGAGGTCACGCGGTTGCGGTTCCACTTGCTGAAGAGTTTGCCGTCCGCCGTGTCGAACACCGGATGCGGATACGACGGCGCCTCGTCCGGCGCCTGCTCGCCCTGGCGGCTGAAATGGATGGGCTCGAGCAGCAGCTCGGCGAGGTCCGGATGCTCGCGGCGCATGGCCTCGAACGCCGCCACCGAACTGGTGGTGATGCTCATGCCGCCGGCTGCCGCGCGGTTGTAGCAGGACAGCACCACGATGTCGGCCGAATCGGTGTGGAAATCGAGTTCGGCATTGGTGTTGTAGCCGCGGCCGGTACCCGTGCGGTAGGTATTGCCGGCATCGCGCACCGCCGAAATGTAATGGCTCTGCCCGCCCTGCGGCCGCCCCACGCCGAAATGCAGGCCGATGCCCCAGGTCAGCAACTCGAAATCCTTTTCGTCGAGCCCCTCGCGCGGCAGCCCGCGCACCAGCGCAACGCCGCGCCCGCGCTGCATCTCGGCAAAGGCAGCGCGCAGCACCGGCTCCGCAGAGCCGAGGTCGAAATCGTCGCGGCGGTAATCGAAATGCGACTTGTCGCGATCGATCGCCTTGGTCAGCGCCGCGACCAGGTCGCAACGCGCGCGCTCATCCAGCTCGAACACCCAACGCCTGTCGGCGTCGAACTCGGCCGCCTTCCATGCGGCCGGCGAATCAACACTGCTGAGAGACATCAGTAACCCCGGATATCAGTCTGTACAATCGCTTTCATCAATCTGCAGCATCGGCAGGCTGCCGCGCCCCTTTGCCGGCACGCCGGCCGCCCTCGCGCACGACCAGCACCGGCGTGCGCGCGGCGGCAATGGTCTTCTGCACCACCGAGCCGAGCAGCAGGCCGCTCACGGTGGTGCGGCCATGCGAGCCCATGATGATCAGGCTGCAGTCGTTGCGCTGCGCATGCGCGGCGATCTGGTCCCCGGGCTCCCCGGTCATGCGCACTTCGCGCCAGTCCATGCGTGCGCGTTTGAGCAGCCGGCGCGGCCCCTGCATCGCGCGCTCGAAGGCGGCATCGTGCGCCGCCGCGACCACCTTGCGGCCGGGTGTGGGCAGGTTGTTCGGCAGTTGCGGGCTGACATGCAGCAGCGTAATGCCGGCCTCCGCAGCCAGTTGCGCGCGGTGGCGCAGCAGGTAAGTCACTGCCTGCCGCGCATGCAGGCTGCCGTCGGTCGCCACCAGCACATCGCCGCGGCCGCCGGCGGCGCCGGTTTTCACCAGCAGCAGCGGCACGCTGCAGCTGGCGATCACCCCCTGCGTGGTCGAACCGAGCAGCAGCGCCTTCGCCGCGCCCATGCCGTGCGTGCCCATCACCACCAGGTCGAACTTTCCGCCCTCCGCATACCGCGAGATCTCCACCGGGGGATAACCCGTGCCGCGCAGCATGCGATGCGGCACGCTGCGGCTGTCGAGCAGTTGCCGCACCGGCGCCACCACCTCTTCGGTCAGGTCGCGGTAATAGGTGTTGAGGATGCTGCGGTCCACCGCAGCCGCCGCATGCGGCGGCACCCGGTAGCAGACATGCAGCACCTGCAGGTCTCCCTTGCGCGCTTCCATCGCCAGGCGATCGGCGACATAACGCACGGCCGCCAGCGCGGTGCGGCTGCCGTCAACGGCGAGCAGGATTTTCATGCGCGGTTCCACGGTTGCGACTGCAGCGGGAAACGCCGGATAATGCACGTGCCAGCGGAGAAACCCAAAGCATGAACTTCGAGGAACAGTTGTTGGTCGGCGTGCTGCTGATGGCGGTCGCCATTTTCAGCGCCACTCACGCCCATGCCCGCCATCCCAGGAAGAACCCGGTGCCAGTTGTCCGTGCCGCGGGCTGCACACCCCCTGCCAGGCTGACTTAGGCGCTCCGACACAATTCAGCCGTCAGCCGACCTGCGCCATCTGGAAATCGCTCTTGCTGGCCGAGCAGTCCGGGCAGTACCAGCTTTCCGGCACATCCTCCCAGGGCGTGCCCGGGGCGATGCCTTCCTCGGGCATGCCCCTGGCCTCGTCATACACAAACGCGCACAGCATGCACTGCCAGACGCGCGTGCCCGGGACATTCCTTGCCGTCTGCGGCACAGCCGGTTTGGCCTGCGCAGCAACCCCGCTGCGCGCGAAATGCAGCACCAGCACGTCCAGCCCTTCGGCACCGGCCGCCAGTTCCAGCCGGCCTTCCTCGGGTTTGACGAAGGCGACGCTCAGCGCCCGGTATTCCTTGCCCTGATAGAGCAGGCTGCCGCGCACGATGATCAGGTACTGGCCGTTGGAGCCGGACGGATCCGGGGCCAGCGCCCTGCCGTTCGGCGCCACGCTCATCGAAAAACTGCCCAGCCCCTGCTCGTCGCGGATTTCGTCGAAGGCATGCAGGAACGCGCCCGAAGTCACGGCCTCGAACTTCGGCGCTTCGGTGACCTGGAAGGGATGGCGGTTGTTGATGGTTTCGAGCCTGGCGCGTTTCTCCGGATCATCCAGGTACTGCGCGCCGCCATCGCGGTGTGCGCGCAGCGTCAGGAAACCCATGCCCTTGCCGAACACGATCGGACCGTACGGCGTATGGGCTCTGGAGTAATGCACCGCGTTGACGGTCAGCGGGTGTTTACCCATCAGCCCGTCGCCGCTGACGATGACCTGGTACTGGTCGTAGTCATGGAAATGCGGCTTGATCACCCGTCCCGGCGTGCCCTCGACCAGAAAGGCCTGCGGCGTCGCCGGATTGTGTTCGTCGGGATTGATCATGCCCGTCCGCCATGCGGTCCCGGTGGGCACCTCGCGTTGCGTGCGCTGAGCTTTGACGTCTTCGTAGGCGGTGATTTGCGGCATGGCATGCTCCGTATAACTCGACTATGGAGCGATTATAGGCGCCAACGCCGCAGGCGCCGCGTGTCATGTCAGCATATGGACCAAATTCAGGCGCGCGGCCCACGGACCGGCACGCCATCCCCTTGCACGCACAAAAAAAAACCGTCCCCGCAGGGACGGCAAACAGGGGTCGTTCAGCGGGATCTAACCGGCTTCAGACAACCGCCATCAGGCGGGGACCAGTTCCGGCGCAGGTTGCGTCGGTTTCTTGTCTTCGCCCTCCGCGATCAGTTCCGGTGCCGGCTGCGTCGGCTTGTCTTCACCTTCGGCGACCAGTTCCGGCGCGGGCTGGGTCGGCTTCTCATCGCCTTCCGCGATCAGCTCCGGCGCGGGTTGCGTCGGCTTCTCATCGCCTTCGGCAATCAGCTCCGGCGCAGGCTGCGTCGGCTTGTCTTCACCTTCGGCGACCAGTTCCGGCGCAGGCTGGGTCGGCTTCTCATCGCCTTCCGCGATCAGCTCGGGCTTCGGTGCTTCCTGCTTGCCGTCGTCGGCATAGGCGGCGGTGTGCGGCAGCGTGAATGCGCTGGCGATGGACAGGGCTAACAGCATTTTGCGATTCATGTGAGTCTCCTTTGCATCGTGGGTGTGATTGGCCAACACGTTGTTGACGACTGCACGATAAATCGCAAATCCGGAAAAACCGTTTGTTTACGAACATGTAATCCCGGCGTAAATGCCGGGTAACGCGATGCAGCGCGAATGCAGGGCACGATGCACCGAGACTTACGCAGGACTTACTGATGCTGACACCGGGTTTACTGATTCGCGCGACGCACTGCGCGGATCAGCCCGCGCGCGCGGCAAGCTCCCGGAAACCGATCGACACCCGCAAACCGGGTTCGTTGTCGGCAAGCGACACGGTGGCGCCATGCAGATCGGCAATCGCCTTGACCAGCGCCAGCCCGAGGCCGCTGCCGGGTGTGGTTCGGCTTTGCTCGAGGCGGTAGAACCGGCGCAGCACGGCATCGCGCTCTCCTGCAGGAATGCCGGGACCGTTGTCGGCGACGCTGAGCACGGCCTGGCCCGCAGCGGCATCGAGCCCGACCCTGATGGTCACGCCCGCCGGGCAGTGATTGATCGCGTTCTCGACAAGATTGGCCGTCATCTGCATCAGCAGTTCGCGATCGCCCCGGATCATCGGCGCAGCCTTGCAGTCGATCAGCAGCTGCTGTCCGCGATCCTCGGCAACCGGCGCATAGGCTTCGACGACGGTGGCGGCAATCCGCTCCAGCCCGAGCTCGGAAAACGCCGCGCGGCGCGTGCCCGCCTCGATCTGGCCAATGCGCAGCAGCGCTGAAAACGTGTCGAGGATGGCATCCAGCTCGCCGATCGACTGCTCGATGATCGCCGCCCCCTCGCCCCCCGCCTTTTCCCGCGCGGCCTCCAGGCGGTGCCGCAGCCGGCTGAGCGGTGTGCGCAGGTCATGGGCAATGTCATCCGACACCTGCTTGATGCTGTTCATCAGCGCCTCGATGCGGTCGAGCATTGCATTGATGTTGAGCGCCAGCTGGTCCATTTCGTCATCGCTGCCCCGCGCCGGCACCCGCATCGACAGGTTGCCCTCCATGATCGAGTGCGCCGTGCGGTTGACCTCGTCGATGCGCCGCAGGAAGCCCGACCCCAGCGCGGCGCCGCCGCCCGCGGCGAGCAGCACCGTGATCGCGAAACCCCAGCCGAAGGCAAGGATGATCGCCTCGCGCGCCTTCATCGCGCGGTACTGGCTTTCCCCGACCAGCAGAAACTCGCCGCCGTCGAGCAGCGTCCCGACCGCAACCACCGGATGCGCCTCCAACGGCTCATCCCTGCGCACCGAAGCCTCCGCGGCCAGGGCGGACACCGGTATGTCGATCTCGCCCTCGACAGGCCGCATCGGCGGCAGGTTGCCGGCAATGCGCTCGCCTGCACGGTTCTGCAGCAGGTAATACCGCCGCGGCGGCTGCAGATCCATCATCCGCAGCTGGATCGCACGCACCATGCGCTCGGTGTTGCCGCCGCGGTAGAGCTCGGCCAGCACCTGGATCTCGCGCTCGACCGAATCGCTGAGCTGCTGTTCCAGCGCGGCAATGGTGATCCAGTAGACCACCACGAACAGCATCGCGACGGATGCCATGAATATGCCGGCATACCAGGCCAGCAGGCGGAAGCTGGTGCTGCGCAGGAACCTAGCGGGCGACATCCAGCGTGTATCCCGATCCGCGCACCGTGTGGATCAGTTCCCCGTCGAAATCGCGGTCGACCTTGTTGCGCAGCCGGCTGATGTGGGTCTCGACTACGCTGGTGTGCGGGTCAAAATGGAATTCCCAGACGTTTTCCAGCAGCATCGTGCGCGTGACCACCTGCCCCGCGTGGCGCATCAGGTACTCAAGCAGCCGGAATTCCTGCGGCTGCAGCTCGATGCGGCGTCCGGCGCGGGTGACCGTGCGCCGCAGCCGGTCGAGCTCCAGGTCGCCGACCCGGATCGACGTCGACTCGCTGCCCGCCATCGGCGGCCGCCGTGCCAGCGCATTGACCCGGGCGAGCAGCTCAGCGAAGGCAAAGGGCTTGGTCAGATAGTCGTCGGCGCCGGCTTCGAGGCCATCGACCCGGTCGTTGACCCCGCCGAGCGTGGTCAGCAGCAGCACCGGTGTCTTGATGCCGGCGCTGCGGATGGTCTTCACGATCGTCAGCCCGTCGACCGCGGGCAGCATGCGGTCGATGACCATGACGTCATGGCCGCCGCCGGTGGCATGAAACAGGCCGTCGCGGCCGTTCTCGGCCTTCTCGACCGCATGGCCATGCTCGCGCAGCCCCTTGGCCACGTAATCCGCGGTGTGGGTATCGTCCTCGATCAGCAGTATTTTCATGGCTTCCGGATTGGAAATCGCTGCGCCGGACCGGTGGCGTCAGGAGCGGAACCATACCGCAGGGCCGGCCCGCCGGGACATTACAGAATCGTAAGGAAACCGTGCATTCCCGGCAACAGGGCGGTCGCGGCCCGACCGGGTTCGGTGTACGCTCGGGCCTCTAAAACAATATCCCCCGGTCCTGCCGTTTCCGGACCGGGGACACGAGAGGAAAACAATGACCAACCTGTCGACCTGGCTGTCGGTGCTGACCACCGTGGCCATGCTGCTGATTTACGAAGCCGCGCAGTTTTTCATGAGCCGGCGCAACCCCGCATCCATCTCGCGCACCGCCCACGCCGTCCTCCGGGAACAGTGGTTCGAAGCGGTGTCGCGGCACCCGGGTTCGGAAATACTGGCCGTGCAGGCACTGCGCAACTCGCTGATGTCGGCAACCATGCTCGCCTCGACTGCAGTGCTCGGGCTGATGGGCACCGTGACGCTGGCGGCGCCGTCGCTGAACGCAACCTTCGGCAAGGCCACGGTGGGCATACCCCAGCTGACCGCGCGCATGACGCTGGAACTCATGCTGCTGGGACTGCTGTTCGCCTCGCTCGCGGCCTCGGCAATGGCGATCCGCTACTACAACCATGTCAGCTTCATCAGCTCGATTCCGGTCGGCTCTCCCGAGCGGCAGCAATGGACCGGCACCGGCATCACCTACGTGCGCCGTGCCGGAGTCATGTACAGCTGGGCGCTGCGCCACCTGATCCTCGTCGCCCCCGTGCTGGCCTGCCTGCTGCACCCCTTTGCCGGGCCGCCGGTATCGGCCGCGGTGGTGGCGGTGCTCTACGGTTTCGACCGTTTCAGCCAGGGCAAATGACTGCGGCAGGCTGAACCCGCTTCAGGTCGCCAGCCCGCGCAGCAGCAGCCCGACCCAGCCCAGCAGCACCGTCGCAGCCACCACCAGAGTCGCGGCGGCCAGCTGCGAGCGCCAGCGCGCCACCGCCTGCGCCACGCCGAGCAGCAGCACCGACAGCAACAGCGAGGGCAGCCCGAAAAACAGCGCGATCATGTACTCGCCGCCACCCGGCGCCACCGGCGTGAACTCGAACACCGCCAGCCACATCTGCCACTGCATCGCCAGGGCGAACAACAGCGCCAGCGCCCCCAGCGCAAACAGCAGCTTCCCGACAGTGGACTGCGGCCGGCGCGGCATGCTCATGACCGGCCCGCCTGCAGCCGCCCGTTTTCATGCAGCCACCACTCCACCGCGACCGCATTGAACACCCAGGATATCCAGGCGACGGCGGGATAAACGATGTCGAAGGGGATGCCCAGCCCGGCGAGCAGCGGCATCCACAGCCGAAGCGTCACTGCGGCGAAGGTCAGCGCGAAATTGCGCATCATCCAGCGCCGGTGGGTCGCGACATCACGCCGCTGGATCGCCGCATAGGCCTGCCAGGCGGTGTACAGCCACAGCAGGGCCAGCAGCGCGAAGCCGCTGCGCGCCACCGTGCCACCGTAGGCATGCATCGCCATGTACAGCCCGGCCAGCCCGCCGGGCAGCACGCCCGCGCCGAGATAGATGCGGCCGCTCCAGCGGTGCAGCGCAGGGCGCGCGCGGCGCAAACCGGGCAGAAACTGCCAGGGCCCTAGCGCCAGCGCGAGTGCTGAGGCGAAGGCATGGAGCAGGATCGCGGCGCGGTTCGCCCCGTATGCTGCACGCATCTCCGGATGCACGAACTTCCCCGGCGGGAACAGGCTGTAGGCCATCAGCGCATAGGCGGCGACACCGAGCGCCAGCAGCGTCATCAGCCAGAATGCGGCGGCAGGTTTCTGCGTCACGGGTTCAGGCCTGCGGGGTGACGATGGGCGTGTCTTCGCGGTTGCCCCACTCGCCCCAGGCCGAGACGTAGTTGCGCACCCTGGGATAACCCAGAGACTTCAGCGCAATAAAGGTGCTCGCCGAACGGTAGCCGCCGTGGCAAACCGGGATCACGGTCTTGTCCGGCGTCACGCCCTTCGATTCATACAGCGCGCGGATTTCATCCGGTTTGCGGAAGGCGCCCTGGGCATCGAGGTGCTCGCGCCAGAAGATGTGCACCGCGCCGGGAATGGTGCCGGTGCGGCGTGCGCGTTTTTCGCTGCCGCGGTATTCGGCCTCGCGGCGCACGTCGACAATGGAGTAATCCGGATTGTCGATGGCATTGAACACATCGAAGCGCGTCGCCAGCAGATCCAAGTCCAGGTGGCCGCGGAACGGCGGCGGTGTCGGCGGTGTTTGGGTCGGGTCCATCGGCGGTGGTGCGGATTCCAGCCGCGCCAGCTTCTGCCCCGATGCCAGCCAGGCATGGGTGCCGCCGTCGAGGATGCGCACGTCCGGATGCCCCAGCACCGCCAGCAGCCACACCGCCCGCGCCGCGCGTTCGCCGGACTCGTGGTCATAAATCACCACCGGCCGGTCGGCGCGCACGCCGCGGGAACCGAAGAGCACACGGAAAATCGCGAGGAAGGAATTGAGCGGCGCTTCGGAGGAATCATTGAGGCTGACGCCGTAAATGTCGACGTGCGTGCTGCCGGCGATGTGGCCGACGGCGAAGTCTTCAGCGGGACGCAGATCGACCAGCGTGACGTCGGACAGGCGGGAGGCCAGTTCGGGGGCGGTGATCAGGTAGCGGCGATCAGGAAATTCAGTAAGGGACATGGGATCGACTCATGAGTTAGCGAGAATCTGCCCATCATATGCAGCCAGTAATTCCACTGTCCACTGCGTTTCATATGGGCCGGGCTTGATTTGAGCAGCCGCCTCACCGCAGCATGCACGGCCGCTTCGGATCGAAGCGCCAGCCGGGGATCAGGTACTGCATCGCGATGGCATCATCGCGTGCACCGAGGCCGTGCTTCTGGTACAGCGCATGCGCCTTCTTCACCTCGGCAATGTCGAGTTCGATGCCGAGGCCGGGTTTGTTCGGCAGCTGCACATAACCGCCTTCGATCTTCAGCGGCTCGCGGGTCAGGCGCTGGCCGTCCTGCCAGATCCAGTG
>VFQT010001749.1_pt1 | contig 24757 bp, 21 predicted proteins | sample 3512381 | NCBI WGS metagenome assembly VFQT01 (sample SAMN10412376, study PRJNA504923) | tailings metagenome | isolation source: Relicate 2 Philex TSF3 active mining site | place: Philippines: Tuba, Benguet | collected 2017-08-29
AATCACATCGTCGGCCACGGGGAGTGTTGCGGAGAATGCAGCGACATCGACGGTAGTTTATACGGCGGCTGCGAGCGATGTTGACGCAAATGATACGCGCAGCTTTAGCCTGAGTGGTGCTGATGCTGCGAGCTTCGACATTAACGCGACCACCGGCGCTGTTACGCTTCGTTCGAGTGCGAACTTTGAAGCGAAGAACAGCTACAGCATAAATGTCGTTGCGACGGACGCAGGCGGTTTAACGGCAAGCCAAGCGGTAACGGTAAATGTTACCAACGTGAATGAAGCACCCACAATCACATCGTCGGCCACGGGGAGTGTTGCGGAGAATGCAGCGACATCGACGGTAGTTTATACGGCGGCTGCGAGCGATGTTGACGCAAATGATACGCGCAGCTTTAGCCTGAGTGGTGCTGATGCTGCGAGCTTCGACATTAACGCGACCACCGGCGCTGTTACGCTTCGTTCGAGTGCGAACTTTGAAGCGAAGAACAGCTACAGCATAAATGTCGTTGCGACGGACGCAGGGGGTTTAACGGCAAGCCAAGCGGTAACGGTAAATGTTACCAACGTGAATGAAGCGCCGAGTGCAATTACCCTGACCGGGAACACTATTGCTGAAAACACCTCTATCGGTAGCGGCGTAAAAATCGGCACACTCACGATAACCGACCCTGACAACAGCGGAAACAGCAATGTTCTAGCCGTTGCTGGAGCCGATGGCTCAAGCTTTGCTATACGTAATGGGAATGAACTATTTTTTACTGGCACAAGTCCAAATTTTGAAGATAAAAATAGCTATTCCGTCACGGTCACCAGCACTGATGGTAGCTTGAGCTATTCTCAACCTGTTACCATCAGCGTCACGAACGTGAACGAGGCACCCTATTTCAATCCACTGTCGCCATTGCTGACGTCAGTAAATACCTCAATTAACATTCCTGTTTCCGCGGGTGATCCAGATGAAGGCCCCACGCCCAATCTAGAAATGACGTACAGCACCGCGTCGCATGGAACCGTAGCGGTCGTTAACGGAGTGCTGACTTACACGCCCGCCACAGGCTATACGGGCGCTGATAGCTTTACGATTACAATTAAGGATAGTGGGGGTCTTACTGCCACACAGACGGTGTCATTGTCTGTTGTCGCAGACGCGAGCATCACCGTTACGAATGGGGGGAGCTATACCGCGACTGCCGGGGTCGTCGATACATTTGTTATTGACGCTAGCAAGAGCATCACCGCGACCATTAACGGACTGGAGACGTCGGACGTCGTGAAGTTCAATAATCTGTCGTCTAGCAGTGCCTTCAACGTTGTGAACGATCCATTTGGAGACGGGAATGCGGATGTTTATGCCGGAGACTCGGTTTTGCTCCAGCTGCGAGGTTTGAGTGACGACTTATTTGACACCCAAGCATTTCTCTCGCGTTTCAATATACAGTTCCTTGGGTGACCAAAGGAATTGGCTATTTTATCATCGTTGTCATTGAACCTTCAGGTTTGAAAGCATGATCCAATAATATGTTTAAGCTTGAGCGGGTCACTACAGAATATATTGAAGGAGAGGACAGAGTTCGCGTAACTGGCCAAACGTCCGATGCTGGGCCAGTCATTTTATGGTTAACGCGAAGGATGTTGGATCGCCTGATGGCGACTCTTTTTGATATTTTAGGCAAGTCTTATGCTGACCCGGCCTACGGGTCGATCCGTAACGAATTTGCTCAGGAGGCCGCTGTTTCAACGCTTGTGCCGCAGCCTCCAGTTGTTCCTCCTGATACCGAAGCCCCTAAGAGTTGGTTGGTTCGCCTTGTGAATGTCAGTAAAAACGAGGTAGCCGTTGTTCTTACATTCAAGAGTGAGGACGAACTAGACCAAGCATCTCTTGCACTTGAATATGTTCAACTCCGACAATGGATGTCTATTGTGGATCGCGCCTATAAAAAAGGTGATTGGCCCAGAATAAACTGGCCTGACTGGTTTCTTGATCCGCTGGAAGGCAAGTCGCAGGAAGTTTTAGTTAAACATTAAGCGTGCAGCAGCTCTGCGTTGGCGTCTTTTTCCGACAGTAGATAAGGAATATCCAGTTCAGGCCAAAAGATCCCTATTGCAGGATCGTCATATCGTATGATCTTTTCGCACTCTGGCGCATAATAATCTGTTGTTTTATATAAGAACTCGGCAGTCTCTGAAAGAACCAGAAAGCCGTGAGCAAAACCTGGAGGAACCCATAGCTGGCGTCGGTTCTCAGCAGAAAGTTCTAATCCCACCCAGTTTCCAAAAGTTCGCGAACCCTCTCTGATATCAACCGCAACGTCAAAAACCGCTCCCCTTACGACCCTTACAAGCTTGCCCTGGGGGCGAGGATTTTGATGATGTAAGCCGCGCAGCACGCCGCGGCGGGATGTGCTATGGTTATCTTGCACAAACGTAAATTCATCGGATTCCACGGCCAAATTGAACTCACGCTGATTGAAGCTCTCAAAAAATGATCCTCTTTCATCCGAAAATGCACGCGGAGTAATAATAACTACGCCGGGGATGTCAGTTTTTTCGATAGAGATGGCCATCTCAGGACCTTAATTTACGCAAGTATAATCCATAATCGGTTTTGCCGTATTTTTCAGACAAATTGATCAGTTGCGTATCGTCAATATAGCCCATGCGCCAGGCAATCTCCTCAGGAGCGCAGATCTTCAGGCCCTGACGTTTCTCGAGTGTTGCGACAAACTGGCTTGCTTCTAAAAGGCTGTCGTGCGTTCCAGTGTCTAACCAAGCGTAACCTCGTTCCATTCGCTCGGCAAACAAACCACCTTCCTCAAGATACAGCCGGTTCAGGTCCGTAATCTCAAGCTCGCCCCGTTTGCTCGGCTTTAAGCCTTTGGCCTTTTCAACCACTGTTTGATCGTAGAAATATAGGCCGGTAACAGCATAATTACTTGCTGGGTTATTTGGCTTTTCTTCGAGCGAAGCGGCTTTGCCAGCCTCATCAAACCCAATCACTCCGTAACGCTCAGGGTCTTGGACGTGATACGCAAAAACGGTCGCTCCCGAGGGGCGATCATTTGCGCGCATCAATAGGTCGTGAAGGTCGTGCCCATAGAAAATATTATCGCCTAAGATGAGGACACTTGGCCGTTCATCTAGGAATTCGGCTCCCAGTAAAAAAGCTTGAGCAAGTCCACCTGGAGTGGGTTGAAAGATGTACTGTAGGTCAACTCCCCACTGCTTTCCGTCACCCAATAAAGATTTAAACCTCGGCTGTTCATCAGGTGTGGTGATTATCAGGATCTCACGGATGCCTGCCATCATCAACACCGAAAGCGGGTAAAAAATCATGGGCTTATCGTACACAGGCAGGAGTTGTTTACTCAGTGCTAGTGTTGCCGGATAAAGCCGAGTGCCAGACCCTCCTGCTAAAATGATGCCGCGGCGCTGGTTCACAATATATCACCCTTCATCATTTCGACTAATTGATCAGCATCTGCTTGCCAAGTCCGGATATGCCCTCGTTGGCCCAAGTTTAATAATGCTGGCACCCACCATTCAAACGTCGCTGATAAAGCAGGATTGGTTTGAAACACTAACAGGCACACAAGCACTAAAAAAGTCGACCCTTATCCAGGGCCGACTTTGATAGTCCGTTAACAATCAGCGCAGGCTATTACTCGCTAGCGCCGCCTAATATAATTTCTACTCGACGATTTTCTGGCTCGGATACGTTATCAACTGTCTGGATGCGCAACTGGGCCTCGCCTACAGCTCTCGTTACAATGGCTTCAGACGGCACTCCGCGGCTGAGCATGTAGTTCTGAACAGCCTGAATTCGCCGTTTCGAGAGTTCAACGTTGTAAGTTTCAGACCCTTGGGTGTCGGTCCCACCGATCAAGGACACTTTAACATCTTGGCGATTTGTAAATGCTGTAACAGCGTTTTCCAAACTGCCGACATTTTCCGAATTAATTTCAGCTTTGTTGGTTCCAAACAATACCAAGAATGTGAGCGGTTCATTCGGTTGCGTTGCTGGCGCAGGCGCTGCCGGTGGGGTCTCCTGTGCCGGTTCAGGAGCAGGCTCTACCGCGGGGGTGGGCGGAGTTGGGCTCTGCTTTGCTTCAACGGTTCTGCCAAAATGGTATAGCAAGCCTAAGCTAGCCACCCCGAAGTTGCGTTTCGGGTACGCGATAGAGGGCGCGCCAGTAAAGGAAGACTGAGGCAGATAAAGCCGGTTATACTGAACAAAAACTTGGGCGCTGTCGCCAATCTGGCGTTGCAGGCCACCTCTGAATTGATAGGCAAAGCCGCCTTTGGCTGCTTTTGGAAAACAATCACAAGTCGGATCAAACGCAACCTTCGGATAGCTCATCCGACCCCAGCCTATGCCAGCGCCAACAAAAAGAGCTGTTTTGTCTGTGAGTTCAATGGCTCGATAGACGTTCGCCATCAGGGTGAGATAGTCCCCTTTTGCGTTGCTGTTTATAGTGGTTCCTAGGAGCTCAGCTTGATTAATTTTGAAATAACCTTGCTGAATTTCTCCTTCAAGTCGCCAGCCGCCATAGCGTCTGCCAATCACGATGCCCACTTCTGGGCCACTTTTTAGGTCTACTTCGCCATCGAAAACAACGCCCGACCCGAAATCAATCTTCGCTTGCGTCTCCGTCAGAAAATTGGTGCCAACGTGGCCTCCGATATAAGTAGTGCCTTCGGCCGACCAAGCAGCACTAGGGGTCAATAATGTAAGCGCCAGAGTAAAGGCGGCAAAGTCTGGAGTGTGTAGTTTGGTTTTCATATCGAGATCCAATCAGCGCAAAATCAAGCAATGAAGTTGGTAGCAAAGGCAGCATTAAGGTCTGCTGCCGTCGCATTCGAGCCATGGTCGAGCCCATTTAGGATGCCATATGTTAGATAATGTTGCTCGACAGCTTCGATGAAATCCTTGCTCGCTGTGCTTGTGAAGGTTGTTGAAAGGCTCTTTACAAAAGTCTGGATCGCCGAATTCTCCCGGTTCACCACAAGGTAGCCTTCTGCGTCAAAGGTGAAAGCAGTCCTAGTCGTCGAGCTAAATACGACGCCTTTATCTACATATCCCTGTGACGAAAGTCCCAATGCCGTGGCTTCGGCTGATGACATGATCTGAGTAATGCCTTTGGCATTTAGATACATACGGAAGTCAGTGCCACCTGAGAAACTCGAGTTTGCAACCTCAAAGCCCGCTTTGGCTGGCTGAACCGTATAACAGGCATAAGGAGTGGCAGACGCGCTGGTTGTAAAATACCAGTCCTTCGTGATCGCCTGGTAATAAGCGTCGCGATGGGCGCCCCCTTGCGATGCAGACAGGTTGTCAAAACGCACGCCTTCAAAAACATTACCTGTCCCAAGCGCCATTTTTGCGGCGTCAGTTGCATCTTTGGTATAGTAGCGATCGCCGCCAGAGAGAAGAACTGAGTAGACAGGCTTTATACTGTCGTCATTCTTAACCGCAGTCGCATTTTCGGAACCATCCGGATTAAAGATGGTGCCTGTGCCATTATCCAAAATGGTAGCTGTGCCAGTGGCTGGGTTCCCACCTCGCGCTTGTGCAGTCAGCACAAGTGTTTCGCCATTATCAATCAAGCTATCATTGATAAGCGCAAATCGAACAAGCGTTGTAGTTGAGACAATAGTTTGCCCGCTGGCATAAGTGGTCCAAGTTTTCCCGTTATCAGACGAGAATTCGTAGGCTTTTCGATAGTCGAGAGATACGGTTGCAGTACCACCAGAGAGGCTGAGATCAAGAACCTGCCCTGGGTTTGATTTGACCGTAAACACACCATAAGGTGAGCCTTCGTTCACGCTCAAATTTGATACCTCAACTGGGCGATCATCATTCTTGACCGCTGTGTTGTTGGGCGTGCCATCTGCATTGAAGATGGTGCCTGTACCATCATCCTTGATGGTGGCCGTGCCAACAGCAGGGGTACCCCCTGTTGCTGTTGCGGTCAGCGTGAACGTCTCGTTGTTATCCGAGATCGCATCATTGGTGATGGTGGTCCGCACCAAGGCGGTTGTGCCGGTCAGGGTAACAGCCGCTGTATAAGGCTGCCAGGTCTGTCCGCCATCGAGCGAGACATCGAACGCCGTGCTTCCAAAGTCTGCAGCCGTTGCAGTGCCCGTGGCCAGTGCCAACGAGATCTGCTGACCCGCCGTACCGGTCACCGTAAACACGCCATAAGGCGAGCCTTCGTTCACGGTTGGGCTGGAGACCTGTAGTGCGGGTGCAGATACTTGAATTACCGAATCGTCAACAATGCGTTGCGATGTGTCGAGGCCATAGCCCGTAGCTGAGAGGACTTGCGAACCCTGCGGAATCGCCAATTGTATGGTCCCGGTGGATGTGCCAGTCACAACAACCTGAAACACACCAGGTGATGTCTCGGTAATCGAACCGATGCTAATGCCAGCCGTGCCCGCATTCACGATGTCCGCAGCAGTAAATGTCGACGCATCGATGTCGTTACTGAACGTGAACGTGTAAACGACGGTTTGATTGACGTTTATCTTGTCATCTGCGTCCGCCTCGGTGATGCCAAGCAAGGTCGGTTGAGCAGCCAACAACGAATTAAGTGCAGAGTCGACGGGATCGCTTGAGGTGCCATAGGTGCCGCTTGTTCCTGCAGTGGCGGCGTCCTGGTCGGGAAATGCAGAACTGCGACCTGGCCAAACTAAAATGTACGCTGTTGTTTGTTCTTGGCTTCCCAGCGCGAAATCCGAGCCCGATGCAACAAAATAAAAGCCCTCATAGGTATTACCACTCTTGAAGAGCCGCGAGACAATCCCATCAATTGAAAATGTCTGGCCGTTCAGCGTGTAGGTTAAAACCCCTGGAACATTGTTGCCCGAAAAATTAGTTACGCTTGGGTCTTGCGAAGTAAAGGAGATGTTGGTTGCGCCGGCTTGCAGTGCACCAGCAAAATTATTCGATTCCTCTTGCTGATTCGCCGCGCCAGATTTGAATATTTCGCTAAAACTAACCTTCGCCATGAGCTCCCCCAATTAAAAATCTCTCAAAAGCCGGCGTTCAAACGCGCTAGTCATCGAGAGTCAAGCAATATGGAGAAAACGCGACAGTATCTGGGCAAGGAACGCCATTTAGCCAGCAAAAGAAAAATATATCGTAACCCAAGGGGTTTGTCTGGGTCTGATTCGCGCAGCTCAGTATTTGCCTTTGAGGCCCAACAAAACTATCCCCTGTCTCTATAAATTCAGCGTTAAGAGAAAGTCTGCCATGTCTACATCAGATTTTCGGGTGTCCTTGCCGGATGGATGGGCGGGAGCACTCGGCGGGAACGGCCTGGTTTACGGCACCGGGGGCTTTCAGGATATTTCTATCCTGTCAGGCAATTTATCCTTTGACGCCTCGTTCAATAAAGGAGGCGATATTATCCGTTTCCCGGGCGCTGCTGCATCGTACACAGTCGCCAGGTCTGGTTCGTCCGCTCAGATTATTTCGGGCTCGCAGGCAGCTGCGACAATTCCAATGGGGACAGTTGGCACCGTAACCAGTTTTGGGGATGGTGTACGCAAGCTGGTCTATACAGCTGGCAGTTTCTCCATCGGCGGACAGCCATTTTCATCCACCAACGAAAACATCGCTGCGGCCGCCGACGGCACTGCACTGCCAACAGGCGCAGATAGCGCAGCAATTGCTAGGGTCTCGCTTGCCGGAAACGTAACTTCGTCTCAGCAAGTCCCAACTGTAAAAATCTCTGGTAAGGCCGTTATTTACGGCACATCTTCTATTGATGTGATAGCCGTAGACTCCTCGCGCACGACCGCGCTTACATTTGACGCGTCATTTAACAAAGGCGGAGACCTCGTTGTCTTGGATAAGCCATCTAGTGACTATTATGCTGCGAAATCTGGGTCTTCGGTAACCATAACTACGACAAACATGACCCTTACCATTCCGGTTGGCACAGTAGGCTTAACGCTCCGGTTTTCTGACGGTGATAAAACGCTAGTCTTTGCAAGCAACGCTATCAAAATCGGCGATCAAGTTGTCGGAGCGAATTCAACTCCACTTACTTCTTCAAGTATTTCTCTGTCACTCGACGTTGGAACTTTGAGCTCAACCGAAATATTGAGTGGAGCTGGCGGCAAGACAACCTTTACGGACGACGCATCCAAAAATTCATTTGTCCGTATTACGAACTTGTCAGCTGACGATGTCTTACGGATTGTTGGAGCAACCGACACAGATTATAGCTTCAGTTCTGGGGATTTGGATGGAGACGGGGCGGCAGACGATCTTTCGATCGCATTCAACAATCTTGCAGCTGGTGTATTGAATGACATTAAACTCTTAAGCGTTGTGAAAGAAGACGCTTTTGTCTTTGATCGGGCGACGGCCATTGCGGCGGTCGGATTTAATTTCATCACCTTTGGATAGCCGACGAAAAGAACGGACATCTTTTTTCTGTGTCTTACTCTTGCTGCCGAGTAAGCCTGCCTTAATTTAGAATTTCGACGAGTTTATTCGGCCCCCCTGACGGTTTCCTATCTTTCTAGTGCATGACCTCCTTATCGCCGAGCTGTGCTGCGGGTCGAGGAGCGCGTTACCTTAGGGAGGCAGACATGATGGTTCTGGCTGGCTGCGAGGAAAGATGACCGGAGGGGTGTTGGTTATTTTCAAAGCCAATGATGCATTAAGGGCACGCAATAAAAAAGGCGGGGAACAAAGCCCCGCCTCGTTTCTTGATATTTTCCAAAATTACGCTTCGAGATCGGCTTTCAAAGCGTTGCCATATGCGATCCGCGCAGTCTGCAGGATCGCGAGCTCTTCCTGGATGCTCTCGATTCGGCGGTCCACGGCCTGAAGGCTCACAAGCTGTGCCTTAGCATTATCACTCAACGCGTCGGTGTCGTATTCTTTGCCATCGATAGTAATCGTCGCCATCTACATTTCCCTTATGATCTATGCCGGCGCAGCACGTTCGGCTGCTCAATCAACAAATGGGGGGGGTAGTTTGCTTTTGCAACCGTAAGGCAGAACTTTTCAATAATAACTTGGGGATTTCTGCGCATAACAGGCACCACTGCCTCTCTATTGAATGGCACTTCCGTTGGGAAACCCGTTAGAGTTTGCCTGTCAACGCTGTTCCTCCAAGATCTGGCATATGGTAGTCCGCAGGTCGTCTTCCCAGTTCGGTATTGTTGTCTCCAAGGTCAACTCAAGCTTATCGCAGCACAGCCTTGAGTTTCTTGGTCGACGTGCCGGCGTTGGAAACTGCTCTGATGCAATGGGTATCGCGCCTTCAGTTGCCCAGCTTTGTTCAGGGCGAACCTCGCGCGCAAGTGCGATGATCTGACATCCAAAGTCATACCAGCTCGTTTGCCCTTCTGAGCATAAATGGTAGAGCCCTCCCGGAAAGCTAGGACTAAATGCCGCACGCAATGACAAGTGTGCAATGAGCCAAGAGCTGGTTGGGGCTCCGAACTGGTCATCGACAATGCGGATTGCATTAGGTTGACTTGCAAGTCTCAGGATCGTTCTTACGAAGTTTGAACCATTTGCCGAGAAAACCCAACTTGTCCGAAAAATTATGGCTTTCTCATCAGCAATTTGAATTGCTTCCTCGCCCGCGAGTTTGGATTTACCATATGCGTTTATTGGGTCTGGCGTGTCTGTTTCAGACCAAGGAGCTTCACCCTGACCATTGAATACATAGTCTGTACTATAATGGATAAGGCGCGCGCGTCGCTTTCCGGTATATTTTGCTATCACCGCAGGCACTTTAGCGTTCAGAGTAAAAGCAAGATCAACTTCTGTTTCAGCCTTGTCTACGTTGGTGTAGGCGGCTGCATTGATGATGAGGTCAGGCGCCCGGGTTTCTAAAAATTCCTCAAGGGTGTCTAATTCGGAGAGATCCAATTCGTCTCGCACCGGCGCAATGATTTCCATCCCAGTAGGAAGCCACTTGTTGATTGCTTGCCCAACTTGGCCAGTTGATCCGAGAATGAGTATCTTCATCGGCCAACGTAATTCTTGTCTATCCAAGCCCGATATGCACCGTTCTTTACATTCGCGACCCATTCATGATTGTCTAGATACCAGCGGATGGTTTTTTCTAGGCCGCTCTCAAAAGTCTCTTGCGGCTTCCATCCCAGTTCTTGGCGTATTTTTCTGGAATCGATTGCGTAACGACGATCATGACCAGGCCGATCTGCGACAAACGTTATTTGCTCGACATATGATAGACCGTCTGCACGCGGTTGGAGGCGGTCAAGCGTTGCACAGATCTGCTTCACGACTTCGATATTTTGGCGCTCGTTCCAGCCACCGATGTTGTAAGTTTCGCCAATTCGGCCATTGTTGAGAACACGACAAATGCCATCCACATGGTCGCCGACATACAGCCAGTCGCGGACCTGCCTGCCGTCCCCATATATTGGAAGGTCTTTGCCAGCCAGGGCGTTAGAAATGACGAGCGGAATTAGTTTTTCGGGAAAGTGGTAAGGGCCGTAATTATTTGAGCAATTGGTCGTGAGGACCGGCAACCCATAGGTGTGATGCCAGGCGCGAACCAAGTGATCACTCGCTGCCTTTGAAGCGGCGTAGGGGCTATTAGGCTCGTAACGATTTAGCTCTGTGAATGCCGGGTCGGTTTCCTTAAGGGTGCCGTAAACCTCATCGGTCGAGACATGGAGGAACCGGAAACGATCTTTCGCTTCTCCGTCAAGGCGCTCGTAGTGGGACCTGACTGCCTCTAACAGCTTAAAGGTTCCAACTATGTTTGTATCGATGAATTCAGAGGCGCCAAGGATTGATCTGTCGACATGACTTTCCGCCGCAAAATTGACGACAGCGCGGATCTTATGGGCACGCAGCAGTCGCGAGATTAAGTCGCCATCCGCAATGTCTGCATTAACAAACAAGTGGCGGTCATCGTCCGCGACCGATGCAAGGTTCTGCATGTTACCGGCATAAGTGAGCTTGTCGATGTTCAAGACTGGCTCGTCAGAGGTTGCAAGCCAATTCAGGACAAAGTTGCTGCCGATAAAGCCAGCGCCGCCGGTAACCAATATCATGTATCTAATATTCCCAAAAATTTACAACATCGGCGGCTGATTTGCTGCCAAATGTCTCGACAGCAGCCGTCTGAATTGATGCCTGCTTACACTATGAACACATTAGTCTGATATCTTAAACAAGCCTAGATGGAATGCCTAGCGCCCTTCCTACATCGAACTAAGTTTCTCTAGCTTTTTAAGTGCGCTGTCACGCTCCCCTCGAAATCGTTGGGCGTATTTGGCAAGCTGATCCAGCTTGGTTGAGAGATGGTGTCGCGTAATCCTCTCAAATCCTTCCATTTCAGCAAACAAATGCAAAAGCTTGGTGTCGATCTTCTTTTCGCCCGTCATTCCGCACAGGGCCGTTTCAACTTCTTGCATGTACTGCATTCTGTCGGCTGCTTCTTTCGCCACGATGTCAGCATGGTGGCCCGCTAATTCTTCGATTTTTACTGTAATTATGGCCCGTGCTCGGTTGAGCCTTAGCGTCGAAGTTAGCACGCGCTCGATAAGCATGGCGTTCATGCCGATTTTGGGGTCGAAATGATCTTCAAGAGCTTCTCGAAGCCGCTCGAGCTCTTCGATCTCTTGCAAAGTGGGATCACTGATTGCGCTAGTCAGGCCATGTGAACGCGCGTTTTGAGCGGATTTGGCTTTGCCTTCGGGCGTCGTGGGCCCGCGACCCTTGCGGCCGTTGTTTACGCTGGCTGCCTTCTGCTCTTCCGATCGCTTGATCATGATTTAGTCGGCCAAGTTATCTATGGCCGCGTCATCATTAGGCCGGATTTCTTGATATTTGACCGCGTTGATCAATGCTGGGCGCCGTTTCCGCTCAAACTGATTGTAGATGCGCTCTCTTTCCCGTCTCAGCTTGTTGATCATGTCAATAACTGTGTTGATTTGCTTCAATTGATGCTGGCTCAGTTGTCCAAGGGCTTTGCGAAACCTGGGGCTGCTTAAATGGCCGTCTGGCCTGTCGAGCTTTTTGCCAAGGGCTGCGGCAAGCTCCTTCTCTTCATCCAACAGTTCGCGGACCCCATGTTTTTCGAGGTATGCGAAGTTTATCGAGACCTCTAAGCGCCGGTAATATTCGATGGTGGCGGTTAGTACCGCGATTTCGCTGAGCCAGATTTCCTCGAGGACGTCCTTGGGTTCAAAATCCTCGAACAACTTTGCCTCAATTTCGGAACGCCGTTTTGGGTCCTGCCCGATGAAGCTTATGTCTCTCAAGCTGCCGATTCGTCTCGCCATGGCCTTCCTCCTGAAGGCAATCATCTAACAGCCTAGAGCGTAAGCAAGACAAAACAGTCACAGGTGCGACGAATTGTGTGACCAGTTGGGCGAAAGGTGTTCGGCCTGGCAAAACATTTTCTTGGGTATTGGTGCTTCGCTTCCAGTTGCCATCGTATCTCATAAAGACCTAAAGATTGCGCATGGAAACGCCCTACAAGCCGACAAACATACGCGCATGGCGTAAAGAGCGCGGCATGACGATGGTTGAGCTGTCCAAAATGGCGGACATTGACCAAGGTCATTTATCGAAGCTTGAGCGCGGCTTGCTCCCATATAATCAGCCAACGTTGGAACGAATCGCGCGAGCTTTGGGCGTAACTCCTGCAACCCTACTCGACGGAAATCCTAAGAAAACCTCCAAGTAACAAGCCATTCGCACCGGATGTTTCGTGTCGCCTTAGGAGCCTTACAATAAAAAATATGAAAATAACTCATAAAATGATTGACTGAAATATGATATATATTCATATTAAAGTTTATGCAGTCAATTAGGAGTAATTGCTAATGCTAACCCAAAGCGAACACATCGACCAACTTGCCGCTGCCTTGGCGGACGTCCAGGCACTCATAGATGGCGTCCTGAAGGACAGTCCAAATGCTGTTTATGGCTCCCGCTATGCCGACCTGTCTAAAGTTTGGGAGGCCTTCCAGCGCGTTGGTCCAGATCACGGCCTGTCGGTTGTCCAACTGCCCGGCACCTTCGATCCCGAGGCTCGCACCATGGCGATGTCGGTGCGCCTCATGCACAGCTCAGGCCAGTGGCTGGGTGGTGAGATGTCTATGCCGCTCTCTCGCGCTGACGCGCACGCTTATGGCTCAGCCTGCACCTATGCCAGGCGCTATTCCCTGGCTGCACTGGTTGGCATTTGCCCGCATGATGATGATGGCAATTCAGCGTCGGGTGTAGGCTTGTCTACAGACCGTATCGGCGCGTCGACACCCTGTATACCGCGTGTTGCACCGCATGCACATGGTCTTCGTCATGTCAGCCAAATGTCGACAAGTGCGCCGACCATGGCGGCAAAGGTGCAGACAGATGAATTACCAGAAGCTCTGTCCAAGCCAGCTCGCCCTGCCGTGGATGACCCCCAGCAACTAGAAGAGCTTCAAAACCTGCTCAAATCTGCCTGCGTCGAGGCTGAGGCGCTGTGCCGGCACTATCGCGTGTCGGATCTAAGTGACCTGAGCCCGAGAGACGCCGCGCGGGCGCGTCGCGCGCTTACGAAGAAGATTGAGGCGAGGGTAAATTCTAAGGCCCTTGAGGAGGCGTGCTGATCATGGAAAATAGTTTTTGTAAAACGAACCCAAGAATGGATGATTTTGCCGCACTCGAGCAAGGTTCTGAGGCTTGGTTTGCCGCGCGCCTGGGCTGTGTGACCGCGTCACGCGTTGCCGATGTGGTCGCCAAGACCAAGTCTGGATATTCAGCGGCACGCCAGACCTATTTGGGTCAACTTCTAAGCGAGCGCCTAACCGGCATTCCAACGGAGAACTTTCAAAATGCAGCCATGCGCTGGGGAATGGACATGGAGCCCTTTGGCGTTGAGGCCTATGAGGCAGCAAGCGGCTTTGAGACATTTCAGGTGGGGTTTTTATTTCACCCGAACCTCACTTATGCCGGCGCGTCACCCGACCGGCTGGTCGCGCCCGATGGGCTGCTTGAAGTGAAATGCCCAACGACCGTCACGCATATTGAGATGCTTTTGAAAGGACAGGTGCCGGAACGCTATCAAATGCAAATGCAGTGGCAAATGGCCTGCGCCGGCCGTGCGTGGTGCGACTTTGTGAGCTACGATCCTAGGCTGCCAGAAGCTTATCAGCTCTTCATTCAGCGCGTGCCGCGCGATGTGGGGCAAATTCAGATCCTAGAGCGAGAAGTGGCGCTGTTTCTCGAGGAGCTCGAAGAAAAACTGGATGTGCTGGATGGGAAAACGGCATTATTTGGTCTTTCCCAAACAATCCCCAAGCGCGTGGCTACCCACCTTTAGTCGAAATTTCTTTACTTGACGTATTTGCCAGAAATTATGGCAATGCTTGCCTCGCTGAAGTATCGATATCAGCACCTTGACTAAATCGGCATTTGCAAAAAGGCATTGAGATGACGTCCAAAGCCTCAGAAATCATTCTTCAAAGCCCGCTGGCAACATTATCGTCACCCCTCACGCGACCTAATATTCAGTGGGTGCTTCCTGTCCAGTTAAATGGTGACGGGATTGCAGACTTCATCGTAAACTATTGGCAAGCCGCGCCATCCCCAGGCTTTGTTTTAACAGAACCGACACGCGATGCTCTATTTGCTTTTGTAAGCCAATCGGATGGAAGCTACAAAATTGATAATATTGGGGTCTTTGGGGTTGCAGAGCCGAAATTGGGGGGCGCCAGCCGCAAGGTAGACCGCGGCGACATTAATGGCGACGGCGTGGATGACTTTGCATTCGCGATGAACTCAGAAGATGGCCGCGCCGCCGAGGACGTTACGACAAATGAAGCACTTCCCGCAGTTCTTCTTTCGCAGCCGGGCGGTAAGTATAGCGTTGTCAATTTGGGCCAAGCTGCTTGGGGCCATGGTGTTACGCTGATTGATAATGGGCTGGGCACCAAAGACGTTTTGTTCGCCGGATTTACAGATCCTGGCATCCAGGCCTTTCGCTATTTGAATGGCAAATTCAGCGATGTAACAACCCAATACTCAGCGTCATCCCAGGCATGGGCAACGGCGGTTAAGTCAGTGCCCGGTGCCAACGCATCCACTGCTTCTGCTTATCTGATCGGCACCGACAGCCAAAGCGAGATGGTCAATGGACAATATCGGATCACCAAAAACGGCCTAGCACTCTACGAAAAATCGGCTTCTGGCTGGTCGATTGTTGATGCCTTTTACAATGAAGCTGTGTTTTCGACGCCTTGGATAAGTTGGCAACGCTCAGAAAATGTAGGTGTCTCTGTCTATAAAATTGATGGAAAATATTATTTTCACGGCGCTTTTGACGAGATTCTGGTCAGTGATGACGTCAATGAAGATGGGTCGATTACGGTCATCGGCAAGATGATGCTGGGCCGCTACTCAAAGAGCGATATCATCGTTGAAGGCCAAAAATATGATGAACAAGATGTTCTGTCTGAAAATCATCTGCGCATCTTCAAGCTAAAAGACGGGCATCTCACTGAGCAGCCGGGCGCGATCATTGGTCAAAAAGTCGATATTAACTTCAATGACTTCTACCTAACGGATGTTAACGGCGACGGAGCCAAAGACATTGTTGTGCAAGCGATGACGCGGCCGTGGGTGCCCTCGCTTGCGGCCAATGCTGGCCAACCCATTGTCTACATTAATGATGGAACCGGCACCTATCACTATGCAGATATTCGTGCCTTTCCAAAGAACCGGGATGGCGTTCCGCCTGGCCCGGAACTCTGGGGTAATTTCACGGATGTGGATGGAGATGGTTTTCTAGATCTAGTGACATGGCAATCTGGTGTCGCAGAAGGCGGGTCGAACATTCAAATTAACTTGCTCAATGAGCGTCCCGGCATCGCCAATAGCATGGAAGACGACGTCCTGTTTGGAACAACGCACGCCGATCAGTTTATTGCTGGTGGTGGGAATGACATGATCAATGGCGGCGCTGGAGATGATGTCGTCGTTTTCGAAAGCAAATATGCCGATGCGGACATTAAAATATCTGGCAAATCAATCATCGTCTCAACCAATGCTGAAGGCACAGATACGCTCACAAACATTGAAACACTGCGATTTTCAGACCAAACGCTTAGTACAAAGACACTGATGCGAGACTTAACACCTCCCAGTTATAGCCTTGTTGCCCAAACAGGCTTTGCTGGCATTATTGGAGGCAGCGGATATGTAATTGGAACAAAGGGCTTTCAGGATGTGAGTATTACCGGTCGCAGCGGCACTGTGATATTAGACCCGAGTTTCAATGCAGGCGGTGACATCGTCCGTTTAGAAGGCAAAGCTGAAGCCTGGACAGTTCAGAGAACAGGCTCCAGCGCAAAACTCATCAGCGAGACAGTCACTGTCACAATACCGATGGGAACCAAAGCAAACTGGGTCATCTTTGCGGATGGTATCCGCTCCCTTGTTTATCGTGACGGTAGTTTCAAGATAGGGGATCAGAGCTTTTCAGAAGCGGCCGTGCAGATCAGTGCGGTAGCCGAATCTGGTCTGCCAGCTGTTTCCGGCGCTAATTCAGAAGCCAGTGCACGGGTAATCTTATCCCCAGGCGCGGAAATTTCGATTGGGGGGAAAGTCCAAGTCATAGGCACAGGCAGCAGCAAAGAATATGTCGAAGTAATAAGTGGAAAACTTAGTTTTGATCCCAGCTTTAACAAGGGCGGAGATGTGATTGATCTGCCGGGCAATCCAAATAACTGGGCGGCGACGCGGTCTGGTTCCTCCATGGTCTTTGCAAAGGGTGCAGACAATATCGTTATCCCCCTTGGTACGACAGGCACGGATATCGCATTCGATAATGACACGCGGTCTCTTGTCTACGCAGGCGGACAGTTCAAAATTGGCGCACAGTCTATTGAAGGCAATGGGCCCACAACGCTCTTGGGATAAGTCAAATCGTTCCCATCTACTGTGCGCAAAGCAAGCCGTTTTAATTATTAAAAATCATGTTAGTGTCCGGGCATCATGGCAGACTATCGCGGTACATCCGGCAATGATGTTATTGATAACCGAGTTTTAAACCTCGGTCCCGGCGACAACATCTATGGTGAGACAGGCGATGATCGCCTCACTAGCACCAGCTTAACGAATTTGGTGGGCGGCCCCGGTAATGACACGCTGGAAGGCGGCGGTGCCGCCATGGCCGTTTACTGGAATGCTTTTAATCCAGTCACCGTTGATCTTGAGGCGGGATATGCAGTCGATGGTGAAGGCGGCCGAGATATCTTGGTCGGTATCCATGGCGCCCATGGGTCTGGCCAAGATGACCGCTTCTTGGGGGACGCCAAAAACAATACATTTTGGCCCAATGGCGGCACAAACTATGTCGATGGTCGGGGTGGAGAAGATTTGGTCAGATTGACCAGCGATCCCGACCAAACCAAGCTCACTAAAATCTCCGCAGGCTTTTGGACCTATTCGAGCCCCACAGGCAGTGGAGAACTTCATAACGTCGAACTTCTCCAATATTATTATGCCGGGGTCTTTAGCCCGGTTTATTCGCTTGCTGGCACCACGGCGGAGGTCTCTAAACCCATTGTCGTCAAGGCTGGGGATCCCCAAAAAATTGGCTCCTCTTTTGGCGAAATTGCGACGGAGTATTTCAAAGTCACGCAATTTGGCTTTGGCTCTTATGTGATTAATGAGGCACACCCCGCCTTTTACTATCCAAAGGTTACCGACACGCATCCCGCGGGCTCCTTCTCGCTTGATGCGCATAACATGGTAACCGGCGACTTTAATGGCGATGGCCTTGAAGATTTGGCAGTCATCTGGGTTGCCTTTCCCCACACTGTCTATCGCGAAACGCCTGTATATCCGGAGATATTCCTCAATCGTGGCGACGGCACTTTTGGGCCGGCCAATGAGATAATTTCAGGCCCCGTACCCGATCGACACATGAATTACCGGGCCTATGCGGCTGACTTTAACGGCGATGGCCGTGATGATTTGCTCATCGCCTCCATGTCGCAAGGCGCGCAAAATAATCCCACGCCCAATGCCGATCTGCGTGAACCCATTACGCTCTTGCTCTCCACGTCCAATGGAAAACTGGTTGATTCGACTAAGAATATTCAAGGCCAAGAGCAAGGCGGCGTGCCCGAGGGCTACAGCTTTGGCCATGATATGAGTATTGGCGACGTCAATGGCGATGGCTTTATTGATTTCTATACCAACAAAGTCTTGATGCTGAATGACGGCAAGGGCCAGTTCAAGCTCGCCAGTTCCAAAATGCCGGAAGAGGCTCGCAGTTTTAGCTATGTCATGTCCTCAGGGATGGGCGATTTAGATGGAGATGGCATTGACGATCTGGTGGTCGCCTATGCCGAAGGCTATGGCCGCTATGTCTTTCTCTCAGATGGAAAAGGTATTGAAGGCGCGCGCGTCATACGTTTGCCCGAAGGGCCCTATGGTCTCGCCAATACCAAGAGCAATTATTTAAGCGTCGGCGACCTAACGGGGGATGGCCGCCCAGATATTCTCATCGCCTGCACGCGCGCTGACCCCTATTATGAGGGCCAATATCTCCAACTCTTCGTCAACAAGGGCAATGGCGTCTTTGTTGAAGAAGCTGGCCGGATCAACAATGCACCCTTTGACAAATTCCATGGCGAAGGAGAGCTTTATCTGCGCGATATGAATGGCGATGGCAGCATCGACATCGTCCACGCCACCGGGAAAACTTGGGATAGCACCACCAATCAGATTACGGCTGGCGGCCTCAGAATTTTTCTTGGCAATGGCAAGGGCTATTTCACCCATGTTGATTCCAGCCTCTATGCCTATGTTGGTCAGACACAGCTCGAAGGCTGGGGCTATCTTGTCCAAAATGGTTCCGACGTTCCGCCCCGCATGGCGCCCATACAACTGACCCCAGGTCCCGGTGTTGATCTAATTGGCTCCGTTATGACGCCCAATTGGTCCGAGACGCTCCCCAATATCAACCAAGTCACTCTATTCATCAGCCAAAACATCAAACCCTTGGGCCGCGGCATAGATGAGAACCTCGTCGGTAGTGCCAATGACGACGTGTTTTGGGGTCTGGATGGCAATGACGTCATCAATGGCGGCGCTGGTTTTGATAAGGCTATTTTCAAGGACAGCTATTCAGACGTCAGCATTTCGGTCGATAATGGCGTGATTGTGGTTGCGACAAAGACGGAGGGAGTAGACCGCTTAACGAACATCGAGACGCTCACATTTAAGGATCAGACAGTTTCTGCAACGTCGATCCTGCGAGATTATGGGCCTGCCCAGTATCGTATTCAAGCGAGTGACGGATTTGTTGGGACCTTGGGAGGGGCTGGCTCAGTTATTGGTACCAAGAGTAAGCAAGACATAAATCTAGCGAGCGTAACCGGCAGCGTTATGTTCGACGCCTCATTTAACTCGGGTGGAGATGTATTGCGGTTGCCCGGGAAAGCCGCCGACTACTCAATTGCCCGATCGGGCTCATCTGCCCGTATTTCGTCGGAAAGCCTTACGATTTTTGTGCCAATTGGCACCAAGGGCATGGATATTTCATTTGACGATGGCGCACGCCAACTCATCTATTCACAAGGTAGTTTCCGAATCGGGTCGCAGATTTTTAGCTCAGAATTCTCCGCTATTAGCGCCCCGTCACAGATCCAGTTAGCTGCGCAAGACCTAAATTCGGGTGCGAGCGCCAGAGTCATTCTTAATTCAAATGCAAGTATGACAGCAGGCGGCGCGGCGACGATCATTGGGACAAAGACGGGGCAGGAAATCGTTACCCTGACTGGGGGTAAGGTCATGTTTGATGCATCATTTAATGCGGGCGGTGATCGGATCAATGTTCCCGGGCTGGCGAGAGATTATCTCGCAACCCGGTCGGGTTCTTCCATCATCCTCACAAAAGGTGCGGACGAATATCGCATTCCCATCGGCACCAAGGGCATGGACATTGCTTTTGGAGATGATGTCCGTACTCTCGTCTTTGCAAATGGCGCGTTCATGCTGGGGTCGCAGGCTGTCACAACAAATACCGTGCTTTTAGGATAGCGTGAATGGTGTATGGCTCGCAGCGGTGATCTGCCCCTTTTGGAGTCGCCAAACTTCTATTTTAGAATTGGCCACGATGAGCCCTTCATCCTGCCCTCTTGAGGGTGTTGTTCACGCGCTTGATCTTGGCGCATGACACCCCAAATATTGGACAGGAGGTCGCCATGACAGAAGACGATAAAAAGGCTGCGATTGATGTGTTGAACCGCATCATGGAAGCGGAATTGGCCGGCGTTGTGCGCTACACCCATTATTCGTTGATGGTATATGGCTATAACCGCATCCCCATTGTGTCGTGGATGGAGGCAAACGCGTCTGAAGGGCTTGCCCATGCGCGCAAGGCCGGGGAAATGGTCACGCTGTTAGGCGGGCACCCCTCCCTTCATATCGGCCCACTCTTGGAGACGGCTCGCCATGATATTGGGGATATCCTGCGCGAAAGCCTGAGCCACGAAGAGACGACGCTTGCGCTTTATTACGAGCTGCTTGAGGTTGCGGGGACTAAATCTGTTCTTCTCGAAGAATATGCTCGGGAGATGATCATGCTCGAAGAGCTGCATCTCGATGAAGTGAATAAGATGCTGCGCAAGCCTGGCGATGTGGATGTCTTTAAAGAATAAGCCATCTTTAAAAGAAGACGGCATCATTTTGAGCAAAGGGAATTGAGATGAGCGATGTGGACCGCAGGGCTGTTCTCAAGGCGTCTCTTGTCGGCGGTGTCGCCGCGACGCTGGGCGCGCCGCTTAACGCTGCACCCCCTCCCTTGCAGGGTAAATCCATTTTGGTGACGGGCGCTTCGTCGGGCTTTGGGTATCTGGGAGCGCTTCATTATGCGCGGCTTGGGGCCATGGTGATCGCCGCAATGCGCGATCTGCCAAGGCCAGAGGCGCAAGACCTGCTGGCCCAAGCGGAAAAAGAAAAGCTCAATCTGCATGTCGTGGAAATTGATGTCACATCTGATGCGCAAGTGGCTCAAGGTGTGGCGGCGGCAGAGCGCCTTGCAAAGGGCCCGCTCGATGTTCTTATTAACAATGCAGGCATTGGTTATGCGGGGCCGATTGAACTTCAAGACATGGCGGCCACGCAGCTTATCTTTGATACAAATGTTTACGGCCCACACCGCTTGGCGCGGGCGGTTCTCCCCGGCATGCGCCAGGCAAAGCGGGGCCTCATCATCAATATTTCGTCGCAGCTGGGCCGCGTGATTGCGCCTTCTTCGGGCCATTATTCGCCTACCAAATTTGCGCTAGAGGCGATGAGTGAGGCCATGGCCTATGAACTGGTGCCGCACAATGTTGACGTAACGGTAATTCAGCCGGGCGGTTACCCCACCAATGTCTGGAAAAATCGCAATCGTCTTGCCCGCGCACTCAAGGACCGCCTCAGTGCAGAGGGAGCTTCTGCCTATCCAGCGCTTGTCGCGCGCATGGGCTCAGAAGATGCTTCGGGCCGCAGTGCAGACCCCATGGATGTTCCGCGCGCCATTGCCGAGATTATCGCGATGCCTGCCGGCAGCCGGCCTCTGCGGCGCGCGGTTCATCCCGGCAATAAGCCCCAAGAAGCCATCAACCGCGTGTCTGCGCAAACGCAGCTGAGCTGGCTTGGCAATTCCGCCTTCGGCCCCTGGGTAAAAGCCGTGCACGACGGCAATGCCTGAGATTTTGTAAAGTCAGCCATTCCAGCGCTTTGGTGCGCGCAAAGATGATGAGGGGCCAGGGTCTGATCCTTTCATTTGATCGGGCATAGACAAATGCCGATGAGATTCTTAATCCTAAAGGCTCAACCGGAGGATCAACTATGCGCCGTCCCCTCATCTTAATGTCTCTTGGCGCGCTCGCGCTCGTCTCTGCTGGCTGCTCCCGTCGAGACCCTATTCAGACCGATCGGACGGCCTTCACTTTTGATTCAACCTATCAGCGTGCGACCTATGCGCAGCCGATCGAAGCGACGTTTGATCGCACCGTCACTGTGTTCCGCGAAGCGGGCTATACGCTGGAGATTGTGGATCGGGCGACGGGACAGATCAGCGGCCGGCGCGGTAAAACAGGCGACAAGGGCACGAAGATGGTCGGCGACATGCGCTTTTATGCGATCGTTTTGCCGGGCACGGGAAGTGGCAGCCAGTTGGCGCTGAAATTCGTCCAATTGGCAAGCGTCGGCGTGCCGATCTTCAGCGGTGCAAAGGCTGAGGTGATCATGAGCCAGCCAGAGCTTTATGCTTATGTATTTCGTCGGGTGGATGGCGCTAATCGGGATGCGGCACGCCCGCCCGTTGCGCCGCCAGCAATGGCCCCGGTCGGGACCCCGGCAGCCACGGACAGCATCAATTCAGATTTGATGCCGTTCGAGACGGCGGGCACGCCGCGCTAACCCCCTTAGGCGGGGATTTCTTCCCCGTCCCACGCAAAGGCCCGGCCCGTTTGCGCGGGGGTAAGCCCGTCGATGACGCGGAGCAGCGCTTCAGCAGAGGCGGCAGGGGCGATGACGCCTTCTTCCCCCGCACTCCTAAAGGGCGCGCTCAAATCGGTTGCAACGGTGCCGGGGTGGAGGGTGACGCAGATGGCGTCAGGCCGGGTCCGCGCGAGTTCAAGGGCGGCTCCCTTCATCACCATATTGAGCGCGGCCTTGGATGCGCGATAGCTGTGCCAGCCGCCCAGCCGATTGTCGCTGATGCTCCCTACCCGTGCGGAAAGCGCCGCGATGACGCTGCGCCCCTTTTTGGGGAGCATAGGCGCGATATGCTTCACGATCATCGCGGGGCCGATCGTGTTGATGGCAAAATTCTCTGCCATCCATTCGGGCGTGATCTCCCGAATCGCGCGCTCGGGGCGGTGGTGATCGTCCGATAAAAGACCGGTCGCAATCAGGACCAGTCTGGGCGGGCCCAGTTCGGCGGCGCGCGCGGCGCAGCGGGCGATGCTCGCTTCATCATGCAGATCAAAATCACCCCCGGCGCGGGAAAAACGCAAAACAGGCGCATCGCCCTGTGCTGCCGTAGCGTCGGCGAGCGCCCGGCCAATGCCGCCCGAGGCGCCAAAGATGAGGGTGGGGCCAATCATCCCCCCTATCTGATGCAGCCGTAGGGGATTGTCAGCCTGCCCTTTCGTCCGTCCGGACTTGACCCGCCTTCTCTGCTGGGCGACGATTTGCGGATGGAGAGCTCAGAACATCTTTTGGCGTCGGACTTTGCGACGCTGCCCGCCCTTGTCAAAGCCTTTGCCGCCGAGCGGCCTGATGCCCCGGCCGTTGCCGACCCGGATGGGCGGATCAGCTGGAAGGAATTGGATGACCGGGCAGACCGGATCGCCGCCAAGCTCCAGCAGGAAGGCATTGGGCCGGGCGGAGCAACGGCCATTGCCGGGCTGAACTCTGTGCCGCAGGTCGCGGTGCTGATCGGGACGCTGCGGGCAGGCGCGATTGCCGGGCTGATCACCAACACCGCCACCGGCGCGCAAATGGCAGCGATGATTGTGGATTCGGGCGCGCGGCATCTCTTCCTTGATGAAAAGGCGGCGGAATCGCTTGCGGGCCAAGACTATGGCGACCTTGCCCATATCGCGATGGATGATGGCAGCTGGGGCACGCCCTTGTCCGACTGGATGGCCCCCAAGGGTACCACGCCCGCGCCGGTCGAGATCACGCCCGACACCGGCTTCAACATCATCTATTCCAGCGGGACAACGGGCACCCCCAAGGGCATTGTCCATAGCCACAAGATGCGCTGGCAGCATATCCAGCGCGGCGTGCCCGCTTATGGGCCAAAGGCGGTGACGATCCTGTCCACCCCGCTCTATTCCAACACCACAATGGCCAGCTTTTTGCCGACCATGGGCTCGGGCGGGCAGGTTGTGCTGATGAAGAAGTTCGACACATTGGGCTTCCTGCAACTGGCCGAGCGGGAGCGAGCGACCAACACCATGCTTGTCCCCGTCCAATATCGGCGGATCATGGCGCACCCGGATTTTGACCGCTTTGATCTTTCCAGCTTTGTGATGAAATATTGCACCAGTGCCCCGTTCGCGGCGGCGCTGAAGGCCGATATTCTGAAACGCTGGCCCGGCGGCCTCGTTGAGATTTACGGCATGACGGAGGGTGGCTGCGCCTTCCTGCTCGAAGCGCATAAATATCCGGACAAGCTCCACACTGTGGGTCAGCCCGCGCCGGGGCATATCGCCAAGGTGATTGATGAAGAGGGCAATGAACTGCCACCCGGTTCCGTTGGGGAGATTGTTGGCCGATCGCCCGCGATGATGACGGGCTATAACAACCGCCCGGATGCGACCGACGCGATGAAATGGTGGGATGCGGACGGCCATCTTTACTATCGCCATGGCGATATCGGCCGGATCGACGAAGATGGCTTTTTGACGCTGATGGACCGCGCCAAGGACATGATCATTTCCGGCGGGTTCAACATCTACCCCAGCGATCTGGAAGCAGTGCTGGCGAAAGACCCGGGCGTCATCGAATGCGCGGTAATCGGTGCCCCCTCTGAAGAATGGGGCGAGACGCCGGTGGGCTTTGTTGTTCTCAAACCCGGCACAGATCCAGACGCCGTCCTCGCGGCAGCCAATGCCGAAGTCGGCCGCACCCAGCGCCTGAACCGGCTGATCGTGGTGGATGAATTGCCGCGTAGCCCCATTGGCAAGGTGCTGAAGCGCGAATTGCGCGACCGGCTGGCGGGATAAAGTCCAAAGGGCA
>VFQT010001751.1_pt1 | contig 24739 bp, 14 predicted proteins | sample 3512381 | NCBI WGS metagenome assembly VFQT01 (sample SAMN10412376, study PRJNA504923) | tailings metagenome | isolation source: Relicate 2 Philex TSF3 active mining site | place: Philippines: Tuba, Benguet | collected 2017-08-29
GAGCCCTCTGTGGGAATCGAACCCACGACCTTTTCCTTACCATGGAAACGCTCTGCCGACTGAGCTAAGAGGGCGTGCGCGGCGGAGCAAAGCCCCGTCGAGCCAGACGGGAAAGGCTAGCGGTGGCTCGGCCGGAACCGCCACTAGGTTCATGGGCCGTGGACGAGCCGAATTCCGTGACGATCCGCCACGCCACCCCGGCCGACGCCGAGGCGATCCGGGGCATCTACAACTACGAGGTCGAGCACGAAACCGCCACTTTCGACCTGGTCCCGCGGACCTTGGACGACCAGCTGGCATGGCAAAACGCCCGCCAGGGAGCGTTTTGCGTCTTCGTCGCCGAGCGCGGAGGGGAGGTGGTCGGCTTCGGAGCCCTCTCACCCTACAAAGAGCGTGCCGCCTACCGGACCACGGTCGAGGACTCGGTCTACGTGCGCCGGGACCTCGCCCGGCTGGGAATCGGCCGAGCAATGCTCGGGCACCTGCTCGACACCGCCGCGGCCGGGGGGTTCCACTCCGTCATGGCTCGGATCACGACCCTGAGCGAGGGGTCGATCGCCCTCCACCGGTCGATGGGCTTCGAATTGGTCGGGATCGAACGTGAGGTCGGCCGCAAGTTCAATCGGTGGCTCGACGTCGCCCTCATGCAGTACCTGGTGCCGTGACGCCCGAGCGAGGCCCGAGACTTCGCCCCTCACAACGCCTCTGACAGCATTCGACCCCGCCGGCGAACCGGCGAGGTCGAACACGGGTTGGGCTGTTTCGGCTTTCGCCGTTTCAGTTCACGGATTTCTCCGTGGTGGGCCGGGGAGGATTCGAACCTCCGTAGGCAGTGCCGGCAGATTTACAGTCTGCTCCCTTTGGCCGCTTGGGTACCGACCCATGCAGGGCAGGCCCTGCGTGGAGACGTCAGGTTAGCGGTGGGGTTAGCCTTCCACCCCATGCCTTCATTCGATGTCGTCTCGGAAGTCGACCGGCAGGAACTGCGCAACGCAGTCGACCAAGCCCAGCGGGAAATGGCCAATCGCTTCGATTTCAAGGGCACCGATTCCTCGATCGAGCAGAACGAACTCGTCATCACGATCCGCACCATCTCGGAGGAGAAGGCCCGCGCCGTACGAACCCTGCTCGAGGAGAAGTTCGTGAAGCGGGGCCTCTCGCTGAAGGGCATCGAGTGGGGCAAGTTCGAGCAGGCCTCCGGCGACACCGTCCGCCAGGTGGTCACGATCAAGGTGGGGATCTCGTCGGACAAGGCCCGCGAGATCAACAAGTTGATCAAGGAAAAGGGCCCGAAAGGTGTCTCGAGCCAGACCCAGGGTGACCAGGTGAGGGTCACCGGCAAGAAGCGCGACGACCTCCAGGACGTGATTGCCCTGCTGAAGGGTGCCGACCTCGGGGTGCCGCTCCAGTTCGAGAACTTCCGCGACTGACGCTCCCGGTCCACATCGCCGGGAACCAGCAGTTTCCGGAGGTGTCTACGATGTCGGTCAGTCAGTCTCGGCTACTCGAGCTTCATGCCCGCCTGAAGGAGGTGATCGGAGTGGACGCATCGTCGACGATGATGGATCTTCTTCCACCCGATGACTGGAACACGGTCGTGAGGGTTCACCATCTGGACGCACTCGGAGACCAACTGCGGACTGAGTTCCGTGCAGAGTTGCAGATTGCAGTTGCCGAACTCCGGACCGAGTTCCGCACCGAGATCAACACGCTGCGGACCGAATTGTTCGGAGAGATCAATGCTCTCCGTACCGAAAACCAGGGAGCAATCGGTGAACTCCGCGCCGACATGCACCGGCTTGCCGCAGTACAGACGCGGTGGATGGCTGGTCTCCTCGGAAGTCTCGTTGTCGCAATGATCATCGCGCTGGTGCGCTGATTCGTCAGTCTTCCGAGGATGACTCTGCGGCTCGCTTCTGCAGTTCGTTGACCACGCTCGCGTCCGCCAGGGTGGTCGTGTCACCCAGATTGCGTCCCTCGGCGACATCGCGCAGCAGCCGACGCATGATCTTGCCGCTGCGGGTCTTCGGCAACTCGGGCGTGAAGTAGATCGTCTTGGGTTTTGCGATCGCTCCGATCTCAGTGGCGACGTGGTTCCGAAGCACCTGCTCGTCGACCTCCATGCCGCCCACCAACGTGACGTACGCGATGATCGCCTGACCGGTGGTGGCATCGTTCGCGCCGACCACCGCGGCTTCTGCCACCGACGGATGCGACACGAGCGCCGACTCGACCTCGGTGGTGGAGATGCGATGACCCGACACGTTCATCACGTCGTCGACGCGCCCCAGCAACCAGAGGTACCCGTCGTCGTCGAGTTTTGCGCCGTCACCGGCGAAGTAGCGACCAGGGAAACGGCTCCAGTAGGTCTCGCGGAACCGTTCGGGGTCGCCCCAGATTCCGCGCAACATGCCGGGCCACGGCGTGGTGAGCGTGAGATAACCGCCACCCTTGGACACCGGTTTGCCGGCATCGTCGACCACTTCGGCACCGACTCCGGGCAACGGAAACGTGGCCGACCCGGGCTTGGTCACGGTCAGACCGGGCAAGGGCGAGATCATGATTCCCCCGGTCTCGGTCTGCCACCAGGTGTCGACGATCGGACAGCGTGAGCCCCCGATGTGCTCGTGGTACCACATCCACGCTTCGGGGTTGATCGGCTCGCCCACACTGCCCAAGAGACGCAACGACGAGAGGTCGTGCTTGGCGGGCTCCTCGACTCCCCATTTCATGAACGTGCGAATGGCGGTCGGTGCCGTGTAGAAGATCGTCACCTTGTGGCGCTCGATGATCTCCCACATGCGGTCGTTCGCCGGGTGGTTCGGCACCCCTTCGTACATCACCTGCGTCGCACCGTTGGCGAGCGGGCCGTAGACGATGTAACTGTGGCCGGTGATCCACCCGACGTCTGCCGTGCACCAGTACACGTCACGGTCCGGGTCGATGTCGAACACGTACTTGTGCGTGTAGGCGACATGCGTGAGGTAGCCACCTGTGGTGTGCATGATGCCCTTCGGCTTGCCCGTCGTTCCCGACGTGTAGAGGAGGAACAGCAGCTGTTCCGAATCCATCGGTTCGGCAGGACACTCGGCAGCGGCTGTCGACATGAGGTCGTGCCACCAGTGATCGCGACCGTTCATCATCTCGACCGGGTTGTTGCCGCGGCGCACCACCACGACATCGGTGATGCTGGGAGTGTCACGCAGTGCCTCGTCGGCCTGCGGCTTCAACGGGAACACCTCTCCCCTGCGCCACCCGCCGTCGGCTGTCACCAGCACCTTCGCCGACGCATCGTTGATGCGGTCTGCAAGCGCCTGAGACGAGAACCCGCCGAACACCACAGAGTGCGCCGCACCGATGCGCGCGCATGCGAGCATCGCCACGGCGGCTTCGGGGATCATCGGCATGTAGATGTTGACCCGGTCACCCTTCTCGACGCCGAGACCCTTCAACACGTTCGCGAATTTCTGGACGTCGGCGAGCAGCTCGGTGTACGTGACCGCACGTTCGTCACCGGGTTCTCCGACGAAGTGGAACGCCACCTTGTCGCCACGGCCAGCGAGAACGTGACGGTCGAGACAGTTCCACGCGACATTGATCTTGCCGCCCACGAACCACTTGGCGAACGGCAGATCCCACTCGCACACGGTCTGCCACGGCTCCGCCCAGTCGAGCAACTCCGAGGCCTGCGAGGCCCAGAACACCTCGTGGTCGTCGGCTGCGGCGTCGTGCAGGTGCCGGTTCGTGAGACGGGCAGAACCGACGAACTTCTCACTCGGCGGGAACCGTCGTTGCTCCAGCAGAAGATCGTCGATGGCGTCGTGATTGTCGGTCATCTCGCACCCCCATGCGGTCGCCACGACGCTAGTGGAGAATGAATCCGCGACCGTAGTGCCGCGCCGACGAGAATGTCCCGATGCCCCCGACCTCGCTCGCCCGCGACACACCGCACCGTTTCGGACCAGCCGAATGGGGCATGACGTCGGCAGTCGCCCTCACCTGGGGAGCCTCGTTCCTCTTCATCGCGATCGCGATCGACCATGTCGCGGCGCCGGTCGTGCCGATGGCACGTCTCGCCTTTGGCGCCGGGGCCCTTGCACTGTTCCCCGCCGCCAGGAAGATGATCCCGCGCGGAGACATGTGGCGCGTCGCTCTGCTCGGTTTCGTTGCGATGACGATCCCGTTCCACCTGTATCCGATCGCAGAGAAGACCGTCTCGTCGTCGGTCACCGGGATGATCAACGGATCGATCCCCGTCACGACCGTGGTCGCCGCCGCCGTCCTCACCCGCACGGCGCCGTCGCGGCGAAGGGTGGGAGCGGTCCTCCTCGGTTTCACCGGGATCGCGTTCATCTCGTTCGGATCTGTCGGCGACGGCAAGGGTGCGTCGGCCGGCGGCGTGACCCTGTTGCTCCTCGCGACTGCGTGCTACGCGTTCACCTCGATCTTGTCGCGCGAATTGCAGGTGAAGCACGGGACGCTGCCCGTTCTCTTGTGGCAAGAGATGTTCGCCCTTCTCTTCTCGCTTCCACTCGGCATTCCCGCACTCACCAGGAGCAGTTTCGACTGGTCAGCGGTCGCCGCATTGTTCGTGCTCGGCGCCGTCGGCACCGGCTTCGCCTATGTGATGTACGGCAAGTTGATGGTCAGGGCCGGGGCGGTACGCGGCGTGATCGGCGTCTTCTTCACACCGGTCGTCGCAACGATCCTCGGAATCTCCTTCCGTGACGAATCGGTGACATGGCTCGCCGTCACAGGAATGTGCGTGGTGATCGTCGGGGCCTGGCTCACGAGCAGACCCGATTCTTTGTAGAACTTTTTCAGTACGGCGGAAAAACATTCCTGCCTCACGGGCGATGTGTCGCTCGAGTAACGCTCTTACCATTCACGTCGTGCTCGAGGAAAACACACCGTCTTCGGATCAGTTCGACCAGTCAGAGGCACCGACCGATCCCGTCAGCCGCATCATCAAGAGTGCGCGCGAGAACATCGAGAAACGCGGGATTCTCGGACTGCGTGTCGCCGAAGTCGCCAAGGGTGCGAACTCATCGATCACACAGATCTACCGGTACTTCGGCAATCGCGACGGCCTGCTGGCCCGTGTGCTCGGGGACCTCTACGAAGAGTTCCTCACGGAACAGAGGGAGGGGTACTTCGCGATGTTCCGGGGCTGCACCAATGTCACCATCGACGACATCGTGAACTCGATCCCCGGACTCACCGAACCTTCGTCACTGCGGAACCAGGAGATCCGACTCCAGATTCTCGCCGCGTCTGTGACCAACCAGGAACTTCGCGAGCGCCTGACGGAACTCACCAAGGACACCTACGAAAAATGGAATGCCGGTCTGTCGTTGCTGGAACAACGACTCGCCCCCGGGACGAAGTTCGACCGACGTGTGATCACCGTCGGAATCTTCACCCAGATGGGCTACTACCGAAATCTGTTGGGCGACGCAGGGTGGTCGACCGAGGAGTACCGCGCCTACCTGAAGGACAAGTTCGCCTGCTGCTGACCGGTCAACGAGTGGCCGGGAGGAACTTCGCTCGGTTCCTCACCATTCCGAAGTCGAGACTGAGGTCAGACTCGCCGGCTCGGAGTGTCCGCGACGTCGCACTGAACGCCGAAGAGTTCACCCCCCGGCCGGGTCGATTCGGAGTCGTGGAGAGCCAACCCTTCGGGTAGACGATCTGCACCGTGTACTTGCCGGGGAGAAGATTCGCGAAGAGGTACTTTCCGTCCTTCTTGGTCTTCTGCGGCTTGACAGCCCGACCGAATGCATCGACCACCGGCCGGCCGCGAGAGTCTCTGAGATACAGGGTCGCACCGGCGACACCGGTGTCCGCTCTGCCCTGGATGCCGTCTCCGTTGCGGTCACGCCACACGAAGTTGCCGACCGACACGAGCCCTTTCGGCACCACTCCGGCGTCGATCGTCGGGTTGACGAATAGAGCCTTCGTCGAAGAATTCGCGTCGACAACGGTGTCTCCAGCCGCAGACTCACCGATCGTGAACAACGGGGTGATACCCGTCACCGCGTCGGGGTTCGAGTCGTTCGCACTCGTCGAACCTGCAGACGATTTCGTCGTGAACGTGTACCCGGACGGAAGTGTGAACTTCGCGTAGTACGAACCAGGTGCCAGATTGTCGATGAAGTAGAGACCTTTCGAATCGGTGGTCGACGTTGCGGGCGATCCGTCGAGGGTCGTCGCCGGAGTTCCGTCGGGAGCGTAGAGAGTGACGACGACACCGGCGATCGGCTTTTCATCCGGGTCTTGGCGACCGTCACGGTCGGCGTCGATCCACACATAGTTGCCCATTCCCACCGGCGTCCCGGTGAGCGGTCTCACGAATCCGAAGTCGTACGTGTGATTGTTGGATCCCGCTTCGAGGAGCGCCGTCGTCAGCTGCGGATACGAACGCACAGTTGCTGCGTCGTTGTCGACCGACGAGTCGAGTGACGTGACGGGGTCCGACGACATCGTCGACGTGAGCGAGAATCCGGCGAGTGGTCCGCCTGCGGCGTAGTCGGCAGGGTTGTCCATTCTGATCACGTACGACGACCCTGATGCGACCCCGCCACCGGAACTGTCGCCGTTCCCTGCGGCGCCCTCGGTCACGTTCGAAGAGAAGTAGTACTCGCCGTTCGTGTTCGTCACGGCCGTCCCGAGAAGTGTGGTTCCGTCGGCCGCATAGAGACGCACCGTCGCACCGGCGACAGGCGTCTCTCCAGCGTCCTGAATTCCGTCCTTGTCCGTGTCGATCCACACCCGGTTGCCGATCTGGACCGGCGCTTGGTCACAGAGGGCTTCGACATCCGACATCCCGTTGGTCTTGAGGAATCCACCGACCACGTTCGGGTTCCCGGCCTCCCCGCTCCAGTTGTAGAACATCACACCACTGCCCGAATTCGGCGCACCTGCGCCTTCTCCCGTGGAGTTTCGCAGCCACCGCGCACCCCCGGAATAGAACGACTTGCCGGTGCTGTCCCCGTCGTAGGGATCGTAGGAATTCAAGATGACGTCGGGGAAGCCGGAGATCTGCTCGATCATTCCGGCAGAGATCTCACCGTGGCCTCGCTGCGACTTGTCGAACCACATGTCGCCGCCGTAGTACTCGGTTCCATAGTTCGCATTCGCCGTCTGCGGACAACCCGTGCCGCCCTCGAAGACGTAGTCGGTGATCCCGTACCCCGATCCCGTGCGACAGACACGGTAGATGTCGCCGGATGCGAGAGTGGGAAAACTGGTGTTCCCACCGGCCGGGTCCTCCGAGTCGTTGGTTCCTTGTTGGTCGCCGTTCCGGTCACGGAAGCCGAGGATCATCGACCCATCGCGGTCGAACTCGATCTCCGAGAGCAGCGGCGTGGGTCGCGTCAGATAGCGACTCTGATCGGCCGTCGAGAACGTGTCGGTCCACGGGTTCCAGTTGTCGCGTGTGTTCAGCGCGAATGCGGTGTCGGACTTACCCTTGACGACGAATCCGGATGCATTCAAAGGATGCGGGCCGAACGCCGTGGACCAGGTCGAATCGGCGAGATCGAGCTTGCGGACGACGAACGAGACGTTCGAATTGTTCAGGGTCCCTGGATTCGCAGGATCGAAGTCGCTCGCACCGTCGCACACGACACCCAGGTAGAGGGAGCCTCGCCAGAGCTTCACGGAAAACGGTCTCGCGTTGCCGTTCGTGCACGACACCCCGGAGGAGATGTCGCCGAGCGAGACCATGGTGGTCGGTGCGCCGGAGGTGGGCATCGTCACCTGGTACAGATTCCTGTCGTAGAGACTGACGACCCACAGGTTCCCTCTTCCGTCCGTCTCGATGTCCCCGATTCCCGTCTTCCCCACTTCCTCGAAGACCCCGACGTGTCCGGACACGAGGTCGGAATCGACACCGTCGTTGTCGGCTCCGCCGTCGGCGGAGCCGTTCGCCATGAGCGCGATCTTGCGGTCGGCATTGGACGGCACGAAACCCGGACCTGCAGGGTTCGAATTCGAGAACTGGTCACCGGACATCAGTGTCTCGAGATCGACGAGGAACGATGTCGTTCCTCCGACTCCGGCCGAAGCAGTGGTGCCCACGGGTGTGGTCACGAAGAGAGCAGCCGGCTTCGGTGCTCCGCCGACTTCGTAGAGTTCGGCGTGACGACGCACATAGGCGGAATGGAACACTCGCCGGGTACCGGGATCCCAGGTCATTCCGAGGATCGATCCGGTCTCGCTTTTCGTCGCAACTGCGGTAGCCGACCAGTCTGCGTACCTGTCGGTGAACCCGTGTGCGGTGGTGTAAGGACCTCCGTCGTGACGGGTGATCCATGCCGTCGCAGATGCATCGACCGAGGCCGACGAACCGGCGCACAACCGGGAGATCGACAGGTTCGGATTGTTCTGGCAGAACTCACCGGGCACATTGACTGCGAAGTCGACGTTCGACGCGCCCGAGGTCACGAATTGGATCGACGTTCCGCTGTTGACTCCCGCGAACGACGAGCGGAACGCCGAGAGAGGACCGGACGCAGGAATCGTGAACTCGACCCTGAGATCGTCGGATGCGTTCCCCGACACAGCCAGCGAGTACGTCCCGTCGTTCGATGTCGTCGTCGACCCGACCAACTTCCCCGTCGAGTCGTATGCACTGACGCCGATCCCGCCGACCCCGACATCTGCTGCTGCCCCCGTGATCACCGTCGTGTCGAACGATCCGTTGGAGTTGAAATCCTGGTACGCACGCCCACTGACCGAGCTCGCGGCGGCCACCACCGACGGACGGGGCGGCACGAGCGACGTTGCGACAGCAACCGAGACGAGGACGACGCCCGTCCATCGTGATCGTGCTCCCATGGTCTTCTCCCTCCGTTCGGAGCCACGAGAGTACGAACACTCTTCCGGCTGGGTCTCCGAACGAGTCGAGAACGAAATTTTTTTACTCTCGGATAGTTTCCTCTCGTGAAGTCCGAGACATCCAACCGCCGCGTCGTGACCAAGAACGCGATACTCGAGAGCGCTCGTCGCGAGATCGAAAAGAGCGGCATTCTCGGACTTCGGGTGGCGGAAGTGGCCGCAGGCGCGAACTGCTCGATCACCCAGATCTACCGCTATTTCGAGAATCGTGACGGGCTTCTTGCCGCGGTTCTCGGGGACATGTACCAGGAGATCCTCGACGGTTCGATGTCGTCGTACCAGTCGACGTTGTTCACACGACACAACCTCACCGTCGACGATGTCGTCGATTCGTTGCCGACCGTGCTCGACGACAACCTGAGACTGCGCCAAGCGATGAGACTCCAGATCCTCGCTGCTGCGGTGAACAACCCACGATTGGAGCGACGTATCGCCGAGATCACCCAGCAACAGTTCGTCGCATGGAACGAAGGACTCGACGAACTCGAAAGGCGCCTTGCGCCCGGGGAAAGCCTCGATCGGCGCGTTTTCACGATGATGCTCGCAACGACGATGCCCTACTACCGGGTGCTCATGGGAGACGCCGGATACACCGACGCTGAATTCAGACAGTTCCTCAAGGAGAAGTTGCGCACCTGATGCCCGTCGCGCGCGGTGATCTCACAGGATCCAACCGCGCACGAGGGCCAGACCGAGAACGAGAACGACCGTACCGAGCGCCCTCGACAACACTGTCGAAGGCCACTCGCGTCCTTCTCGTGCAAACCAGTCGGCGACACCCAGCACGATCCCGGGGATCGACATCAAGACGAATGCCCACTGGATCTCGTTCGACTCGACCGCACCGACCACCAGACTGCCCCACCACAACATCACGAAGAGCATCATCACGATCCGGAGCAGACCGCGCGGCAGGAAACCGTAGAGGGTAGGAAGGTTGGGAAGGCGCCCGGCGAGTGGTTCGAGAATCTTGGGCACGATGAACATCGCCGCCCCGGATGCAAGCCAGAGGTTCCCACCCACGAACACGTGCGCAACGAACACGAACACGACGGTACGGACGACCTTGGAGACGAACTCCTGGCCTTCACCAGGTTCGGGAAGTTCTTCGTTCTCGATCGCGCGCAACCGATCAGCCACTACCAACCGCGCGAAGTTCTCGAGCCCGTATCGCACGACGAGCGTCACGAGCGCGATCAACTCGACGGTCCCGACCCGGTCCGACCATTCGACGTCGTACCCCGAGAGATGCGGGATCGCCGAGTACATGGTGCCGGCAGCCCACGCTCCTGTCAGTGCGATGAGAACGAGATCGACCGTACGGTTCCAGACGGGATGATCTCCTGTCTCTCTGCGGTACGGTCGCATCGCCGAGGCGACCAACCCGACGAGGAACATCGGCGCTGCGATACCGAGCAAACCGCGGAGCGAATCAGGACTCGTGAGTCCACCACCCACGAGCAGCGTGAACCCGTACGTTGCGACAGCAACCAGGCCAGCGAACGCATCGAGCGTCCCGATCACGAGCAACGCGGCGAACACCCCGAGTGCCGGCAGCATCGCAACCGAGTTGGTGTCGAGTGCGGCCGCCACACCCAGCACACCTCCAGCAAGAGGAAGGAGCGCCCAGAACACGCCACCGAGCGCCCTCAGATACGACCCGTCATCGAGGGACCTTCCGAGAGCAGGTGAGAGATACGACCACGCTCGGGCCTTGTCACACATCGTCCGATCGAGACGTGGGATGTCGGGCGGCACGTAGAGATCGCTGCGAGGATCAAGACCCCCCGAACCCGACCCGGCCGAGAACCCTGCAATCTCTGTCGATTGGCGCTCGTCGCCGTCCAGGCGACGAGGTTCACCCATCGTGCCGCGGCGCGAGATGGCGAGCAAGGCAAGCATGCTCGCGAGCAGCGCAATCGTGTCGTTGGTCGACATCGGAACCACGGGACGTCCGGCAGCCCCTCCGTCAATCGGTTCGATGTCGTCGGGAGGAACGGTCCGAGGCTCCGTCGTCGTCGGTTCGGTCGTGCCCGGATCGGGAATGACGACATCGAGTGCCCGGCCAGCGTCCGATCGGTTGCCGGCGTCGTCGAAAGCTGCACCGGTCACGCTCCACTCACCCGGGTTCATTCCCTCGAGCAGACAACCTTTCGTGGCTGCCGACATCACGAAAGAACACGTCACTTCGTCGGTGCCGTTCGATCCTGAGATCGTGACGAGAATTCCGTCGTCTATTCCGGCAACGGCAATGAACATCGATCCACCGGTTGGTTCACCCGCGGACGACAACGAAAGTACGCCAGCCGGTACCGACGTATCGATGGTGAGGGACAAGACACCGGGAGCATCGGCTTGGTTACCCGCGAGGTCGCGGACACTGCCGGCCACCGTCCATACGCCGTCGACGAGACCATCCAGGCGGCACCCGTCTGCTTCGCCCACCACGTAGGTGCATCGCACCGACAACCGGTCCTTGGTCGCGACGACGATCACGGTGTCGCCGTCAGCGAGCCCGTCGAGACCGACGAGCGGCGAGGTCTGGCTCGTCAGGTTGTCACCACGATCTTCTCCGGTATCGGATTCGGTTCTCAGATCGGGTGTGCCGAAAGGGCTCGGGATGACCCTGGGTGTCGACTTCGGCAAGGTCGTCGACGGCGAATTGGTCGTGGAGCGACGGGGGACGCTCGTCGTGGTCGTCCCCTTCGACGGCTGACGCGGGGTCGTCGTGGTCGTCGATCCACCAGAGTTACCCCCGGACGTGCCTACGGGATCACCGAAGGGTTTCGTGGTGTCGATCCTCAACGACAGTTGTTGAGGAGTCGACGCTGAGTTTCCGAGTGAATCGACGGCTGCAGCTGTGACCGCCCATGTGCCGTCGGTGAGGCCGGGAAGGTCACACGTCCGGAGGGTGGCACTTGCGACGAACGAGCATGTCACCGTCGTGGAGCCCTTGGTCGCGGTCACCGTCACAGTCGCGCCGTCTTCCACACCTGGAATCTCGATCGTCGGTGTGGTGTCGGAGGTGACGTTGTCGGTCGACGACGACCCGGTGTCGCTCGTTGCCACGAGATCCGGTGACGGCCCGATCGTCGGAGGAGTCGAGTCGATGACCAGCGGAAGGGCCGGCCCCGGAAGTGAGATGTTCCCGGCTGGGTCGGTCAGCGTTCCCCGAACCTGCCACGTACCATCGGCGAGAACGGGCAGGTCGCACGACGTCGCCGAGCCGACAACGAACGTGCACGAGACCGTCCGCGAGCCGTCTGATGCTGTCACCGTTGCGATGTCACCCGCCGTTCCGCCCGCCAACGACACGGCGGGGGTCGTGTCGGATGTGACATCGTCCGAAGACGACGACCCGGTATCGGACGCTGTCTGAAGATCCGGCGCACCGGGCGCGACCGGTACAGCCGTGTCGACGGTCACGGACAGCGGAGCAACCGTCGTCCCCGAATTGCCCGCCGCATCGATGATGGCCGCCGTCAGTGACCATGTTCCGTCGAGGAGCGTGGGCAGATCACACGAAGTTGCGGTGCCCACGATGTACGAGCAGGACACAGTGGTCGGTCCACGTTGGGCTGTCACCGTCACCTGATCACCGATCGTCTGTCCTGCGACGGACACGGCAGGACTGGAGTCGGACGTCAGATCATCGATCGCCGACGTTCCGAGATCGGAGGAACCGACCAGATCCACCGATGCGGGAGACGGCGCCGTCGTGTCGATCGTCAACTGAATCGGAGAACCGGCGGCTGCCGTGTTTCCTGCCGTGTCCGTGACAGCCGCCGACACCGACCACGTCCCGTCCGACAACGTCGGGAGGTCGCACGACGTCGCGACTCCGACTGTGTACGAACACGACAACGACGTTCCGTTCTTTGTCGCCGTGAGGGTCACTCGTTCCCCGGTGGATCCCCCCGCAACGGACAACGTCGGTGTCGCGTCAGATGTGACGTTGTCGGTGCTCGACGAACCGGTGTCCGACCCGGCGGCGAGATCAGGGCCACCGGACGGAACCGGGGCAGTCGAATCGATGTGAATGTCGAGGTTCGGTCCTGCGCCGGAGACGTTCCCGGCGGTGTCCATGAGCGTCGCTGATGTGGTCCAGGTTCCATCGCCCAAACTTGGCAAGTCACACGACGGTGCAACACCCACGACGTACGAACATGTGCGAGTCGTTGCACCCTGAGTTGCCGTCACCGTCACCGTGTCACCCGCCGAACCACCCGTGACTGACACGGTCGGCGTGATGTCGGAGGTGAGATTGTCGGTGCTCGACGAACCGGTGTCCGACCCGGCTGCGAGATCTGGCGCTCCGGGTGCCGACGGAGCGGTGGAGTCGATTGTCAACGACAATGCAGCTCCGACCGGAGACTGGTTCCCCGCGAGATCGGTCACTCTCGCAGCGACGGACCATGCGCCGTCGCCGAGAGCCGGAGAAATGTCACACGACGATGCAACACCGACGACGTACGAACATGTGCGAGTGGTTGCACCCTGGGTAGCGGTGAACTCCACCGTCTCGCCGGTGTTCGCTCCCGGGATCGACAACGCCGGTGTGGTGTCATTAGTGAGGTTGTCCGCGTCCGACGCACCGGTGTCAGACGACGCCACCAGATCGGGCGCAGCCGGTGCAGACGGCGGCGCGGTGTCGAGGGTGAACGATGTCGACGATCCAGCTGGTGACACGTTGCCTGCAGGATCGGTGAGAGTGCCGGACACCGACCATGTGCCGTCTGTCAGTGCCGGCGACACGTCGCACGACGTCGCCGACCCGATGGTGTACGTACAACTCCTGGTCACGGAGCCGTTCGTGGCGGAGATCGTCGCAACGTCACCGGTCGATCCACCCGAGACAGAAAACGTCGGGGTCGTGTCGCTGGTGACGTCGTCGGAACTGGACCGACCTGTGTCGGAAGCGGTTGCGAGATCCGGCACGCCCGGCGCAGACGGTGCCGTCCTGTCGATCGTCACGGTTGTTCCGGACGAGTCGGCGGCAGGGCCCGTCGTGCCACCTGTCGCCACCACCGACCCTGCGGCAAGGGTCGGTGTCACTGTTCCATCACTGCACGCTGAGACGGTCACCGTGAAGACGGCTGCGGTACCGGTCGTCGGCGAGACAGTGAACACACAGTTCGCAGCGTTCCCACTGTTCGCGAACTCGTTCGAAAGAAGTGTCGAGGCATCGACGGTGTCAGTGAAGGTGAGGGTGTAGGTGAGTGATGCCGAATTCGTTGGCGATGTGGCGGAAGTCGTGAACGACGAGACACCGAATGCAGCCCACCGGAGAATGACCACTCCACTTCCGCCGGCACCGCCCACTGTTCCCTGCCAACCGATGGGTGAGCCGTAGTCACATCGGGCTCCCCCTCCGCCACCTCCACCTCTGTTGCTGGTCGCCGAGAGACCACCGTTGCACGAACCGACTGGTCCGTCGGTCCCCCCTCGACCTGCCCCCGCACCGCCCGCGAGCCCACTTCCTCCCCGTCCGCCGGACGAGCCGTAGATGACACTCGCACCGGTGATCGAATTCGCCGGCCCGTTGACTCCGGCACCGGAGGGCCCGCCACCGTTCGTTCCAGCCGCCGCTGTCACTGTGGTACCACCGGTCCACGCGAGCGACGACGCTTGGGTTGCACCCCCGACGGTCACAGTGACGGTCGTTCCCGACAAGGTCGCACTGCCCGAGACGACAGACCCACCTGATCCACCGTTTGCCCCGCCGCCGGCACTCCCGGCGTTTCCGTTTCCGCCCCCACCAACGATGAGATACGTCACTGATGACACGCTCGAAGGCCTGGTCCACGACTCCGAACCGTTGAAGACCTTCACACAGAATGCCGCTCCGTCCGTCGACTGCGTCGCTCCGAGCGACGTGCAGTACGACGCGATCGCTGATGCATCAGCAGTCGGCGAGTCGTTCTCTCCTGTGGGAAACAGCGCAACGACCGATGTCGCGACGATCACGAGTGACCGGATGACACCGAGACGTGGACGGGCCTCGCGAACGCGAAAGGTCATGAGCACCGTGCGCGAGGCTACGAGTGCGTGACGAATGTGTCAGACGATCGAGGAGTAGGGAAGTTTCTTTCGCTCCGACCGAGCAATCACAACGTCGATCAGCGCACCGAGGGCAGTCGACCGTACTTGATCGTGACCATTCCGAAGTCGAGAGTGAGATCACTCTGGCCGGCACGAAGGGTGCGCGAGACGTCGCGTCGCGACGATGAGTTCTTCGCTCGCACGGGTTTGTTCGGCACAGTCGGCATCCACCCCTTCGGATACGTGATCTTCACCGTGTACCGCCCCGGCAGCAGGTTCGTGAACAGGTACTTGCCGTCTTTCTTCGTGCGCTGGGGCTTCACGGTCCTGCCGTCGACGTCGACCGCAGGCTTCCCTTTCGCGTCGTAGATGCGCAGCACGGCTCCGGCGACACCCTTGTCGATCGGCCCCTGGAGCCCGTCTCCGTTGCGGTCTCGCCACACGAAGTCGCCGACCGACACCGGTCTCGGTTTGCTCGCCGAGGCCGACGACACCCCTGCGATAGTCGTGGTCGTCGGGTTCGTGGTCGTCGTGGGAGCCGCAGGGTCACGGTAGAAGCCCACGTCGTAGGTGTGATGGTTCACCCCCTGTGTGATGACAGCTGTGGTGATCTGCGGGAACGACTTCACTGTCACGGCATCGGAATCGACCGAGTCGTCGAGTCCGGTCACAGGGTCGTTCGCATCATTCACCGTCAGGAGGTAGTTGTGCAGTGGCCCACCGACCGCATAGTCGGCGGGATTGTCGAACCGGATCAGGTACGACGCTCCCGCCACCAGTCCTCCGCCCACGTTGTCGCCGTTGCCCGTGGTGGCCTCGGTCATGTTCGAGGCGAAGTAGTACTCACCGTTCGCGTTCGTCACCGCAGTTCCGAGAACGGTGGTTCCCGTCGAGTCGTAGAGACGGACGGTGACACCGGCCACCGGAAGTTCGTCGGCGTCCTGGATGCCGTCCTTGTCGGGGTCGAGCCACACTCGGTTTCCGATCTGCACCGGTGCCTGGTCGCAGAGAGCCTCGACATCCGACATGCCGTTCACTTTCTGGAAGCCACCAGCGGAGAGCGGTTCGGAGGTCGTGGAGTAGAACATGGTGCCTCCGCCGACGTTCGGGAAGTCCGGTCCGTCGATCCCGTATCCGGTGCCGTCGGCATTCGAGAGATACCGAAGTCCGCCGGAGTAGAACACAGTCCGGCCACTGTTCGGCCCACTGAAGGGATCGAATCCGGTCAGGATCACCTCGGAGAAGCCCGGGACCTGCAGCAACATGCCGGCGGAGATCTCTGCGTGACCAACCGGCCACACGCCGCCGCCACCGTTGTAGCGATAGGCATCACCGACATAGAACTCGTCACCGTTCGCGGCGGAACTCGTCTGTGCACACTCAGGATGGGCAGGATCGCCTTCGAACACGTAGTCGGAGACCGTGTATCCGGTTCCGACGCGACACACCCGGTAGATGTCGCCGGAACTGATCGACGGGTACTGGGTCCGCCCACCACTCGGTGTCTCCGTGTCGTTGGTTGAGGTCTGGTCCCCGGTTCTGTCACGGAACCCGAGAATCATCGAGCCGTCACGGTCGAACTCGATCTCCGACAGGAGCGGTTGGGCGCGTTTGTTGAAACGAGCAGAACCTGCAGTGTCGGTCTTCGGTGGGTAGTAGTTGGTCCAAGGGTTCCAGGTGAGTCCCTCGACGGTGGCACTGCCGCCCTGACCGGTCGGCTGTCCCTTGGTAATCCGCCCCGAGCTGTTGAGGGGATGAGGCCCGAAGAACGTGCTGAATGTTCCCTGTGCGCCGAGGGTCCGCTTCAGGACCGTGAACGTCACGTTCTGGTTCGGAACGGTCGCGGGTAGAGGATCGTTCACGTCGAAGTTGTCCGACCCGTCACACACCACCCCGAGATAGAGCGCACCGCGCCACAGCCGCACGGAGAACGGTCGTGCCTCACCGTTCGTGCACGCCACTTGCTGACTGATGTCACCCCATGATTCCATCGCAGTGGGTGCAGATCCATCGGTCGGCAGGGTGACTGCGTAGAGATTGCGGTCGAAAAGGCTCACCACCCACAGTGTTCCTTTGTGGTCGGTCTCGATGTCGCCGATACCGGTCATGCCGACTTCTTCGAAGACTCCCACTCGCTTGTCGTTGGTACCGGCATCGAGGACGATGTCGGAATCGACGCCGTCATCGTCGACGCCACTGTCTCCGGCACTGCCCGTTCCGTAGGCGATGCGATCGATCATTCGGTCAGCATTGCTCGGAACGAATCCCGTCTGGCCCGCTGTCGGATTCGAGAACTGGTTTCCCGCGAGCAACGACTCGAGATCGACCAGGAACGACGTCGACCCGCCTGTGGGATCACCCGGCTTGGTTCCTGCCGGATCGGTCACGAACAGTGCCCCCGGAACGGGTCTCCCGTTGATCTCGTATATCTCGGCGTGACGGCGAATGTAGGCCGCGTTGTACACGAGACCCGACGACCGGTCCCATGCCATGCCCAGTACGGAGCCCGTCACCGACTTCGTCGCGGCTTCGTTGGTTCCCCACGAGGTGAAACCATCGACGAGCGCCGTCGACGTGTCCCACGGCCCCCCGTCGTAGCGAGTCACAAAGACCGTCGGAGTCGTGCCCTGCCCGGCACCTGCACAGAGACGGCTGACCGCGAGGTGAGGATTGTTCTGGCAGTACTCGCCGGGAACTCCGACCGCGAAATCGACGTTCGTGGCACCGGCATCGACGAACTGCACGGTCGTGCCGCTGTTCGCTCCGGCGAACGACGACTCGAAGGCGTCGAGAGAACCACCGTCCGGTATCTCGAATTCGACGCGCAACTTCGACGAGGAACTTCCCGCGATCGGCATCGTGTACGTACCGTTCGCGCCAGTGGTCGTCTCCCCGACCTTTGCACCCGTCGAGTCGTACGCCTTCACCACGACACCGGCGACGCCGATGTCGACCGCGACCCCGGGTGTCACGGTGGTGTCGTAGACACCGTTCGACGCGAAGTCGTGGAAGGCACGGCCGCTCACCGACTGGTTCGCACTCACCACAGATGCGCGTCCGACCGTGATCAGCGACGCAGCGACAGCGGCCACTGCGATCACACGGTTCAATGGTGAATGCGGTGTCGTTCGACTCATGTCGTGTTGCTCCCTCGTGCTCGACCACTGCGAGCCACCGAGAGTAGGAACGGCACCGAGCCGATAACAATGGGTCGAGCGAAGTAAAAAATTCCTCCGCGCATCGAATGCGGAGGAGAACTTTTCCTCGAACGGACAGTGTCAGTTCACGCGCCACTCGAGCACGGTGAATGCGCCGAGACCAGACATGTCGAGGAGGGCCTCCGACTCGCTCACACGGCTGCGCATCTTCATCGCCGCAAGATTCGGTGCTGCAGCCGCCGCTTCCCACGCACGACGACCCTCGTCGACGAGTTCGTCGATTCCCCACAGCTTCAGGAACTGAGACTGTGTCCGCACCGCATGCGTCTCACGAACGGCAGCCAATTGATCGATGCACACCTGTGTGGTGATGTCCTGCTGACCGACATCACGGAGATAGTGACCACCGCGCGCATGTGCCGAGTACGTGCGCAGCCACTCTCGCCACGGCATCCGGGCAACCTCTGCCGTGAGTGCGGTGCAGTAGTCAAATGCGAGAACCGCCCCCGTTTCGATGCGATCTAGCGTGCTCGTGAGCCATGACACCGCATCGACGTGCACAGGCGCCCGTGCGCCGTGCGGTGCTTGCGTCGGGAGACACGCCGGTGGAGGTGCGCTCACGAGCACTTCGGCGAAACCGTCACCTTGTGCGATGACGTGGGCGAGGCGCCACGCACCGTCAAAGACCCAGAGATCGAACGGAAGGTTGTCGAGCAGTTCGTTGGCGATCACCACGCCGTGGTCGATGCGCTCGGGCAACTCCGCGAGCGACCGGACGCCATCTGGGTGCGACGCTCGCTGAGCCGCACTCGTTTCGACCGCGATGTACTCGGCATGTGCGAGACACTCCGGTTCAGCGGCCAGGACGGAACGAGCGAGCGTTCCGGGACCGGCACCGACCTCGACGATGTGGAACCTGTCGGGGCTCCCCTGCTCCCGCCACTGCGCGTCGATCCAGCGGGAGACCACTGTTCCGAAGAGGGGACCCACTTCGGGAGAGGTGAGAAAGTCGCCACGTCGACCCGCACGACCGCCGGTCGAATAGAACCCGTGATCGCCGTAGAGCGCGAGGTTCATGAACTCACGGAACGGGATCGAACCCCGATCCGTCGCCGCGATCGCGGCCCGAACGTCGTCAGCCGCCGAAGGCACCGGCGAGACCGGCGATGTCACCGAAGTGGATGACCAGACCCGGAAGCGCACCGAGAACGATCGTTGACACACCGGTGATCACGAGTGCGACAGCGATCGACGGGCGCACCACCACCGGCGACGTGTCACCGTCGGGCGCCGGCTTCATCCACATCTCGCGCAGGACGTTGCCGTAGTAGCCGAAGGCAACGGCCGAGTTGATGCCACCGATCACCGCGAGCGCATAGCTCCACGTGGTGCCGGCCGAGATCAGTGACTGGAACGCGGCGAACTTGCCGAACCATCCGCCGAGTGGCGGGATGCCCGCGAGCGATGCCATGAAGATCGTCATCAGCACGGCGAGCCCGGGCGCGTACCCGAAGAGTCCGCCGTACGACGAGATCTCACCGCTGCGTGTCTTGCGGGCGACCGCCATGACGATGGCAAACGTTCCGAGGTTCGTCGCCGCGTACAGCAACAGATACGTCACCACGGCACGCAGTGCGTCGTCGGCGACGCCGTCGATTCCGGCGACAGCCAACGGCATGAGAATGAAACCGCCCTGGGCGACGCTCGAATACGCCAACATGCGCACGATGTTCGTCTGACGAAGCGCAACGACGTTGCCGATCGTCATGGTGAGCGCCGAGAGGATCCAGATGACCGGCTGCCAGACATCGGACGAGCCGGGCACCGCCACGTAGAGGATTGTCACCAGCGCCACGAAACCCGCGGCCTTCGAGGCGACCGACAGGAATGCGGTCACCGGAGTCGGAGCACCTTGGTAGGTGTCGGGGGCCCACGAGTGGAACGGCACGGCTGACACCTTGAAAGCAAAGCCCGTGATCACGAAGAACACGGCCACGGCACGGATCGCAGTGATCTCCTCCCCGAGGGCACGGCCGATGTCGACGAGCAGGGTCGAGCCGGCGATGCCGTAGAGCAACGACATGCCGTAGAGCATCACTGCCGAAGCGAACACGCCGAGGAGGTAGTACTTGATTCCCGCCTCGTTCGACAGTGCGTCACGCTTGCGCCATGCGGCCATCATGTACGCCGGGATCGACAGGAACTCGAGTGCCACGAAGATGCTGATGAGGTCGCGGCTCGAGGCCATCATCACCATGCCGAGAAGGCTCGTGAGCATGAGGAACCAGAACTCACCCTGGTGGTAGTCGCCCTCGCGCAGGTGGTCAGCCGACAGCAGAACCACCACGTACCCGGCGAGCAGGAACAAGGCCTTCATCACGAGCGAGAAGTCGTCGACCACGTAACGACCGTCGAACAACTCGCGTGCACCGCCTTCGTCGAGCGCGAGGGTGAGCACCGGCACGAACGCGGCGAGCAACGAGAAGCTCGCGACGGGCGCGAGCAACCACTTGCGGGCATCCGAGACGAACAGGTCGACGAGCAGCACCGCCACGATCCCCGCCGCGAGGATGATCTCGGGCGCGAGGGCGTGGTAGTCGACGACGGGGGCGGCCCAGTCGGCGGTGGCGGCGAGAATCGACACGGGTCAGCCCCCGAACGCCTTGAGCACTCCACCCACTGCGGGGTCGAGCACCTTGAACATCAGTTGCGGGTAGACACCGAACACGACGATCGAGATCAACAGCGGTGTCCATGCGATCCACTCGTAGCGACCGACGTCATGAATGTCGTGGTGCTCGTCACCGTGGCCGTGTCCGGAGAACTCGGGGTTCGGCTCGCCGAAGGCGGTGCGCTGGTAGAGCCACAGCAGGTAGGCCGCGGCGAACACGGTGCCGATCGCGGCGATGACCATGTAGGTGCGGAACGTCTCGACCGGCAGTCCTTCGGCCGGCTGGTACGCCGAGAGGATCGCGGGGAACTCACCCCAGAAGCCCGCGAGACCGGGCAGACCGAGCGAGGCCATGGCGGTAAAGCCGAGGATCCACCCGAGGCGCGGCATCTGCTTCAACAGACCCGAGAGACGCTTGATCTCGAGCGTGTGGTAGCGCTCCTTCACGCTTCCCGCGAGGAAAAAGAGCATGCCGGTGATGAGACCGTGCGCGACCATTCCGAACATCGCGGCGTTCACACCGAAGTCGGTGAGTGTCGAGATGCCGAGCATGACGTATCCCATGTGGGCCACCGACGAGAACGCGATGAGACGCTTCATGTCGGTCTGAGCGAGACAACCGAATGCTCCGTAGATGATGCCGATGACGGCGAGGAGGCCGATCCACGGCGCCCACTCGATCGCCGCCTGCGGCAGCGTCGGGATCGCGATACGCACGAAACCGTAGGTACCGAGCTTCAGCAGGATCGCGGCCAGGATGACCGACCCCTGCGTCGGCGCCTGCGTGTGGGCGTCGGGCAGCCAGGTGTGGAACGGGAACATCGGGACCTTCACCGCGAAGCCGATGAACATGCCCGCGAAGATCCAGATCTGGGTGTTCTTCGCGATACCTGCGCCGTTCTCGACGAGGTAGGGAATGGCGAAGCTCTCGGCGCCGGTCTTGAAGAACAGCGCGAGGAACGACACCAGCATGAGCGCCGAGCCGAACATCGTGTAGAGGAAGAACTTGAGCGACGCGTACTGACGTTGCTCACCGCCCCAGACACCGATCATGAAGTACATCGGCAACAGCACCAGTTCGAAGAACACGAAGAAGAGCACCAGGTCGCGCGCGATGAACGACCCTGCCATGCCGGTCTGCAGCACCAGCATGAGAATGAAGAACGCCTTCGGGTTCCCCGGAGACGGCACGTGGTCCCACGAATAGATCATCACCAGCAGGGTGATGACCATCGAGAGGAAGTAGAGCGGAAGGCTGATGCCGTCGAGACCGATGTAGTAGCTCGACTTGATCACCGAGATCCACTCTGCGTTCGCCACGAACTGCATCTCGCCCGACTTGCCGTAGTCGAACAGCACCAGCGTCACGATGCCGACCGCGAGGGTGGCCGCAGCGGTGGCGATGCCGATCGCCTTCGCCGTGACCTCGTCGGCCTTCGGCACGAACATCATGATGAGGGCACCGACCAACGGCAGGAACGTGCCCACCGTCAGTACCCAGTTGTTGTCGCTCAGGACTTGCATTCCTCTGGCTCCCTCACGTGTTGATGATGACGAGCACGAGGGCGCCGATGGCGGCCGCGCCGAACAACAGCGCCCCGTACTGGTTGACCTTGCCCGACTGCACCGGCTGCAGGGTGCCGCCGGCACCCCGCGCTCCGCTGCCCGCGGCGTTGACTGCTCCGTCGACCACGCGTTGGTCGACGTTCCTGTAGACCCAACCCGCGACGGTGCGCGAGATGTTTCCGGCCGCGTTCACGATGCCGTCGAGCACCTTCTGGTTGAACCAGTACGCGGCCTTGGCGACCGGGTGCGCGAGGGTTCGCACGATCACGTTCTCGTAGAGGTGATCGAGCCAGTACTTGTTGACGAGGAAGCTGTGCCCCGCGCCGAGCAACTTGTTGCGCGTCGTGAGTCCGGCGAGCGGCCCCGAACGACGAGCGAACACCTGGATCGAGGCGAACCAGCCGACGAGCATTCCCGCGAACACCATCGCGAGCGAGATCGCCGCCTTCGACCACTTGAAGGTCGCGTGCTTCACGTACGGGGCCGGGCAGACGCCGCCCTCGGGCTTCTCGCTGCCGCACGGCGACTTGTGCTCGCCTTCTTTCTCGGCGGCAACGCGGGCCTCGCCCACACCGCCGACGACGGTGGCGATCCCGGTTGCGCTCACCACTTCGGCGCGCGGCTCGACCCACTTCTTGAAGTTCTCCCATGAATGACCGAACGGCACGGCGTTCAACAGACCCGAGCCAATGGCGAGTGTGGCGAGAATGACGAGAGGAACGGTGATGAGCGGGCCCGACTCGCGCGGCCCGTGCGACGCATGGTCGTCGTGGCCGTGATCTGCGTGTGCATCGTGGCCGTGATCGTCATGATCACCGTGCCCGTCGTGTGCTGCGTGCGCATCGTGGCCGTGCGCGTCGTCGTGGTGCTCGCCGGCCGCGGCTCCGCGCGGCTCGCCGAAGAACGTGAGCCACGTCGCCCGGGTCATGTACGCGGCCGTCATGAAGGCACCGACGAGGCCGACCCACATGAAGACCTCGTACCCGGCGTACCCGACGTTGTCGATGATCTCGTCCTTCGAGAAGAACCCGGAGAAGGGGAAGATGCCCATGAGGGCGAACGTCGACACCATCCACGTCGCGAACGTGATCGGCATGTGCTTGCGCAGGCCGCCCATGTCTTTCTTCATGTCGAACGAGTGGTGCGACGCACTGTGACTGATCGACCCGGCACCGAGGAAGAGACAGGCCTTGAAGAACGCGTGGGTGAAGATGTGGAACACCGCCGGCAGCCAGGCGCCGGCACCGAGACCCATCATCATGTAGCCGAGCTGCGAGACGGTCGAATACGCGAGCACCTTCTTGATGTCGCTCTGCACGAAGGCGAGCGCGGCGGCGATGACGATCGTGATGCCACCGATCAGCACGATCAGGTTGAGTCCCGATCCGTAGATGTTCATTCCCTCGAAGAACACGGGGTAGACGCGCGCCACGAGGAACACACCGGCCACGACCATGGTCGACGAGTGGAGCAACGACGACACGGGGGTCGGGCCCGCCATGGCGTCGGGCAGCCACGTGTGGAGCGGGAACTGGCCCGACTTGCCGATCGCCGCGATGAAGAGAGCAATGGCACCGACGGTGATCGCGGTGCTGCTCCCCTCACCCGAGAGCGCCCACGCCGACAGTCCGCGGATCGAGAAGCCCGAGACACCGAGCGTCTTCTGGGTCCAGTCGTTCGCCGCAAAGAACAGAATCGACGTACCGGTGAGCAGGCCGATGTCGCCGGTACGGGTGGTGAAGAATGCCTTCAACGCCGCACGGGAGTTTGCCTGGTCTTCCCACCAGTGACCGATGAGCATGAACGAACAGAGACCCATCAACTCCCAGCCGAGGATCAACTGGATCATGTTCTCGGCCACGACCATGTTCAACATGCCGGCCGAGAAGAGCGTCAACGACCCGAAGAAGTGCGTGTACCTGCGGTCACCGTGCAGGTACTCGGTGGAGTAGATCTGCACGAGCGTCGAGATGAATGCAACCACGACGAGGAGCACGATGGCGAGACCGTCGATGTGCTGGCCGATGCCGAACTCGACGTTCCCGCTCTGCCACCAGGTCCAGGTGCGCACCACCGGAGGCACGTAGACGTCTTCCGGAACGCCGTTGACGCGGTCGATCCACTGCCAGGCCGCCATTGCCGCGAAGGCGAGCGCCGCCACCATCGAAGCGATGCCGAACTCGCTCCCCTTCTTCGGCATGCGCTTGCCGAAGAAGATGATGAGCGCGAACGCGACCGCCGGGATGACCGGGATGATCCAGGCGTTCTCGAGGAACCACCCCGACGAGAACGACACTTCGGTCGCTGCTTCAGATGCACGAACCAACACGGATCAGCCCTTCATCTCTGAGAGTTCTTCGAGGCCGATCGACCTTCTGTTCCTGTACATGAGCAGCACCAT
>VFQT010001752.1_pt1 | contig 24736 bp, 24 predicted proteins | sample 3512381 | NCBI WGS metagenome assembly VFQT01 (sample SAMN10412376, study PRJNA504923) | tailings metagenome | isolation source: Relicate 2 Philex TSF3 active mining site | place: Philippines: Tuba, Benguet | collected 2017-08-29
ACCCTATCGCGTTTCATGGGGCACTGAACAGTCTGGCGCGTTGCCGTAGTGAGAATCGTGCGCCTGGGTTGGGCGTCCCGTCTACTTGGTCATGGAACGCGTGATCTCCTTGATCGCGGCACGCGGACGGCCCGAGCGTTCGGCGATCTCGCGATCCTGCGCACGAATTATATCCTCGGCGGGCGCATCTCCGTCCAGACCGCCCAGAATATTGGCGGGGACGCGGCGATTGGACGTGGTGGAACCGTCCTCATACTGCACATCGAACATCACGAATTCGAGCTTACCGTTGGGCTTCTTGTTGCGAGACATCGCAAAACCTCATGTGTACGCATTGGCGCCGCGCGATGCGGCACCGGTCCCCAAAATGACGAACGAGCACTCGCCGGCTCTGCATGAGCCCGACGGGTACTCGATCGCCTGTGTTGTCAACGGGCCTCAACGGGCCTGGGCGGACCGCTGGCGGTTGCCCTTGGGGCCATTGAATTTACGCGGCCCGACGCTCTTCCCCGAACGCTGCTCGGTACGGCCGTTGCCGCGCGGACGCTCGCCACTGGGAGCCATGAAGCCGAGCTTCGCCAGCGAATGACTGCCGGCGTCGGATTTTGCCGGCACCTCGATTCGTTCGGCACGCGCGCCGCGACCAGGTTCTTCGCGCCGGCGCTGCCCATTCGGCTGCGCATGGTTGCGATGCGAGCGCTCGGGACGGTCCGAGCCGTCGCGTTCGGGGCGATCCTGACGGCCCTGCTGGCTGCTCCGCTGCGGACGGTTGCGATTGCGGTTCTCGCCGTCGCCTGTTCGGCGCGCCTGACCGGGCTGCCCCTCGCCATGGCGGCGGGCTCCCTGACCCCGGTTGCCGGACGGACGTTGAATCGACCTGTGCTCCACCGACAAGCTGGTATCGCTGCGGCGATCCTCGCTCGGAATGGCCTGACGGGTCAGGCGCTCGATGTCACGCAGGAGCGCCCGCTCCTCGCCGTCGCACAGCGAGATGGCGATGCCCGCAGCACCCGCACGGCCCGTACGGCCGATGCGGTGGACGTAAACCTCGGGCACTTCGGGCAGCTCGTAATTGACGACATGCGTGACCTCGCTGACGTCGATGCCGCGCGCGGCGATATCTGTTGCGACCAGCACCCGGATCCGCGATGTCCGGAACGCCTCCAGCGCTTCTTCGCGCTGGCGCTGGCTCTTGTTGCCGTGGATGGCTGCCGCTTCGATGCCGTTGGCCTCGAGATGTTGCGAAACCCGGTCCGCGCCCCGCTTCGTGCGCGTGAACACGAGCGTTCGGCCCATCTGCGCATCCTTCAACAACTCGACCAGCAGCGAGCGCTTCTTGGCGGCGTCGACATGAATGACCTTCTGCGCGATGCGCTCGACCGTGGTGGCGGCGGGGGTCACTTCGACGCGCGCCGGGGTCTTCAGCAACTCCGCTGCCAGCGCCGCGATTTCGTGTGGCATGGTCGCGGAGAAGAACAGGCTCTGACGCTCGGCCGGAAGATACGAAACGATCCTGCGGATCGGCCTGACGAAGCCAAGATCCAGCATCTGATCCGCCTCGTCGAGCACGAAGATGCTCGTCTCGCGCAGGTTCAAAACACCCGATGCGATATGATCGAGCAAGCGCCCTGGAGTCGCCACCAGAACGTCGATTCCGCGCGTGAGCATCTGGATCTGTGGTCGATGACCGACGCCACCGAACACCACATCGACGCTGATACGCAGATTGCGGCCATAGCTTGCAAAGCTGTCGGCGATCTGGGACGCGAGTTCGCGCGTCGGCGACAGGATGAGGGCGCGGCAGCCGTTGCGCGGTGCCGGCCTTTGCTCGGCGGCAAGTCGCTGCAGGATCGGCAATGCGAACGACGCCGTCTTGCCGGTCCCCGTCTGGGCGATGCCCAGAAGATCCTGGCCGGTCAATACCACCGGAATGGCTTGGGTTTGGATCGGGGTGGGGTTTACGTAGCCTTTGGCGGCGAGGGCCTCGGCAAGCGGGGCCGAAAGGCCGAGAGACTGGAAGTCTGTCACTGAAAAGCTTTCGAGAGTGATCACGCGTCGACATGCGTCGCCAGTCGCTAGATGCGTTAAGGCGCTGCAACACGGATCGTTGCAAGGACGCCCCGCGTGACCTGGGAGTCGGATGTCAGGAATCTTCGAGGCGTTCGACTGGGAGGCAGACCAACGGCGGGACCGTATCCCGCTCTGTCCATCGAGTGCCTCTTCACGCGGTCGTGCGCCGTGAATCGCTCATCGAGCGATGCCGCCATATCTCATGCTGCAGTGCAAAAGTCAAGGAAACCATTTGCAACCTGCAGCGCGCGGCGAGCCAAGGGGCCGCCAGCAGGCGCAGGGCTGGCGGAATCGTGAACGTTCCACCGGCCCTGCGCCACTCGCCCCTGAAGAAAATCGCGCGTTTCAGGCCGCCTTGGCCAATTTCCGCCGACGTCGCAACAGATCAATTGTCTTCTCGATCGCCTGCACATAGCCCGAGAACGTGCCTACGACGTGTGTCCCACCAGGCTGGATCAATTCGAAAGACAGCCCATTGCTCACCCAAACCGCGACCGGGCCCTCCTCCGATCGCACCTCGACGCCACCACGGGTAAACGGCACTGCCGTCAATTGGGGAATCCGTAGGGAGACGATTGCTCCCAACAGCCCCCTTTCTCTCGCTGTCAATGAACGCATGAATGTCTTCTCCGCCGCCAATCTGCCTGCGTCTTTTCAATACCGCACGAACCTGCACCCGTCTGCATACAACGCTCCGCAGGCTTTCTACTTTTAATGCTCTCGAATCGTTCACTTGATTCGAATTGTCATAAAGCCGCAAGCAGTGCGGCTTTCTCAGAAACCGCCCAACAAAAATGCCGCTCGCAGCACTGGCGAGCGGCACACGTGGCATTTTCATGAATGTATTGTCGAAACTTCTACTTATCCGATCATGCGCGAGGCCACTGGGAACAGCGGCGCCAGATCATCGACGTCCATGATATGATATATTGAAAAGCGGTAGGCATCGCCCGCGGTGAGTTCGGGCGGCGTGAACGGGAATCCGAGATTGCCCGCGGTGGAAATGCGGCCCGGAAACGGTGCATGCAGCAGGTACTGTTTGGCCGTCGCGGCAACCGCGCGTGCCTCGTCCTCGTCCTCGCCGATGCACTCCACGATGACACCGACCTCCTCCGGCAGCTGCGACACGGGCTGTCCGCCCACCACACCGCGACCGTAGAAACGGAAGATCATGCGATAGGGGTTGTCCGGCTTGGGTGGAACCAGGTCACGCACCATGGCCTCGACGCTGGCGGCGATCTCGTCGGCCTTCTCGATGAAGACGGGATCGGCCGAGCCCGCCACCATGATCGCGCGGGCGCCGACGCGGGTCGAACCCTCGATCTTCACGGACAACTGCCGGGCCGGCACCCAGCGTCCGCCCGACACTCGGCAGCGCCGCTCGTCGACGGCCTGGAACTTGGAATCCTGGAGGTACAGAACGCCCTCCGGTTCCGCCACCGAGAGCGGATCGGCCTGCTCGTAGAGTCCGTGAGCCGCAACCGACATCGGCGTCGCCCTGCGGATCGGGTTCATGCTCTCGAGAACGAAGCTGTCGTTCTCGAGCGTCCCCAACATGGTGTCGCGGCCGCCACCTTCGCAGCACAGCGATGCGCATTCGATGATCTTGGCCATCTGCAGCGCTGGCCCCAAATCGAAGCCCAGACGCGCGGGAAGCGCAGCGTAGATCGCTGTATCGCAGGCCCTGCCCGTGATGATCACGTCGGGCTCCAACTCCATTGCGCGCAAGAAGGCTTCTGTGCCCGCCTGCCCCACGATGCAGGACGCACCATCCACCTCGGCGTCGTTCAGCGGACCGATCGGGCCGATCGATCGCACCTTGCCGGCGCGGACCTGCTTCTTGATCAGATCGCGAGGCATCTCGGAGGAGATGGTCGCCAGCTTGAAGCGCAAGCCGTTCTCGCGTGCGATCTCCTCGACGATCTCGATCGTCTGCTCGAGATGCGTGTTGCCACCGGCGGTGCCCGCCGTGCCGATGATGACGGGAACCTTGGCGGGAATGGCATTCGTCAGAATGAGCTGCAGGTCGCGCTTGGTCGACCGCCGCGCCGTCGCAAGCTTTCCGGCCCCGAGATAATAGGGTCCCGGATCGACCGAGCCCATGTCGGCTCCGATCATGTGGAGGTCGCGCTCGAAGGCCGCCTTGAGGGGCTTCTCCGGGATCCCGTAGCCGAGCTGGCCGGACGCGGAGGCGATGCGCAGAGGGCCTCGCTCCTTCTCCCACTTCGAAATCACGCGCGCGAAGTTGCTCATATCTCGACATCCAGCATTGGGCGGTGTTGTTGGGCGCCATACACGTCGGTATCGCCGGGCGTGCCGGCTATGACACGGCGCGGCAGCACGATCTTGATGGCGTTGGCGGCCGGATAAGGGATTACCTCGGCTTCGGCCACGCCATAACGCTGCGCTATGACGGCGGGCTTCAGGCTGGCGGCCTTCAGGGCTCGCGAGAACATCGCCTCGTCGTTGAACATCAAGTCGATCGTGACTTGGGTCGGCCCCGCATTCTTGGAGCGTATGATGCGGGCAGCATCGCGTAGTCGCATGTAATCCTCCGGCAGCCTCGTGCTGGCCGGCGCACTCTAGGCGAGGGGGGTGGGGCCGGCAACGCCGGAACGTTGCCGGCATGGCAGGGTCACGCCACCAGCAGCTCAGTGCAACACCGCCGAAACCCGCCCTGTGAAGCGCTCGTGGCTACGGCGGCGCAGGCCCGTGCGCAGCAGGCCAACGATGCGCCGACGGGCGCGGATCGCAGGCGCCTCGATGAAATTCCAAGAGGCGACCGAGAGGGGCACAACGATGAGCGCCGACACGATGGCCAGCCCCAGCGGAGTGACGCCGTCGATCCGATCGACGATCGCCTGCTGGACGGGGCAATGCAGGATGTAGATGCCGTAGGAGTAGTCCTGGACGTTCGTGAAGCGACGCAGCCCGTTCATCGGAACGGCGGCGATGACCAGCGTCCCGTAGCCGAGGAACAACGCGCTCGTCAGTTCCGCGAAGGGGGTCCCGATGGCGAGAACAAAGAGCGCGAACAACGGCGGCAGGGCACGCCAGGTGACGAGCAGCCGGTCCCGCATGAGGAAAGCGAGCGTGCCGGCGCCAAAATACACTACGAAGTAACGCAGGCTATCGGTGAACCCGAATGGCTCCTCGGGGCGCGTCCAGCCGGCGAACGCGGTGACGACGACAGACGCCAGGAGGACCGTTAGCAGCGGACGCAGACGTTCAAAGCGCAGATAGCTCATGCCGAACGCGCCGAGCAGCATATAGCAGGCAACCTCGTACTTGAGCGTCCAGAGCGAGAGATTGACGAGGTTGGGGACGGGTGTTTCGGCAAATACGCCCGGGAGCGGCGCCGACCCCGTCGACAGCGTCACCGTTCGCACGATGTAGCCGAGTACACCTTTGTCGGAGAAGTAGGCGGCAGGCGTGAGCGCGCTCATAGCCGGCCCGAGCACGAGGGCCGTCAGGAGAACGCAAACAATGAGGGCCGGAAATATGCGGAGCGTGCGGGCCAATGTGAAATCCAGAAGGCTGCCGCTCTTCATCAAGCTCTGGGTCACAACCACGCCGCTCAGGAAGAAGAAGACCTGAACGGCGTGCTCACCCAAGGTGTAGCCAGTAAGGTGGTGCAGCGGCTCGAGCGCGACCTGTCCCGTCGTGAGCCAGTAGGAATGTGACACGAGCACAGAGAGTGCCATTGCGAGACGGATGGCACCGAAATTGTTCCGGCTGGCGTCCAACACGTCTTTCAGAAACGGCTCTTTCGTCTGCATCGGGGTGCCTCACGGACCCAGCGCCCGGACAATTCCGGCTCGCTGCATCCTACGGCTTTGCAGATGCCGTGCCTGACCTGGATCGGCGAACACCATCTCACGCGTTCGTGAGCGGGTTGGTTTTCAACCCGTAAACGTGGCGATCGCCTCCTCGATGGCCTTCATCTGATTGCCCGCAGCCGATGAAGGCACGATGATCGGCGTCTTGATGCCTGCCGCATACCAGCCTTCCAGTTCCTCACGCACGCGCGCAGCGGGTCCGAAGAGGGTGCAATCGGCCAGCCACTTGTCCGTCAGGTACTTCGGGATGTCGGCGTCCCGTTTCTCGGCGATGGCCTTCTCGATCGCTTCCATCTCCTCGACGTAGCCTGCCTCTTTCCAATAGTTCCGGTAGTTGGGTAGCTTGGCATAACTGATCAGCGACTTCCGGTTCGTCGCCTTGGCGGCCTCGATATCGTCGCTGATGCAAGTCGGCACCATATTGCCGATGAAGAAATCGGCCCCAGCGCGCTTATCTTCCGGCAGCACCTCCAACGACTTCTGCATATGCGAGCGCGCGCCATTGGCAAACACCATGCCGTCGCCGATCTCTCCGGCGAGCTTGATCATCTGCTGGCGCAAGGTCGCCATGATCACCGGTGGCAGCGCGCCGAGGCCTTCCTGCGCCCGATAGCGCTCGACGAAAGCGCGGATATCGCTCAAGGGCTTGCCGGGCGTCACGCCCATGCGGATATGGTGTGGTGCATGGCTGACGCCGATGCCCAGTTTGAACCGCCCGCCCGAGACCTCGTGAATGAAGGCTGCGCTCTGCGCGTAGTCGAGTACGGTGCGCATATAGATGGGCGCGATGGAGGTGGCGAGGCCGATCCGCTCCGTCACCAGCGCCAAGGCCTCGCACAGCGCGACGTTGCCGAACATGCTGGGTGAATAGATGGCGGCGAAACCGCGGCGGTCGAGCTCGCGAGCGACGTCGAGCGTGGCACGACGCCGACCCGGCACGGCGACGAGGCTGATGGCTGGCATCTTCTGCGGCATGGGTCTTTCCTTCCAGGGTTTGACGTGCGCGTGCGCTCGCGCGCATGGATCAGTCGGGCCAACGCGTCCGGATGGGATCGCTGCCGTCCCAATCAACGGCTGCCTTGGCAATCGCTTCGAACTGACGGCGACGCAGATCGGTCATTGCCGCGATCTCCATGCAGGTGCCTGGAAATACATCGGTCTCGAAATATGCGAACGGCCCTCGGTTCGACTCGCCGGACTGGCCGACGGGTATACCTTTGCGCTGACAGTCCGCGACGATGCGATCGTACGCCTCTGGCAACGGCCACGTGCTGACATGCTGGAGACCTTCACGGCCCGACGCGAGGAAATCGCGATACATCGAGGGGGCATCGTCGCGCTGCTGGATCAATTCGATCTGGGCTCCCCCCGAGTTCGCGAGTGCGATGGAGACGTGTGGATCAGAGGGCTGGCCCCGATAGCGGAAATTTCGCACGGGCAGGCGATCGACGTAATACCAGGGGCCGACGCCCAATACGTCGATCCAGTGGCGCATGGCCGCCTCGATGTCGTTCACGACATAGCCGAGCTGGCGTATCTCGCCGAAAAAGCGGCTCATCAGCGTGCTCCCTCGTTGTTTGTCCGTTCTGGCAGTCGAACGCCAGTTTATGCCGCGACCCAGGCTCGCGAGAAGTGCCTTGCGAGAGCATACCCCGTTACACAGCCAAGGCATTGCCAATCGATCCGGCTCGCCTACGATGGCAAACCGTCGGCAGCAGAAAGTGGCACGCATGCAGTACACCAAGCTCGGCAATACGGGCCTCACCGTCAGCGTGGCAGGGCTGGGGACTGGCGGGAACAGCCGTATCGGGCAGGGCACCGGCAAATCCGTCTCGGATTCGATCGCTCTCGTGCGGGCGGCACGCGATCTCGGCGTCACTTTCTTCGACACCGCGGAAGCCTACGGCACGGAAGACATCCTGGGCCGCGCCTTTTCCCCCGCGGAGCGGCACTCGGTGGTCATTTCCACCAAGAGCCGGATCTTGAGTAATCTGGTGAAGGGCGGTGAACCGCTCACGGCCGAGGCCGTCGTTGCCAATCTCGATGCCTCGCTGAGACGGCTCAAGTCGGATTACGTCGATGTTTTCATGCTGCACGGCGTAGCCCCCAGCAGCTACGATTACGCGCGTGAAGTCCTTCTGCCGGCGCTTCTGAAAGAGAGAGACAAGGGCAAGGCGCGCCATATCGGCGTGAGCGAGACGGCGCCCAACGATCCGGATCACACGATGCTGGGGCGCGCGCTCGAGGAGCCGGCGTGGGGCGTCTACATGCTCGCCTACCACATGCTGCATCAGGGCGCGCGGCGCACGATCCTGCCGCGCACCAAGCGACAAGGTGTCGGTACACTGATGATGTTCGTGGTGCGCAATATCTTTTCCAAGCCGGGCCTGCTGCGCGAGACGGTGATCAGACTGGTCGCGGACGGCAAGTTGCCCGCTGAATACGCCGCCAAGGACAATCCCCTGGATTTCCTGATGCATCCCGACGGCGCCGCGAGCCTGACCGATGCCGCCTACCGCTTTGTTCGGCACGAGCCCGGTTGCGACGTCGTTCTGTTCGGCACGAGCAGCATCGCGCACTTGAGGAGCAATGTTGCGTCCATTCTCCAGCCGCCGCTGCCGAGCGCGGATCTCGCTCGTCTCTACGACGCGTTCGGTGCCTTGAGTGGCGTCGGCCTCGATCTGCCGAATGCCTCGTCGCCGCCACAAAAACCCGGCTGAGCCGGCCTGCCACCTCAAACAACGACAAGAGACATTCGGGAGAAAACGCCATGCGCTTCAAAGGAAAGGTCGCCTTGATCACAGCCGCTGCGAGCGGCATCGGGCGGGCTACGGCCGACATCATCGCGGGTGAGGGGGGCCGGGTTGCGCTCGTCGACAACAGCAGGGAGCGGCTCGATCAGGCCGTCGCGGATATCGCCGCAGGCGGAGGTGAGGCACAGCCCTATTGCGCCAACGCGTTGGACGAGGCCGATGTGAATGCCGTCGTCGTGGATGTGGCCCGCCGGTTCGACCATATCGACATTCTCGTGAACGCCGTCGGCGGCAGCACGATCATCGCTAAGCCAGGTGCAGAGATAGACGAGCTAACGCTGGCCGAATGGCAATCGCTGCTGAACTTCAATCTGACCGGCACCTTCCTGTTCACGCACGCCGTCGTGCCCATCATGAAGGCGCAGCGTTCGGGCAAGATCGTGAACCTCGCCTCCATCGCAGGGCGGGGGAAGAGCGTGGCCAGCTCGGCGGCCTATGCGGCGGCGAAGGGCGGGATCATCGCATTGACCACGAAACTCGGCAACGAACTCGGCCCCTACGGCATCAACGTCAACGCGGTGGCGCCAGCCACCACCTTGACCGAGCGTATCCGGCCCCGTTGGGAGCAACGGCCGCCGGAGTCGCGCCAGAAGGACATCGACGCCACGCCGCTGCGGCGTATGGGCGTCGCCGTCGATCAAGCGCACGTCATCGCCTTCCTCGCCTCGTCGCATGCCGATTTCGTCACCGGTCTCACAATCGACGTCACGGGCGGCCTCTGAACCCGTCCGGACGCCTCGCATCGCCACTTTCTTAACGCAACGCGTCTGCCACAGGAGCAAGACATGGCCACCTTCGTCCTCATTCACGGCGCCTATCAAGGAAGCTGGATTTGGAAGTTCATCGTGCCGAAGCTGACCGCGATGGGGCATCGGGTGTTCGCGCCGACGCTCGACGGATGCGCGGAACGGCAGCACCAGTTGCGACCGGGCATCACGACCGAGACGCACGGCGAGGAGATCGCCAAGCTGCTCTATTTCCACGACATCACGGATGCGGTTCTGGTCGGCACATCGAGCGGCGGCATGGTAATGGCCGCGGCGGCCGAGCAGGTTCCGGAACGGATCTCGCGGCTCGTGTTCGGCGATGCGCTGGCGCTGTTCGACGGCGAGAAGATCCGCGACATCGTCAAGCAGCCGGCCGCGATCAATACCGATATCGGATTGGGACCCAGCAAGGAGGACGCGGCAGGGCGACTGTTCAAGGATCTCGAGCCATCGCTGCGGGACTGGGCCGCCGAGCGCATGCGGCTGCATCCGCTCGCGTGTTTCACCGAACCGGTGAAGCTACCGCGCTTCTGGGACATGCCCTGGAAGGCGTCCGTCCTCTATTGCAGTGGTGCCCCCAATCCCGGCGAGGCCCATATCCGGCGCGCCGCCGACAAGCTCGGGGCCAAATGGCACCACATCGCCACGGGTCACTATCCCATGCTCAGCACGCCCGACGAGCTGACGCGGATCATCGTCGATGGATGAGCGCGCGAGGAGGAGCGGTGGTCGTCACGTGAACAGCGCTCCCCCATGGTTGCCCGGCTTCGCTTCGAGGGTCTTTCGCGGCTAACCGAAAGGCTTTAGAAGCGCGGCATGGCCACAGAGCTTCTCAGCCTCAAGAACATCCACCTGAGCTTCGGCACCACCGCACTCCTCGAGGGTGCGGAGATCAGTGTCGTGGGCCAGGACCGCATTTGTCTCGTCGGCCGAAACGGCTCGGGCAAATCCACCTTGCTGAAGATCGCGGCAGGGCTGATCGACCCCGACAGCGGCGAGCGCTTCGTGCATCCAGGTGCGCGCGTCGCCTACCTGCCGCAGGAGGCGGATCTCTCGGGTTTCGCCACGACGCTCGCCTACATCGAGGCCGGTCTCGGCCCGGTGGACGACGCCAATCTTGCCCGCGCACTCCTGGGAACACTCGGCATCGACGAGACCGCCGACCCGACCAACCTTTCGGGCGGTGAGGCGCGACGGGTCGCCATCGTGCGTGCGCTGGCCTCACGGCCCGACGTGCTGCTGATCGACGAACCGACCAACCATCTCGACCTGCCGGCCATCGAATGGCTGGAGGACGAACTGACGAAGTCCTCGGCCGCGATCGTGATGATCAGCCACGATCGCCGCTTCCTGGAGCGGCTATCGCGCACGACGGTATGGCTCGACCGAGGCAAGGCACGGCGGCTCGAGAAGGGTTTCGCAGCCTTCGAGGCTTGGCGTGACGAGCTCCTGGAACAGGAGGAGATCGAGCGGCACAAGCTGGACCGGCGCATCGCACGCGAGCAGCAGTGGATGCACGGCGGCGTCACAGCCCGCCGCAAGCGGAACGTGAAGCGCGTGGCGCGCCTCGCCGCGATGCGGATGGAGAAGCGAGAAGCCCGACATGTGCAAGGCAACGTGCGCATGTCTGCGGCGGAGTCCCAACAGTCCGGCAAGCTGGTCATCGAAGCTACGGGGATCGCAAAGTCGTACGACGGGCGGCCGATCGTGCGCGATCTTTCCCTGCGGGTCGCACGCGGCGACCGGCTCGGCATCGTCGGGCCCAACGGCGCCGGCAAGTCGACGCTGATCGGGTTGCTGACCGGAACGCTCGCTCCCGACGAGGGCATCGTGAAGCTCGGCACCGGACTAGAAATGGTGACGCTGGACCAGCGGCGCGAGGCCCTCAACCCCAACTGGACCGTCGCAGAGGCGCTGACCGGCGGGCGCGGAGACCAGGTCATCGTGGGTGGGAAGGCGCGGCACGTCGCCAGCTACATGAAGGATTTCCTGTTCGCGCCCGAGCAGGTTCGATCGCCGCTGCGGGTGCTGTCGGGCGGCGAGCGCGGCCGGCTTATGCTGGCCCGCGCATTCGCGAAGCCGTCGAACCTTCTGGTTCTCGACGAGCCGACGAACGATCTCGATCTCGAAACGCTCGATCTGTTGCAGGAATTGCTCGACGACTACCAGGGCACGGTACTGCTCGTCAGCCACGACCGCGATTTCCTCGACCGGCTCGTGACATCGGTGGTCGCGGCGGAGGGCGATGGCCGATGGGTCGAGTACGCCGGCGGTTACAGCGACATGATCGCCCAGCGCAAGGGGCGTGATCTGCCCTCGACCAAGGCACGGACAGAGGCCAAGCTGGACAGCAAGGCGGCGGCCGACGCGGCCGCCCTCCCGCAACCGGCACAGCCCCGGCGAAAGCTCTCCTTCAAGGAAAAGCATGCGTTGGGGACGCTACCGGCGACTATCGAGAAGCTGGAGAAGGAAATCGCCGCGCTGTCCACGAAACTGGCGGCGGCTGATTTCTTCACTCGGGATCCCAAAGGTTTCGACGCGGCGAGCAAACGGCTCGCAGCAGCGCAAGGCGAGTTGGCGGCGGCCGAAGAGCAATGGCTTGAGCTTGAGATGCTGCGCAGCGAGCTGGAAGGCTGAGCGCGGGGTTACGCGGTGCCATCCCTACAGCGGCAAGTCCTCGAAAATCGGAGCGTCGGCCCATTTGACGGCGGTTTGCAGGTCGACATCCGTCCGCACGGTCCATGTGAACAGCGGAATGCCTAGCCCTTCGCGCAGGAAGCGTGTGACCGGGGTCGGCAACGCCTTCACGTGATAGGCGAAGAAGTGCGGTGCCGCAGGTCCGCTCTCGATGAGATGCGAGAGGCGATATGCACGGTCGGGATCGAGCGTATCGAGCCACCAGCCATCACCCTTGTAGAGGCCGGAGACGATGCCACGAGGCAACTTCGGCGCCAGCGTCTTCATCTCGGCCATCACGACCGGATCGAACGACATCAGCGCCAATGGTCCCTTGTACTTCTTGCCAAGTTTAGCGATCGCCTTGAGAAACGCTGCGTCGGGGTCGGTCCATTCGCTCTTGATCTCGACGAGCAGGGGCACCTTCCCGGCCACGAGATCCAGAAGATCGGCCAAACTCATGATGGGCGTGTCGGCGAGCTTGTAGGTGAACCTCATCAGCTCGACCGGCGCGTAATCGCTGATGCGGCCCCGTGCCTCGACGAGCCGGCCGAGCTGCAGGTCGTGAAAGACCATCGGTGTCCCGTCTGCCGCCGGGCGCACATCGCACTCGATTCCGTAGTCCTTAGCCATCGCCGCAACGAAGGCCGCCTCGGTGTTCTCGATCACACCTTGGCGCGCGTCATGGAGGCCCCGATGCGCGATGGGGCGCAGAAAAACGTCACGGTCGAGCATGGATCAGCCCTTGGAAATGGCGATGATCGCTTCAACCTCGACAGCCGAATCCATCGGCAGCGCTGCTACGCCCACGGCAGATCGGGTGTGGCGCCCCTTGTCCCCGAGCACCTCGACCAGTACATCCGAGGCACCATTGACGACCTGTGGGTGATTGACGAACGCGGGCGTTGAGTTGACGAAGCCCGTCAACTTGACGATCCGCTCTATGCGATCGAGCGACCCTAGCGCGGCCTTTGCCTGGGCAAGAATGCTGAGTGCGCAGATGCGGGCGGCGTCGCGGCCTTGCGCGATGTCGAGGGTATCGCCGAGCTTGCCGGTGACGACGCTGCCGTCCGCTTTTCTCGAGATCTGGCCGGACACGAAGAGCAGGCCGCCCACCTCGACCGTCGGCACGTAATTGGCTACTGGCGCAGGCGCGGGCGGCAAGGCGATCCCGAGCTCCTGCAATCGCTGTTCGACTTTGCCCGTCATCGCGTCTGCCCCTTTTCTGCCGCGGCGCCGAAGGATGGTGGAAAGCGAGCGCCCGTAGTCACATGTTGTAGGCGGCAGCGACCGCGCTTTGCAACGCATCAGATTCGGAATACAGGTCAATCCATTGGCGGGCGCGGATGCAGGGGCGCTTTGCCATCGCCTCCTGGAGAAGACGCGCATGGTATCGCTTCGTGTTCACGCCCTCGCTTGGATCGTCGCCGCTTTGGCCGGACTGGCGGCGCATTCAGATCGGGCTGTCTCCCAAGGCGCGCAGGCTGCAGTCACCTTGGCGCCGCACCGCGCGGTCTATGAGATCACCCTCGATCAGAGCAAGGCGCGCACCTCGGTCTCCGACATGACGGGGCGCATGGTGTACGAGCTGACCGGCTCGGCTTGCGAGGGATATTCGCAGAGCATGCGCTTCGTGACGCGCGTGGTGGATCAAGAAGGCGGCTCGACGATCACGGATCTGCGCAGCACGAGCTGGGAGGATGCGCTGGCCAAGGCGTTCCGTTTCAACTCCAGTCAGTACAAGGACACGAAGTTGTCGGAGACGGCGCAGGGCGAGGCGAACCGCACGGCGCACTCCGCAGCGGGTAAGATCGTGCTGGCGAAGCCGGTGAAGAAGGATCTCGAGCTGAAGCAGGGGGCGTATTTCCCGATCCAGCATTCCATGGCGCTGATCGAGGCGGCTCAACGGGGCCTCACAGTGTTCAAGGCCGACCTCTACGACGGTTCGGAAAAGGGCGAGAAGATCTACACCACGACGGCTTACATCGGCCAAGCCAAGCCGGCTGGATTCAACAAGACGCTGCCCGCCGTGCCGCAGTCCAGCCGTCTCGACGGGCTGAAGAGCTGGCCGGTCTCGATCAGCTACTATGATGACGATTCGCAACTGAAGGATGCCGTGCCATCCTACGAGCTGGCTTTCCTGTATTTCGAGAACGGCGTGTCGCGGAAGCTGTTCATCGACTATGGCGATTTCGCCATCCGCGGAAAGCTGACACAGATCACCTTCCTCGAGCCCGGCAAGTGCAACGCGAGCATCAAGCGGTAGACGGCGACCTTCAGGACGTCGGTTCCCGGCATTCCTCGTCGGCGGGCAGCGGATCGCACGTCTTGGAGTGGGCGCAGGTCCGCAAGGCGGCACGAACCTCGTCGGTGTAGCGGCCATCCATCCGGCCTCGATAGAGGCGCTGCGAGGCTAATCCGCACTGGTAGAGGCGAACCATCCGCTCTCCGCCGAGGTTCGCGGCCTGCTCATAGTCGGCGAAGGCACCCGCAAAATTACCCATCACCTGTCGGATATGCGCCCGCGTATCCCACGTATGCTCGCTCAATGCGTTGAGCTGAAGCGACTTTTCGACATCGGCCAAACCTTCCGATCCGCGCCCCCATTTGTAGTACGCCCAAGCGCGGTTGTTCAGAGCCACGGCGAAATTCGGCATGATCGCGATGGCCTCGTCGTAGTCGCGTATGGCCTCTTCATATTTGCCTTTCAGCGACAGCGACAGCGCGCGAAGCGAGTAGGCCTGGGCCCGTTCCGGGGCCTTGGTTGCCGGGTTCTCTATGACCCTCGTGCAACCGGCGATGCGGCGCTCCCAATCCTCGCTGAGGCAGTCGAGCGCCTCTTCGGCGCGCAACGAGGATGCCGCAGCCACCATGAGCAACGCGCCGCAAACTAGGCGGCGAAGGACAAGCATCACTGTCGTCCGAACCAACATCATACCCCCTATACGCACGCGACCGGTGGGCAGTTCCGCCTGCCCGTTATTTGGGACCTCATTAAGGCCGCCCGGCCGCTTCACACAAGACTTACCGATTACACCTTCTGGTTGTCCGGCACCTCGATCTCGAGACCGAGCAGCAAATAGCTCCAGCTCTTGCCGTGACTGTCGAGCCCGAGTGACGTGTTGACGCCACCTTCCAAGGCGTCCTGCATCACGAAGTTGAGGCCGTGGAGCTGATCCAGCTCGTAGCGAGTGACCGGCCCCTGAATTAAATTCGGAAAAGCCGACTTCACGCGTTCGGCCGTGAGTTGTTCCTTCACCAAAGGGTAGTCGCCGGGATCGTAGACCCAAACCGAGACGTTGGACGTGTTGCCCTTGTCGCCGGCACGGGCGTGCGCGATCTCGTGCAGGCGGATGCGCCGTGTCGTCGTCCGTGTCGTCATGCCACCAGAACCTTCACCGTGGGCTTCACCTGATCGCGCGGGATCAACGCCGAATGCGTAATGACGGACGGGATGACCTGTCCGCGATATCCGCCGCCACCTGCCGGACCGCAGCACAACAGGGATTCCACCTCCCAGAGCATCGTGTCGCAAGCCGCCCGGTCGGCAGATCGCATGGCGACCCGCACGCGCACGTCCTCGCTGTCGGCGCGCGCCTCGTGAGCGGTCTGATGCAATGAGTTGAGGCCGATCAGGTCGATGCGCATTTCGGCTGCGATGGCGGCATGGCGATTGAGCCGTTCGTTCAGGATGTCCGCGGCGAGCCTGGCGCGTGCAGACGCGTTCGGTCCCGCGTAGCTGACGCCAGCCTCGGCGTAGTATCCGCGATCGAAGCCGACGGTCACTTTCAGCGTGTCGGGGCGCTGTGTTCCGCCTGCCTTGGTGACGGTTACCCGATCACGGCCCTGATCCGCGATCTCGACCTTCGAGAAGTCGGCGACCACGTCGGGCGTCAAGTAGCGCCTGGGGTCGTGCACCTCGTACATGAGCTGCTCTTTCACCGTGCGGGAGGAGACGAGGCCGCCGGCATCCGCTAGCTTGGTGATGACGACGGAGCCGTCCTCCGCGACCTCGGCGATCGGGTAGCCGCAGTCGGCTAGCCGGGGCACGTCCTTGAGGCCGGGGTCGGCATAGTAGCCGCCCGTGATCTGCATGCCGCATTCCATGAGGTGGCCCACCATGGTGCCGCTGCCGAGCGCCGTCCAGTCGTCGCGCCGCCAACCGTAACGATGCACGATGGGCGCCAAGAACAGCGACGGATCGGCTACGCGGCCCGTGATCACGACATCCGCGCCCGTCTCGAGCGCGGGCAGAATGGCATCGATGCCGAGATAGGCGTTCGCACCGATGACGGGCAGGCCAACTTCGTCGACGCGCTTGTCGTGATGATCGAAGAGGCGGGTGTCCGGCGTGATCTGTCGCGTGACGTCGTCGCCTGTGACGCAAGCGACCATGAGGCCCTGCAGCCCCATTTCGCGCGCAATGCTAACCGTCAGCTCGGCGGCGGCGGGCGTATTGGCCACGCCCATGTTCGTCACGATGCGTGTCCCTCGCTCGCGGCAGGCCTTGAGCACACCGCGCATGCGCGCGCCGAGCTGCGGATTGTAGCCGCGTGAGGGATCGAGCTTTTTGTCGCGATGGCCGAAGGCGAGCGTGCGCTCGGCCAAGGTCTCGAAGACGAGATAGTCGAGCTCGCCCTTCTCGGCGAGATCGATGGCGAGCTCCAAACGGTCCGACGAGAACCCGGCGCCGCATCCCAGACGTAGCATATCTTGCTCCTTGATTGCGCGCCGATCAGACGGGGCGGTCGCCCTTCTTGACGGTGAGTGCGGCGCGGTTGTCGGCAGCGGGCAGCATCTTGGCGGGATCGCGCGTCACGACCACGTCGAGGATGGTCGGCGTCGAGGTGTTCTCGAGACCTTCCTTGATCGCGGCCGGCAGCTTCTCAGGATCGCTGACGCGGATGCCGTGGCAGCCGAAGCCCTTGGCGATCTGCGAATAATCCATCTCGACGAGATCGGACGACTGGTAGTTGCCGTGGCCGTAGACGGCGTGCTGCAAAGCCTTCACGTAGCCCGATGCGGCGTTGTTGAAGACGATGCCGACAAAGTTCGTGCCGAGACGGCGGGCCGTCTCCAGCTCGCCAAGGCTCATATTGAAGCCACCGTCGCCGCACATCGTGACGACGCGGCGCTTCGGCCCAGCGGCCAGTTGTGCGCCGATGCCGCCCGGCACGCCGTAGCCGATCGACGCGAAGCCGCGATCCGGCAGGAAGTGGCGGCCGGCGGCTTTCGTGTCGAACATCAACCCGCCCCAATGGCCTGCAAAGCCACCGTCCGCGACGAGGATAGCATCGGCCGGCATGGCCTTGTTCAACTCGTTCATCAGGCGGCCGACATTGATCGGGCTTTCCTTCGATTCCAGACGATCCTTCGCGCCTTCACGCCACTCCGCCATGCGCCTCGGGATCTCGGCGAGGTAGGCTGCGCGCGCCTGGGCGGCTGTCTTGCCGCTGCCCAGCGCGGCGGCAAGATCGAGCAGCGTCAGCTTGGCATCGCCGGCCAGCGCCACGTCGGTGCGCGTGGTACGGCCGATCTCGGTCGGGTCGATCTCGATATGGATCACGGGCTTACCCGGCGGGATCAGAGAGAAGCGCTTGGTTGCGATCTCTCCGAGCTTGCAGCCGATCACGATCAGGCAGTCCGAGGCACCGATCAGCGCGTTGGCGATGCGGTCGTAACGGCCGAACAGGCCGGCAGAGTGCGAGTGGTTGCAAGCGATGGCGCCCTTACCGCTCATGGTATGGGCGACGGGAATGCCGAACGCCTCGGCGAACTTGGTCAGCTCGGACCAGGCTTCGGAGATATGCACGCCGCCGCCGGCGAGGATCAGCGGGCGCTCGGCCTTGGCAATCAGCGCAGCAGCCTTCTCGACGGAGCTGCCGTCGGGCCGCGTCCGGCGCGCCTGCGCGCGCAATGTCTCGGGATCGACCCAGAAATCCGAGGCGTCGAAGTCGTGCTCGCTGTGCGCGATGTCTTCGGGCACGTCGAGCAGGACAGGCCCGGGGCGTCCGCTGGTCGCCACAGCAAACGCGCGGCGCACGTGTTCGGGCAGGCGCTTGATCACCTCGACGCGGATGACCTCCTTCACCGCGGGACGCAGGATCTCGATCTGACGCGCCTCCTGCGTCATGTTCTTCCACGCGTGCTCCCGGTTCGCGTCACCGGCGATGGCGATCATGGGGATACCGGCATTCAGGCTTTCGATGAGGCCCGTGGTCAGGTTTGTCGCGCCCGGCCCGAGCGTGCCGTCCACGACGGCCGGACGGTTCATCACCTTGCCCCAGGCGTCGGCAGCGAACGCGCCGCAGCGCTCGTCGTTGATCAAGTAATGTTTCAGGCTCAGCGCACGGCAGGCCTCGTAGAACGGCAGAAGCTGGAAGCCGCCCATACCGAAAACAGGTCCGCAGTTGGTCATCTTGAGCATCTCGGCCAAGGCCTGGCCACCCGACATGCGGCGGACGGAATTCGGGATCGGCTGATTCATGGGCAGGCCTCGCGGATGAATGAAAGGTTGGTCCTTTGGCGCCGACAATAGGTGTCTACGCACCGAAGTGCCAGAGGCAAGGGCGAGGCCGTGCGTAACCAGCGTCCACAGGAAAGGGCGCGCCGAATAAAGACCGACAAACGGTGCGTGCGCGATGCGAAGAGCTTCCGGCCGGAGGTGCTGCAAGCGCTTGTCGCACCATTCAGCGGCACGGATTCGAGCCGGCTGAACACCTGGACCGGAGCCGCATTACCTCTCGCTTTGCTTGTCGATCATGGCCAGCCAGCCGTTGAAATCGGTCGTCAGAACCGCCACTTCGCCGGCCACTTCGTCGAGGAACTTGCCGCCGTGTGAGGTGTGGCCGCCAGCCAGGCGGGCGGCGGCGCGAGCGTTACGAGCCTGCAGGTCGGATGCGGCCTCGCGCTCGGCGCCGTGCAGCACGCCCTGGATACGATATTCGGTCACTTTGGCATCAATCTTCTGGCCCAGCGCGGCAAGCTTGGCCTTCAGGGTGTCCAGTTCGTTCGGCATGACGCTTTCTCCTTCTCGTGCAGATCTCCCCGTTCCTCGAGCTTCCCTCGTCCAACCGATTGCATTGTGAACCGCCGCCGTGATGAAAATCGGGCGACCTGCGCTGCAACGCAAATCGCCCGATGTCGTTTCCGGCCAACTACTGCGCGGTTCGTCATTCACTTCCGGTCGGGCGGCGGCGAGGGGTTCTCGGCGCTACCGGCCGTGGCACCGGCATCGATGGGGTGGATGACGCCCGTTACCCAACGCGCCATGTCCGAGCACAGGTAGACCACGCCGTTGCCGATGTCCCAGCCGGTGCCCTCGGTCTGCAGCAGCGAGCGCTTGCGGCGGGCATCGCGCAACTCCGCGCTCATGCCATTGCCGCGCGCGTAGACCATCGGCGTGTAGACCATGCCCGGCGCGATGCAGTTGACGCGGATGCCTTCCCGGCCGTGATGCGCCGCCATGGCGCGCGTCATGTTCACGACGGCGCCCTTCGAGGTCGGGTACATGAGGCCGGTATGGCCGCCCTTGAGCCCCGCCACCGATGCGATGTTGACGATGGAGCCCGCGCCCAACTTGCGCATCTCGGGGATGGCATAGCGCGCCATCAGCATCATCGAGGTGACGTTGATACGCATGTCGCGGTCCCAGTCCTCGAGATTGAGATCGACAGCTGTTCCCCCCGTTCCACCGACGCCCACGTTGTTGACGAGGATGTCGAGGCGGCCCCAGGTGGCAACCGCCTTTGCCACCGCTGCCTCGCAGGATTTCGGGTCGGTCACGTCGGCCTCGACGACCATGGAGGTGTTGCCCTCCTTGTCGATCATCGCTTTCGTCGCTTCGGCGTTCTTCGTCACCGCATCGATGAGCACGACCTTCACGCCTTCCCGCGCCAGCAGGATGGCAGCCGCGCGGCCGTTGCCGATGCCCTCGGCGCGGCTGCCCGCACCCGTGACGATCGCCACCTTGTCCTTCAACCCCATCTCGGCCATGCGCTGCGTCCTCGCCTATGCGTGTGTCGTTGGCCCAGCCGATAGGGCCGAGCGATCGAGACATCATCGCAGAGGTGGACCGCAAAGGGCAATTGGTGGCGGTAAGGCCTAACCTACCGCTGTTCCTTTATCCTCGCCGTCACCATCGCAGCGGCGAACTGCTTGGTACTCTGGCCGACGCGCCCGCCCCGGCGATGAGCCGTCGCGTTGACGGCCGAAATATAGCCGTCCTCCCATTGCGAGCGGCCATCGCCGATGCGGCAGGAGAAGGCGGAGACGCACGCGCCCGCGATGCCGCGCGCGTCCATGGCTGGCAGGCGTGAGATGCCTGCGTCGTCGCAACCGCGCGCCGCATCGTTGACGATTGCCGCATAGACATCGACCTTCACCGCCGTCTCCGGTCGGCCGCCCAGAATGCCGCCATGCGATGCGGCGACGATGATCTGTCCCGCATCCTCCGGCTTCACGAGACTGATCGAATCCATGACGATCACCTTGATGCCGTCGCGGCTGGCTTCCGGCACCTCGAAGCGGAACTCCTGCTCGGCCTTCGGTATGGGCGCGGGCGGTGGTGCTGCGGCGATCAGCTTGGCCAGCGCATCCCTGCAGCTGATGCCGATCGTCACGCCGAGCTTGGCGGCGGCTTCGTTCACAGTCGAGATGATGCCGCGTGCGACGCCGTCGTGGCCGTCGCCGATGCGGCATGTCCAGGCATCGACGGCCGCGCCCGGCACGCCGAGCTGGTCGAGAAGCTCGAGCCCTGCGATTCCCGCCTGCTCGCGTCCGATGCCCGCATCATTGAGAATAACGGCGCCGACGCCCTTCGCTGCCGCGTAGTACGCCGCGTAAATGCCGCCGTGCGATGCGCTGTAGGTCACGGCGCCGCGATGCGCTTCCGTCAGATGCGTCACGCTATCGAGGATGACGGGCTCATTCTTGGTGGCTGACATTCCTGGACCCCTTCCTCTTTCGTTCGATACTGCGGTTGCGAATGACCGAGCTCAAGCGCCCCTGATCCATACGTGGTTGTCGTGGAAAGCGGCGCCACCGAAGGGAGCGATGCGCTTGGCGCTGGTCAGCGTGTTGAGTCCGACACCGCCCTCGAAATCGTCGTTCGGCGGGATGGCTTCGACGATCACGACGCCGCGCTGCACGCCCGCGAAACTCTCGGCTGCAATTTTGATCTCGCCACGCTCGTTGCCCATGCGAACGCTTTGGCCATCCGCCAAGCCCAGCGCGCCCAAGTCGTCGGGATGCATCTTCACCCGCGGTTTGCCCTCGCGCTGTCGGCTCGACGGCATCTCGTTGAACGAGGAGTTGAGATATCCGCGCGACGGCGCGGTGACGAGGCGGAAGGGATGGGCCGCGTCGGCCTTCTCGTTGACGTCCCAATGATCGGGCAGCGGCGGCACGGTGGCGGCGATGCCCCAATCGTGCCGACGGCCAGCCGGAACGGTCGGCCAATCCGGCTTGAAGCGAAATTTTTTGTCGGGATAAGCGAAACCGTCGATGTAGTGCGCGGCGGCAAAGTCGGGCTGCACGTCGCGCCAGCGCTGTTCCTCCAGATCCGCGAGCGAACCCCAGCCGGATTTCTGTAGTGTCCAGTCGATGATCTCGCGCGGCGTCATGTCGAAACCGGGGTGGGACGCGCCGACGCGCTTGGCGATCCCCACGAGCACATCGTGGTTGGAACGGCATTCGCCCGGCGGCTCCATCAGCTTCGGCCCGAACGACAGATACTGATGCCCGCCGCCCTGGTAGAGGTCGTCATGCTCGAGGAACATCGTTGCGGGCAAAACCACGTCGGCCATGCGGGCAGTCGCGGTCATGAACTGCTCGTGCACGCAGGTGAACAGATCATCACGCAGGAAGCCGCGCTTAACGAGCGTCTGCTCGGGCGCGACCTGCACCGGGTTCATGTTCTGGATGAGCATGGCGGTGACGGGTGGACCGTCGCCCAGGTCACTGCGCTCGCCGGTCAGAACCGGTCCGATGCGGCTCATGTCGAGCATACGTGTCGTGGGATCGAGCGCATCGAGGCCTTCGATCAGCGTCTTGTCCCACTTGTAGATGGCGCCGTTGTTGTGGAAGGCGCCGCCGCCCTCATGCAGCCACGCCCCCGTGACCGACGCGATGCAGGTGGCCGCGTGCATGTTGTGGGCGCCGTTGAGCTGGCGCGTGAAGCCGTAGCCGAGCCGCAGGTACGTGCGCGGCGTGGTGCCGATCATGCGCGCGAAGCTTTCGATCTCGGTGACCGAAAGTCCTGTGATCTGTGAAGCCCATTCGGGTGTACGCGGCTTCAGATGTGCTTCCAGCTCGCGCGGGCAGTCGGTGTACTTTTCGAGGTAGTCCCAGTTGGCGAAGCCGTCGCGGAACAGGACGTGCATCACGGCGCAGGCGAGTGCGCCATCCGTGCCGGGCTTCAGGCACAGCGCGACATCCGCCTGTTGCATCGTGCCGTTCTGGTAGACGTCGATGGCGACGATCTTAGCCCCCCGCTCTTTGCGGGCGCGGATCGCGTGCGTCATCACGTTGACCTGCGTGTTGACGGGATTCGTGCCCCAGATCACGACGAGATCGGCCTTCGCCATCTCGCGTGGATCGGGGCCGGCGAGCTTGCCGGTGCCCGCGATGTAACCGGTCCAAGCGGGCGTGGTGCAGATCGATGCGAACATCTGCGAATAGCGTTTTGCGTGGCGCAAGCGGTGGATGCCATCGCGCATGACGAGCCCCATGGTACCCGCGAAGTAATAGGGCCACACCGCCTCGCTGCCGAGCGCGCGCTCCGCCCTCAGGAAAGCTTCGGCGGTGATGTCGAGCGCATCGTCCCACGTGCAACGCTCGAATTGACCCGAGCCCTTCGGGCCCTTGCGGCGCATGGGATGAAGCAGGCGGTCGGGATGGTGGATGCGTTCGGCGTAGCGGGAGACTTTGTTGCAGATGACGCCCGCCGTGTACGTGTTCTTCTCCGAACCGCGAACGCGGCCGATACGGTTGTTGCCCAGCATCTCGATCTCGAGCGCGCAGGTAGACGGACAATCGTGCGGGCACGTGGAATAACCGATGGTCGGGCGATCCTGCATCGAGGGCTCCGGATGACGTGAAACAGGGCGCCAAGCTAGCCCGGAACGGCAAGGGGCGGAAGCGCCAGGACGCTGTGTGGCGCGCAAGACCGGCTGCGGCTAAGGTCGGCCTCCCGATCAAATATCCTCCGGAGCTTCTTCGATGCGCGCCGTCGTCGTCCATGCCGCCCATGATCTGAGGATCGACGAGATCGCGGGGCAAGAGCTGGCCGAAGCCCAAGTGCGCGTGCGGATCGAGGCTGGCGGCATCTGCGGGTCGGACCTGCATTACTATCACGAGGGGGGAATCGGGACGCAGATCGTGCTGAAGGAGCCGATGGTTCTGGGACATGAGATTGCCGGCCGCGTGGAAGCTCTGGGCTCGGGCGTCGCCGGACTCTCGATCGGTCAACGGGTGGCGGTATCGCCCAGCAAGCCGTGCCGGGAATGTCGCTATTGCCAAGCGGGACAGCAGATTCATTGCCTCGACATGCGGTTCTATGGCAGCGCGATGCGCTATCCGCATGTTCAGGGAGCATTCCGCGAAGGCCTCGTTTGCGATGCGGCGCAATGCTATCCGGTTTCGGAGCGGATCTCGGCAGGGGAGGCGGCGATGGCAGAGCCGCTGGCCGTATGTCTGCACGCCGTTCGGCGCGCTGGGGCGATGCTGGGTCGGCGCGTGCTGGTGACGGGCTGCGGGCCCATCGGGGCGTTGTGCGTGCTCGCGGCGCGGCGGGCAGGCGCGGCTGAAATCGTGGCCACGGACATCAACGACACCCCCGGCGCGCTCATCTCGCGGATCGGTACGGATCGCTTCGTGAATACGGCGTCGGAACCGTCCGCTTTAGAGGCCTACGCCCACGACAAAGGCACGTTCGATGTGATGCTCGAAGCTTCGGGCAGCGAGAAGGCGCTCGTTGGGGCGTTAGCCGTCGTGAAACCTGGCGGCATCATCGTGCAAGTGGGTCTTGGCGGGACTGCGACGCTGCCTATCAACACACTCGTCGCAAAAGAGCTGGAGCTGCGCGGCACATTCCGGTTCCACGAGGAATTCGCGCTGGCCGTGACGCTGATCGACAAAGGTCTGATCGACGTCAAGCCGCTGATCACGGCGACGCTGCCGTTCACCGATGCGCGCGCGGCCTTCGACTTGGCATCGGATCGCAGCCGCGCGATGAAGGTGCAGCTGGCATTCGCCTGACGCGGAGCCGATGTCCGGCTGTCGCCAGTGACAGGCCATTCCGCCCGCAATAGGATCACCGCTGCTTCAACTCCGGGAGGAAGCAGCCATGCCCTTTACAGTCAAACAAGTCGGCCCGTGCTTCGTGGGCGAGGCCGACGGAATGGATCTGACGAAACCACTGCCCGCTGAAGACATCGCTGCGATACACGCCGCGATGGACAAGTACGCGGTACTCATTTTTCACGACCAACATTTCACCGACGATCAGCAGCTCGCCTTCACGCAGAGCCTCGGACCGCTCGAACTCGCGATCGGCACCAGCCTGCGGCGG
>VFQT010001753.1_pt1 | contig 24733 bp, 24 predicted proteins | sample 3512381 | NCBI WGS metagenome assembly VFQT01 (sample SAMN10412376, study PRJNA504923) | tailings metagenome | isolation source: Relicate 2 Philex TSF3 active mining site | place: Philippines: Tuba, Benguet | collected 2017-08-29
GCCAAGTGCAACCTCTTCCCGGGCAAGCTCGTGAAGAACCCGGGCTGGTGCAAAGTCTGGGTGAAGGCACCGGGCGTCGCCTGAAGCCATGCGTGAACGCCGGGCAGAAGCGTATCGCGCGCTGCCCGGCGTTCGCTCTTCTCTCTGGGCAGGCGTTGCACTTGCCCTGCTGCTCTCGGCCTGCGCGCCCGCGCCAGCGCCATTCAATTCCACCGAAGTCAGCGGCATCGATTACGGCCGCGGCCTGCGCATCGCCGATACGAACGGACAACCTCGGGCTCTCGAGGATTTTGCCGATGCCGTTACGTTGGTGTTCTTCGGCTTCACCAGCTGCCCGGATGTTTGCCCGAGCACGCTGCTGCGGCTGAAGCAAGCGCGGGATGCGCTCGGCGCCGACGCGCAACACGTCAAAGTATTGCTCGTCAGCGTGGACCCGCAACGCGATTCGCCCGAACGACTGCGGGCGTATCTCGACAACTTCGACACCTCTTTCGTCGGCCTGCGGCCCACGCCGGAGCAACTGCCCGCCGTAGTGAAGGCCTTTCACGCAATCGCTGTACAAGTGCCCTCCAAAGACGGCTCTTCGTACACGGTCGACCACTCGAGCACGCTCTACGTCTACGATCGGCACAATCGCCTGCGCTTGATCGCACAGCCCGATTTCGCCATGGACGCCTTCGTCGCCGACCTGCGTCGACTCGTCGCCAAAGAATGAGGCGATCCGCATGAGCAAGCCCGATCTGGTGCTGGTCGACGGCTCCTCCTACCTCTACCGCGCGTTCCACGCACTGCCCCCCTTCACCAACGCAGCCGGCGAGCCGACCGGTGCCGTGCTCGGCGTGGTCAACATGCTGCTGAAATTCCTCAGGGAGCATGAACCCGCAACGATGGTGGTGGTCTTCGATGCCCCGGGCAAAACGTTCCGCGACGAACTGTTCGCCGAATACAAGGCGCACCGCCCACCGATGCCCGACGACTTGCGCATGCAGGTCGAACCTCTGCTCGATACGGTGCGCGCCCTCGGTCTGCCGCTGCTGCGGCTGCAGGGAGTCGAGGCGGACGATGTGATCGGCACGCTCGCCACGCGCGCCGCCGCCGCCGGCCAGCAGGTGCTGATCTCGACGGGTGACAAAGATATGTGCCAACTCGTCGGACCGTGCATCACGCTCATCAACACGATGAGCGACAGTCGCTACGATCGCGAAGGCGTCAAAGCCAAATTCGACGTGTGGCCCGAGCAGATCATCGACTATCTCGCCCTGGTCGGTGACAGCTCGGACAACATTCCAGGCATCGACAAAGTCGGCCCGAAAACCGCGGCCAAGTGGCTCGGGCAGTACGGCTCGCTCGACAACCTGATCGCCCACGCAGCCGAGGTACCGGGCAAGGTGGGCGAAAACTTGCGCGCCGGACTCGACACGCTGCAGCTGTCGCGCCAACTGGCGACGATCCGCTGCGACCTCGACTTGCCCGCGGATGCCGCCGATCTCAGTCGCAGGCCGCAGGACGAGACTGCGCTCAGGGCGCTGTACACACGGCTCGGGTTTCGGCAGTTGCTGCGCGCGCTCGGCGGAACCACGGACGAAACCGCGGACAAGCCCGCCGTGACGAACCCAGGTACGCCGAGCGAGCCTACAAACGAAGCCTCATCGCTTCGCCGCCCCGAGATCGTCGATGCGCCGCGCGTCTACGAGATCGTCACCGAGGAGGAGCAGTTCGCGCACTGGCTCTCCCGACTCGAGGCGGCGGAGCTGATCGCCTTCGATACCGAAACGACCAGTCTCGACTACATGCAGGCTCGTATCGTGGGCGTGTCGTTCTGCATCGAACCCGGTATCGCGGCCTACATGCCGCTCGCCCACGATTACGTGGGCGCCCCGGCGCAGCTCGATCGCGACCGCGTGCTGCAGCGCCTGCAACCGCTGCTCGAAGATCCGCGCAAGGCCAAGCTCGGTCACCATCTGAAATACGACGCGCACGTGCTCGCCAATCACGGCATCACGCTCGCCGGCATCTCCTACGACACGATGCTCGAGTCCTACGTGTGGAACAGCGTCGCAATCCGCCACGACATGGACTCCGTCGCCGAACGCTATCTCGGCCTCACGACGATCAGCTACGAAGACGTGGCCGGCAAGGGCGCCAAGCAGATCCCCTTCAGCCAAGTGGAGATCGCCCGAGCCGGCGAGTACGCCGCAGAGGATGCGGATGTGACGCTCCGCCTGCACCGCACGCTGTGGCCGGCGATCGAGCACGAACCCCTGCTCAAGCGCCTCTACGAGCAGTTCGAACAGCCGCTGGTGCCCGTGCTGCAACGCATGGAGCGACGCGGCGTGCTCATCGATCGAGAGCGCTTGCGCGTGCAAAGCCGCGAGCTCGAGCAGCGCGCCGGCGAACTGCAGGCCGAGGCCCACGCCCTCGCGGGCAGCGCCTTCAATCTCGACTCGCCCAAACAATTGCAGCAGATCCTGTTCGAGACGATGCAGATCCCGGTGTTGCGCAAGACGCCGACCGGCCAACCCTCCACTGCCGAAGACGTGCTCGAAGAGCTCGCCGAGGAACACGCGCTGCCGCGTCTCATCCTCGAGTACCGCGGCATCGCCAAACTGCGCAGCACCTACGCCGACAAGCTGCCCACGCAGATCAACCCGGCCACGGGTCGAGTACACACCTCGTATCACCAGGCCGTGGCGCAAACGGGTCGATTGTCGTCGACAGATCCGAACCTGCAGAACATCCCGATCCGTACCCCCGAGGGTCGGCGCATCCGTCAGGCCTTCATCGCTCCGCCGGGCAAGGTGCTGCTCGCGGCCGACTACTCGCAGATCGAACTGCGAATCATGGCCCACCTGTCGGGGGATGCCGGTCTGCAGGCAGCGTTCGCTGCCGATCGTGACGTACACCAGGCGACGGCCGCCGAGGTCTTCGGCGTGCCGCTCGATGAAGTGACGCCAGAACAGCGCCGCTCGGCCAAGGCGATCAACTTCGGACTGATCTATGGCATGTCGGCCTTTGGTCTCGCCCGCCAACTCGGCATCGATCGCGGCGCGGCACAGAACTACGTCGATCTGTATTTCGCGCGGTACCCGGGCGTGAAAGCCTACATGGACCGCACGCGCGAACAGGCTCGCGACAACGGCTACGTCGAGACGGTGTTCGGACGCCGGCTCTATCTCCCCGACATCCGCTCGCGCAATCGTGCGCTGCAACAGTACGCCGAGCGCAGCGCCATCAATGCGCCCATGCAGGGCACGGCCGCCGACCTGATCAAGAAGGCCATGATCGCCGTCGATGCCTGGTGCGAGACCGAGGGTCGCGGGCAGGCTGCACTGCTGATGCAGGTGCACGATGAGCTCGTGCTCGAAGTGTCTGCCGACGCACCGACCGTGCAGCAGGTCGGCGCAGCCATCCGCGAACGCATGGTGGCCGCCGGCGAGGGAGCCTTGTCGGTGCCGCTGCGGGTCGACATTGGCACGGGCCCAAACTGGGACGAGGCGCACTGAGGCGCCGGGCAATCAGGGGATCTGGGCAGCCGACGGAATGTTGCGGTAGCGCAACATGTTGCCATTTAACCCCATGATTATTAACGAAATTGTTTTCCGATTTTTTCGGAACCTTTGCTGCGGTCCGAAGTCTGACTTCCCGAACGCTCTGCGTTCCCCGCTTTTTCTCCCTCCCTGAGCGGGCACCCGGCCTCAAGACCTGTGTCGGGTTTGTCTACCCCCGGTCGTTTCCTCGCGAAGCGCCCGGGGGTTCTTTTATTTCCGGGGTCCCCAAAGCTCGGCGAGCCGTTGCTGAGCTTCCCGTACCCCAAGCGCCGCATGCGCGGAAAACAGCTGTACGGTCGCGAGCCCCCCGAGCGCCGCACTCGCCGCCTTCAGACCCGCCGCGCGCTCGGCCTGGTTGAGCTTGTCGACCTTGGAGAGCAGCACGTGGACCCCACGCCGCGCCGGCTGCGCCCACTCGATCAGCCCGAAATCTTCCTCGAGCAAACCCCGTCGGGAATCCACGATCAGTATCAGACCGCGAAGGCTGTCCCGATCGCGCAACGCATCGAGCAGTGGCAACCACTTTTTACGCTCCTCGGGTCGCACCGAGGCATAGCCATACCCCGGCAGATCGACGATCCGGTGCCCGGGTTCCAACTCGAAGTAGTTCAAAAGCCGGGTCTGGCCTGGGGTCTTGCTGGTACGAGCCAGGGCCTTGCGTTCGGTGATGGCATTGATCGCACTGGACTTGCCGGAGTTGGACCGGCCGGCGAAGGCCACTTCCGCGCCATCATCGGCGGGGAACTGGGCCTTGGCTGCCACGCTCAGTACGAAGTGGGCCTGTGGGAAGCGTGACACCCCTTTAGTGTAAACTGTGCTGGTCGAATTCGATGTCTGGAGCCTGCGAAATGTTCATCTGCCCGCCCTCGGTGAGGATCATCGCCGTAGTGTTGCTGTCGGTCGTAATCGCCCCGGCCGCACTTGCCCGTGGCAATGCCGAAGCCGGCGCTGCCAAAGCCGCCGTTTGTGCCGCCTGCCATGGCGCCAACGGCAACAGTGTCAACCCCGAGTGGCCGAATCTCGCGGGCCAGAGCGCGCGCTATGTCGCCGAGCAACTCAAATTGTTCCGCGCAGGGCACCGCAATAACGCCGTGATGTATCCGTTGGCCATGGCACTGACGGACGAGGACATTGCGGACTTGTCTGCGTATTTCGCCACGCTGACCCCGACCGGCCTCGAGGCCGATGCCGCGACCTACAAGGCCGGCGAAGCGCTGTATCGCGGTGGGGATCGGGCACGCAACATCCCCTCCTGCACCTCCTGCCACGGGCCGGTGGGCCTCGGCAATTCGGCAGCAGGCTATCCGGCGCTCCGCGCGCAGCATTCGACCTACACGCTGAAGCAACTGGCCGACTACGCGAGCGAGCAGCGCTACGTCGACATCGCCACGGGCAACCCGACGAAGTCGATGAACGGACACATGATGACAACCATCGCCAAGCGCCTGAGCGAAGACGACAAGCGGGCGCTCGCGAGCTACATCCAGGGTCTGCGCTGATCTCCAGCTGTTCACGGTGACGACTATGACGACGATCCCTCGGCCATTTGCCTTCTCCAGCCTGTTCACTGTGGTGTTGTCGCTGCTGCTCATCGCTGCCGCTCCGACAGCCGATGCGCAGGGCGCAGCAGTTCCGAACAAGTGGCAGCAGGGTCGCCACTACCGCAGCGTCAGCCCGCAGATGCCGACCTCGGTCGCGCCGGGCAAAGTCGAAGTGCTCGAGATCTTCTGGTACGGCTGCGGCGCCTGCTACATGCTCGATCCGTATCTCGAGAGCTGGAAAAAGAAAGACAAGCCGGCCAATGTCGAATTCGTTCGCGTTCCCGTCACCTGGAACGAAGGCGCCAAGTTGCACGCGCGTCTCTTCTACACGCTGCAAGCGCTGAAACAAGACGAACGTCTGCATACCAAGGTGTTCGACACCATCCACCGCGGTGGCAACGGCCTGCTTGGGCGCAACGAGGAATCGACGCTGCCCGTCGTACGCGATTGGGCCAAAGCCAACGGCATCGACCCGAAGGCCTTCACCGATGCATGGAACTCCATGTGGGTGAACACCAAGCTGCGGCAGGCAGACGAAATCGTGCGTCGCTATCGTGCCGAAGGCACGCCGTTCATGGCGGTCAATGGTCGCTGGTCAACGGACATCAACTCCGCGGGCGGTGTGCCGCAGATGATTGAACTGATCAACGCCCTCGCCCGCGCCGAGCAGCCACGCTGACGCCGCGGCGCGCACGGCTTCGACGGCGCGCATGATCGGCTGTTTCCTGCTCGACGATCAGGGCCTGCAACGTCGGGTCGTCACGGCTCAAGACACTCTGCCCGAAGCGGCACTCTGGATCGATCTGCTCGAGCCAGCGCCCGACGAAGAAACTCAAGTCGAGCAATTCCTCGCCGTCGATGTACCGACGCGCGAGGAGATGCGCGAAATCGAATCCTCGAATCGCCTTTACGAGGAGAACGGCTCGCTCTACATGACCGCTACCGTGGTCACAAAACTCGACACCGAACGGCCCGAGAGTAGCCAGATCACCTTCATCCTTACGCCCAATCGCCTGATCACCAATCGCTACGTCGATCTGCTGCCCTTTCGCCGCTACATCGCGTATGCCGAACGACATCGAAGCACCTGCAACTCGGCTGCGGCCATTCTCACGGGCCTGCTCGAAGCGATGGTCAACCGGATCGCCGATGTTCTCGAACGCATCGGCGGTGACATCGACGCCGTGTCGGCGGAAGTGTTCACGCCGCCGCCCCCTGGCCAGCGACGGCGGCACACGCGTGACTATCGACTGATCCTCGAACGAGTCGGTCGCAATGGAGATCTGACCTCCAAGGCCCGCGAGACGCTCGCGAGTCTGACTCGCCTGTTGGCGTTCCTGCAACAGTCGAACCACCCGCTGCTCACACCGGACGTGCGCAGTCGATTGAAGAGCCTGGTGCGCGATGTCACGCAGATGAGCGATCACGCGGCCTTCCTCGCCAACAAGGTGCAGTTCATGCTCGAGGCCACGCTCGGCATGATCAACATCGACCAGAACAACATCCTGAAGATCTTCTCCGTGGCCACCGTAGTGCTGCTGCCACCCTCGGTGATCGGCGCCATCTTTGGCATGAACTTCGAGTGGATCCCGACCTCTCAGGACCCCTGGGGATTTCCCGCTGCGCTGCTGCTCATGGTGGCGAGCGCAGCCCTGCCGTACTGGCTCTTCAAGCGCCGCGGCTGGCTCTGAGCGAAACCCCTGTTCGGGGCCTGTACCCGCCTGCCCCCCCAGAGGGTTAGGATAGGCACTCAATGAAAACATGGCGCCGTTCAATCTGCCTTGGCAGCCTGCTGCTCGTGCCGCTGGCCGCGAAAAAGCTGCTGCGCACTGCCGATCGACACGCGCTGTGCTTCGCTTACTCGAAGATCAAGCGTTACGACAACTTGATGCCCTGCTTCGATCGCCTCCAGCAGCGAATCAGCAGCGGCGATCTGTATACCCGTCTGCTTGACACGCAGGAGCCCTTCAAGCACGCGCTGATTAGCAGCCCACGCTACAATCTCGATCGGTCGGCGCGACGCGCCCAGTCCGTCGTGAACTACCTGCAGTCCAAAGGGGTCGAGACCGCTCGACTTGAGTCGGTCGGCAAGGGGTTCACGGAACTGCTCAACAACACCGACCCGCTCGCAGCCGAAAATCGCTGCGTGCGCATCAAGGCCCTGCCCTGAGGAGTCCTCTCATGATCGCGCTCACCCGCTGGCTTCAGTCGCTTGCCCTCCGGCCGCTTACTATCAGCCTCATGGCGCTCGGCATCGCCTCGAGCGGCGCCATCAGCGCTGCGCAGGAACCGCTGTTACTCGTGACGGAGACGTTCAAGGTCAAGTACGGCTCCTTGCGCATCGACATCACGACGCGCATCACCAGCGCGTCGGCCGTGACTGAGCAGGGGTTTGAGGTGCAGAAAGCGGCACTGCCCAAGGGCAGGCACACGCTGATCATCGCCATCGAGGATGGTGTGGGTCGCTTATCGGAACGCCAGCTGCAATTCGAAATTTTTTAATCAAGGATTGACCATGATCACGACGTTGCGCGGTCCGCTGATCGCATTCTGCGCCGCTTTGCTGCTCGTTGCCTGCGGTGGTGGCGGTGGGGGTGGCGGTTCTTCCGGAGGGGGCTCGACGAGTTCTGTGCCAGGTACGCCCACCAACATCGTGGTGGCAGCGGGCAATGGAACCGCGACGGTGAGTTTCACCGCACCCCTCAGCAATGGGTCCTCAGCCATCCTCGATTACACCGCCACCTGCGCGGCAAGCGGTGCGAGCCGAACCGCAACAGGTACGGGCAGTCCACTCACCGTGACCGGGCTCACCAATGGCGTCAGCTACAACTGCACCGTCACGGCGCGTAACGCGGTAGGCAGCAGCGCCGCATCGTCAGGCGCCAGCGTCACTCCCACGGCTCCAACCACCTCGTGCTCGGCAACCGATCGTAAAAACTGGGTCGTCCAGCAGCTGCGTGAGTGGTATCTGTATCCGGAGACGTTGCCGGCGACAGTCAACGTCGATGACTATGCTACCGTCGATGCGCTGATCAGTTTCATGACGGCCACCGCGCGCGCGCAGGGCAAGGATCGCAATTTCACCTACATCACCTCGATCGCCGAGGAGAACGCGTTCTTCAACTCGGGCGCCACGGCCGGCTTTGGAATTCGTCTCTTCAGTGATACCGCGGCGCGACGCGTCTTCATCACCGAAGCGTTCGAAAATGCGCCGGCGCTCACGGCGGGTATCGATCGTCGCGACGAACTACTCGGCGTCGGCACAACCACTGCGAATATCCGCTCCGTGTCCGACATCATCGCCGCCGAGGGCGCAAGTGGCGTCACCAATGCTCTTGGACCTAACACTGCCGGCACGACGCGCGTGCTGCGCGTCTCGGGACCCTCGGGCACCCGCGACCTGACGATTGCCAAGGCCGATTACAGCATCGAGCCCGTCTCGCCGCGCTACGGTGGTGTGATCCTGCAGGATGGCACCAGGAAGGTGGGCTACATCAACCTGCGCACCTTCATCTCCTCGGCGAATGCTCGGCTGCGCGAAGAGTTCCTGAAATTCCGCAATGCAGGCGTCACCGAGGTCATCGTCGATTTCCGCTACAACGGCGGTGGACTCGTCTCCACCGGGGAACTGATGGGTGATCTGCTCGGCGGAAATCGATCGTCGGGCCAGATCTTCTCGCAGCTGACTTTCCGGCCCGAGAAGTCGGTGGAAAACTCGGTCAAGTATTTCGCCACCCAGCCCGAGGCGGTCTCGCCGACGAAGTTGGCCTTCATAGGCACACGCTCGACGGCCTCGGCGAGCGAGCTCGTGATCAACGGTTTCATTCCGTACTTCAATTCCAACCTGGCGCTGATCGGCGACAACACTTTCGGCAAGCCGGTAGGTCAGATCGCGCGCGATCGGGCTACCTGCGATGATCGACTGCGTGTGCTCGCCTTTACGACACGCAATTCGGCCAACTCGGACGCCTACTTCAACGGACTGGCGGAGGCCGTCAAGGCGAGTTGTCGCGCGGCGGACGACGTCACGCAACCGCTCGGCAACGCCAGCGAAGCGTCGATCCGGCAAGCGATCGACTACCTCGCTGGCAAATCCTGCACCGCCATCTCGGTGAGTTCGGGTGTCGCCACGCTGACGGGACGCAAGCAGGCTGCAGCCGCCGTATTGCCGGACACCGACGCGCTGGATCTGGAACCGCTGGTACCGGAACAGCCAACGGCGGCGCAGCGTGAAATGCCCGGTTTGTTTTAGTCGTCTCGTCTCGGCGAGCGACGCATGAGGTCGAGTCTGCTGGCGATCGTTGGACTCGCTGCGGCCGCCGTGTTCTTCAGCGCCGTGGTTGTCGATTCGCCGCTGCTGCAGTGGCTCGCCAAGCCCATACCGGTGCTGGCACTCGCCCTATGGGCGGGTCTGCAACCCGGACGCGACGCAAAATGGATTGCTGCGGGTCTCGGCTTCTCTGCAATCGGTGACCTGCTGTTGTCGCTGCCTTTTGATGCGTTCGTATTCGGGTTACTCGCATTCCTGCTCGCACACCTGCTGTATCTGACTGCATTCGTGCTGCGCACCCGCGCGCCGGCACTCGGCTGGGCAGTGCCCGTCACGGTTTTCGGTGTCATCGTCTTCGTCACGCTGCAGCCGCATCTCGGCGAGTTACGCTATGCCGTGCTGGCCTACGTAATCGTTATCTGCAGCATGATGTGGCGCGCCCTGGCACAGCTCGGACGCAGTGAACTCGCGCCCGGTATCGCACGGTGGAGCGCGCTTGGCGCGGTGACTTTTGCGTTAAGCGACGTGCTCGTAGCTCGAAATCGGTTCATCGAGGATTCGATGACGACGCAGATCGTGCTGATGGTGCTCTACTGGAGCGCCCAGTGGATGCTGGCGGCCTCGATCAGCGCAGTGAACCGACCAGCACTTCGGCCAGATCGGCAATGAGTCGCAGGCCCGGGTTGTCCGGCGAGTAGTCGATCTCCGGCATGTCGTCCACCGTGATGGCGAGCGCCACCCGACCCTGCGGCGTATGAACGATGCCTACGTCACTGCGTAACGCATCGAGCCCACCCGACTTGCTGAGCACCCGCGCATCGCCCATCCGCCGACCGATACCATCCTTGTGCTTTTGCCGCTCGAGCATGTCGAGCACGATGCGCGAGGATTCCGCATCGACCACCTTTCCCCGCTCGAGCATAGCGAGCATGGTCACCATTTCACGCGGTGTGGATGAGCCGATGCCGAACCGCTTGTTGGACTCGAGCATCCCCGCTCGACTCCAGCCCTCCGCGGGCTTCAATTGCGTGCCATCGCCGCGCACCTTGCGCATCGAGCGTGTCGTCGGCAGACCTAATTCGTCCATGTAATCGTTGACGGCATCCGCCGAGATGCGATCGAGGATCAGGTTGGTCGTGGTGTTGTCACTCACGGTGATCATCAGCATGGTCGCATCGCGTAATGACAGCGTCTTGCCCGCCGAGAGATCTGCCGCCACTCCGGAACCTGACACCTTGTCCTGCTCACGCAGCACCAAGGGTTCCTCCCACGAAGCCTTACCCCGCTTGACGAACATTGCGACGGTGCAGGCAATCGGTAATTTGATCGTGCTGGCCGTGCGAACGGGCACATCGGCGCGCAGGCCGAACTCGCTGCCCGTATCGAGATTACGCGCATAGAGCGACACACTGCCGCGAAAGCCCTCGGTCAGAGCAGCGACTCGGGCTGCGAGCGGTATCTCGGCAGTAGTCGGAGGCGGAGACGGGGTTGGCGCTGCTGCTGCCCACGAGGACAGCAGCAGCGCAACGACCGTAACGAGGAACCCGCCGAATCGACTCAGAAATCCATCCTCAGCGACAACTGCACGCGACGCGGCAGGAAGTAGCTGCGCGGCTGACCGTAGTTGGCCGCGAACTCGACCTGCTGGATGTTGTAGCCGGTCTGCCGATCCAGCACGTTGAACACGTCGGCACGGAGTTTCAGGGTCGGCAGCGAGCCGAACTTAAAGCTCTGCGTGTAGTTCAGGTCGAGCTGGTAGTGACTCGCTGCGCGACGGCTGCCCGCGGGCTCGGCGAAGGAGCTGATCGCCGCAGAAGCATTCACGAGGCCGTTGCCATAGTAGTTGCTCGACCAAGTCTCCCACGGCTGACCCGACTGGTAGACAAGGTACGCACCGATGTTCGCCTTCCAATCCGTGGTGTAGTGACCGTAGATCTTCAGGATGTGCGGCCGATCACCCGACAGCGTGCCATCCTTGTTGTCCCAGACGTACTGGCCACGCGCATCGTTGTAGAAAGACGAACCGACGAAGGTGTTGGCGTCGTTCACCGTCGTGGTGTTGTCCTGGTCGAAGTTGCCGCGATAACGGCTGCGCACGTACGAGGCGTTGAGGTAGGTGCGATCACCCGTCCATTCGGCCTCTAGGCTCGCTTCCCAGTACTTGGTGTAGCCACCATCGACTTCCGCGATCACGTAGGTCGATCCACCGATCTCGGCACGAATTGCGGCGAGATTAGGCACGTAATCACCGAGGGCGCGTAGCGCCTGCGGTACGCCACCGTTAGGACCGTAGGTACCTTCCTGCGAGCGCGCGAAGTTCCAGATGTCCTCCCAGAAGTGCGAGCCCTCGCGGTAACGCACATGGCCGCGCAGCGCCCAGCCCTCGGAAACCTGACGGGTGGTGCCCAAGGTGAGCTCGTCAACGCGACGCGGCTTCATGCCCGATGCGAAGACTTTGCCGCTCGAGGCGCCGCGATAGACCGACTCGAGGAAGTTACCGTTCTGATCGAAGCGAATATCGAGCACTCGGCTGAACAGGTTGCGATCCCAAGAGGCGGCACGAGACAACGAGCTCGCCTCCGGGTTATAGGACGCGAAGTTGGCGAACACGGTGTTCGAACCGTCGTAGCGCCAAGTCACGCCGAGTCGCGGCTGGATCATGTCCTTCCAGTCGATGGTGTACATCTTGTACTTGTTGCCCGGCGCCAGTTCGTAACCCGAGACAGTGCCCGCCTTGGGCCGCAAACCCTGCCCGTAGAGTTCATCTTTGCTGATGAGTACGCCGAGGTTGAAGTCGAAGTTCTCCCAGGTGATCGTGTCGTTGAGTTCGATGTTGTACGACTTCGACGACGACACGATCAGAGGCTTGAGCGGATTGCCGTTCACATCCTTCGCACCCGACTCGGTGATCGTGGCCTGGTAGAAGTACGGCACGCGCGGCGTCGTGGTCGTGGTGCTGACCGTGCCACCGTTATAGGAGATCACGCCCCAACCTTGCGTGGTACGCATCAGTTCCTCGGAAATCTCCGAGAACTTCACGCCCGCGTGCAGCTGGTGGCTCGTGCTGCCGATCTCAAGCTTGTGATCGATCGCCACCTCGAACGTGTCGCGGTAGAAATCCTGATCGTTGATCTCGGGCCATGCACCGATACGACCGCCACCCGCCTTGACGCCGGCGGAATTGGTGTAACCGTACTGGTTGATCAGCAGCTGTGCCTGCTGGTTGAAGAGAATCTGCGCCGGGGTCGTGGCCGTCGCAAGCAGCGTCGGCACCGTGAAGCGTCCGGCATTGGTGAGATCGGCGATGTTGAGCTTGTCACCCGGCTTGCCGACGAACGACAGCACCTTGTCGGGCGTGCCCGCCGTTTCAAGGTCGAACTTACCGAACTTGAAGCTGACCGAGGTGTTTTCACTGGCGATCCACGAGCCATCGAGCGTCAGGATGCTCTGCTCGGAGCGCTCGCCCGTGGAGACCGTGTCGGCATCAAGCGTCCCGATGCCCGCGCCGTTGCCCTCGCGCTTGGAGGTACGCAGGCTGACGTTGAACAGCAAGTCTTCCGTCGGCGCCCAGGTGAGCTTGCCGAAGTACTCGTTGCGAATACTCTCGTAATCTTTGACCGCGCCGTAGGCCGTGGTCGGGTTATCGCGGGTGACTTCCGGACGATAGTAGGAGGCGTAGAAGAACAGCGAGTCCTCAACGATCGGACCGCCGAACCCGGCGTTGATCCAACTTTGGTCGAGCGAATACTTGGAGATGCCGCGAATCTTCGAGACCAGACTCTTCGGCTGGACCTTGTACTCGACCGTGCCCTTGAACTCGTTGGTACCCGACTTCGAAGTCGTGTTGATCGAGAAACCGCCAGCGCGATTGAAGCCGATGGCCTTGACGCCGCCGCGCTCCATCGACACGTTCGCCACGTCGTGGGTCGAGGGGTCGGCCGCGAGGTTGCCGAACAAAGGCAGCGATACGTCCACGCCGTCGAAGCCGTACTTGTTGTCGACGCCCGAGCCACCGGCCGAGGGACCGAGCACGGCGTTTTCGGAGTACTGCACACCCGGCACCAGTTTGAGCAGGTCGCGGTAGCTTTGGCCGACGGGCAGGCTCTCGACGTTCTTGGCGCTGAGCGAATTACCGAGCGAGGCGTTGCCTTGGCGTGACAGACCGCTCGATACGATGGTGACGACCTGCAGGTCCTCCGCCCGGGTGGCCGAAAGGGCCACATCCGCGATGGACGTCTGGTCCAGCAGCACCTCGACATCAACGCGCTGCAGAACGCCTGCCGCGTTGCTGAACGTCAGCGTGTACTTGCCGGGCAGCAGCAGCGGCAGGTTATAGGTGCCATCCGAACGTACGGTCGCCGTGCGGGGCTTAGGCATGACGTCGCTGGTGGCGGTCACGGTGATGCCCCCGACGGTAGATCCGGCGGCTTCAGCGGTCACCTTGCCGCGGATGCCACCAGCCTCCTGAGCAACCGAGGGTACGGACATGAGCGAACCGGCCACGAGTGCGGCGGCCACGGCTTTGGCGATTGGATTCATCGGCGAGGTCTCCCCGAGCGTTTTTTGATGCGGCGCTATGTCAAGTAGCGTTAAGACGGCATTCAATTACTTTTGCCTGCCTCGTGCAAGCCTCGACCGGCGGCCGCGGAGCCGGGGCGTGATACCCCGCGCGCGGGGTATACTGCCGGCGGGCGCCCGTAGCTCAGCTGGATAGAGTACTGCCCTCCGAAGGCAGGGGTCGTGAGTTCGAATCTCGCCGGGCGCGCCACTCCGACACGCCGCCTGATTCTTCGCCGCAGTTTTTTCGCTGAAATAAAATCGCTGAAACAAATACTTAGGAGTCGCCATGTCCACCGCGCCGCTCAAAGCACTGTTCGTGACCTTGCTCACCCTGGCCTCGGTCCTGACGCTCGCCAACGCCCCAGAAGTCGGTAAGCCTGCCCCGGCGTTCAAGTTGCAGGACCAGACCGGGGCCTGGCGTTCGCTTGCCGACTACCGCGGCAAGTGGGTCGTGCTCTACTTCTATCCGAAGGACAACACCCCGGGTTGCACCACTCAGGCCTGCGAGTTTCGCGACAATATCTTCGCGTTCCGTCGCGCCAACGCCGTCATTCTCGGCGTCAGCGTCGACAAGATCGACTCCAAGGAAGCCTTCGCCAAGGAACACAGCCTGCCCTTCCCCGTCCTGGCCGATGCCTCGACTGAAGTCACCAAGGCCTACGGCTCGCTGACCAGCTACCCACAGTTCAAGCTGTTCGACATCGCCCGGCGGGACACCTTCATCATCGACCCGCAGGGCCGGATCGCCCGCCGCTTCGACAACGTGAACCCCAAGGGGCACTCGGAGATGGTCTTGGCCGAGCTCGCCAAGCTGCAAAAACAGGGCTAATCCCCTTTAGGGGCCAGCCCGACCGAATTTTGCGACCAAATACCGGACACCCGTCACCCGATCCGAATTACATCGGCCCCCCTCCGACCGATACAGGCCTTGAGGAGGCGATGTTGCCCCTCAAGGTCCCCGGAAGGAGGGTGTCGTCATGCTCGAGTTGCCGCCGTCATCGCAAGGACACGGTCGGGTTCGTGGTTTGCACCGCGACATCGAGCGCCTCGTTCGACAGCAACTCGACGAGGCCAAGCCGGCACCTAAACCTGCGCGATTCCGCCGCCGCGTTCGCCTAACCCACGAGCTGCTGTTGCGGACCCTCGGGCCGGGTCAGGTCATGAAGGTCGAGGAATCACGCCGCCTCGCAATGTGGGCGTACTACGAGCTCAACCGCGACGGCCTGTACCAGATGTTTGGCGAGACTACGATTCGGGTAGGCGACGAAGTCGCCACCAGCATGCAAGCTTTCCCGCTGCTCGCGACGCCACATTTCTTCGAACGCTACACGCGCAGCGTCGCAGGCCACGGGCCGAGCCTGATCGGCGTGATGATCGAGGTCGTGCAGGCGCTGCTCGGTGAGGTCGGCTACGACCGGCGGGCACCGAAAGACCGCTGGCCACTCTGGCGACAGCGCGGCAGCGTACAGTTCGCACTGCCGCATGGTCTCGTGGCCGGCGACATCCCGGAATTCGGCGATGTGCTGCTGCGCAACGTCACCCCGGCCGCCCGCCTGGACCAGCGCAGGCGCGAGGAGTGGGAGCGCCTTCGCCAGAGCGGCAAAATAGTCGCCGTGCGTGAATCCTGGGTACCGCGCGTGGTGGCGGGCGGACGCTGAGGCAGTCGCCCCGGCAAATCCGAGTCTCAACCCCGCCGTGCCGGCTCGGTCAGGTACATCGGAAACACCTCGTGACCGTTCTGCCTCGCCTGCGCGATGGACTGCAGGAGATCACGCTGGCAGTCATCGATCGCGGCCGCTGACCTCAGCCGCTTTTTGGCGTCGCGGCAGGGCTGCGGTCGACGGGCTGGCGGTGGGCGGATATACTCGCGCCCGGTTTTAACTGAGCCCTCAGGACCGCATCGTGAGCACGCAGGATTCCAAGTTTTTCAATATCTTCAGCCTCGTTCTCGGCATTCTGATCTTGATCGCTATCCTGCTGTTCGCGCTCGCTCGCGCCGTCGGCCGGGACACCCAGGTCGCGCACATCGAAAGCGACCCCAAGTACGTCGCCGACGTCGAGCGCAACCTCACCTCGGGTCGCGTGGCCGTTGCGGGACAGGACAATTCGGCACTCACTATCGCCCCGGCAGCGGGCGCGGTAGTGGCCACCCTCGCCATGCCGACGAGCGGCGTCGAGGTGTACGAGCAGGTCTGTGGCGCCTGCCACCTGAACGGCATTGGCGGCGCGCCGAAATCGGATGACCGCGCCGCGTGGGCACCGCGTATCGCGCAGGGAACGGCGACGCTCTACAAGCACGCCATCGAGGGCTACACCGGGAAGAACGGCGTAATGCCGGCCAAGGGCGGTCGTGCCGATCTGTCGGACGAGCTCGTCCAGGCCGCCGTCGATCACATGGTGTCGAAGGCCCAGTAAGCCATCGGCCCTGGGCCGACGGTCCACCGGGTTGTCGCTGTAGGCGCCCGTTTAGGCGCCGTTTCAGGCCTGCGTCAAGGCACGACGCAGCGCTAATGCCTCGGCCACATGCACTTCATCGACCGAAGGCGCATCGGCAAGGTCTGCCAAGGTCCTCGCCACCCTCATCAGTCTGTGGCGCGAGCGCATGCTCAATCCCAGAGCATTTGCGGTTCGCTGTAACAAGGTCTGCGCCGCCAACGACAGCTGACAGACACTCTCGAGTTCGCCCACCCCCAAGGCGGCGTTGAGAACTCCCTGCCGGGCCTGCTGTCGGGTACGCGCGCAACGGATGCGCGTACGCACGGCTGAATCATCGGCCTGACAACGACGACGATGGTCAGCGAGATCTGCTTCACTGACGGCAGACAAAGCCACCCGCATGTCGAGTCGATCAAGCAACGGACCGGACAAGCGTGCGCGATAGCGCTCGACCTGCGCCGCCGTGCACTGACAGCGACGTGAGCCGTGGCCGTGATATCCGCAGGGACAAGGGTTCATGGCCGCAACCAACTGGAACGCGGCCGGGTACTCGGCATGGGAACCGACCCGCGCCACGGTCACGACCCCCGTCTCGAGCGGCTCGCGCAGCGCTTCGAGCACGCGACGGTCGAACTCAGGCAACTCATCGAGGAATAACACCCCCCGGTGGGCCAGCGTAACCTCGCCCGGACGCGCGGCGGGCCCGCCACCGATGATGGCACTCGCCGATGCCGTGTGATGCGGAGCTCGAAACGGCCGACATGGCTCCTGTGCCGCGCGACCGCGGACGATGGAATTGACCATCGCGACCTCGAGTCGCTCCTGCTCAAGCAGCGGTGGCATGAGATGCGGCAACCGTTCGGCCAACATGCTCTTCCCGCAACCCGGTGGTCCGACGAGCAGCACACTGTGCCCCCCCGCCGCGGCCACTTCGAGGGCGAGCTTGGCCGAGGTCTGACCACACACATCCGCCAGCTGCAGCACGTGGGCGGAACCTGCGCGTGTTTCCACCGTCGCAGCGATCTCAGCGACCTTGGGCAAGTCTTGGCGCTGATCGAGATGCGCGCAGACCTCGAGCAGACTGCCTGCCGCAAACGCGGATAGTCCGGGCATGCACTGCAGGTCCGCAGCATTGTCCCGTGGCAGAACCACCGAGTGTCCCGCCTGCGCGGCCGCGACGGCGGAAGGCAGTGCTCCGCGAATGGCGCGCAACGCCCCGGTGAGACCGAGTTCGCCGAGAAACTCGACTTGCTCGAGCGAGCTGCTAGCGCCCACCTGACCGGCGGCTGCGAGGATCCCGACGGCGATGGCGAGATCGAAACGCCCGCCATCCTTCGGCAGATCAGCGGGCGCGAGGTTGATGGTGATGCGCCCCGCGGGCAACTCGAATCCGGAGTTGACGAGCGCTGCCCTGACCCGCTCCTTGCTTTCTTTGACCTCTGTCGCCGGTAGCCCCACGATGTTGAAGCAGGGCAGACCGGCACCGAGATGGACTTCGACCTGCACGACCGGCGCGAGTAGGCCGACCTGCGCCCGACACGCTACTCGGGCGACCGCCATGGCTCAGCCGGCCTCGCGACCTGCCTTGGCCTCGGCCTCGAGCTCGGCAAGCCGACGCTCGAGTTGTTCGAGTCGCGAACGGGTGCGCTCTAGCACCTTGCTCTGGGCGACGAACTCGTCGCGCGCCACCAAATCGAGCTCGCTCAGATTGGCGCGCAGCACCGCCTTGAAGTTGCGCTCGAGATCGTCGCGCAGACCCTGCATGGCCGGTGGCAGGACTGCAAACAGCCGGCGGGCCAGTTCATCGATGCGAAATTCCATAAGCAAGGCTCCTCTAACCAAAACAATTCGGGGCTCTGCCCCCTATTGACGCACGATCCTGGTTCCAAGCGCCAAAACGGTGCGTCGCTACCGCAAAAACGATGGAAAAAACCGCTTCGGCCCGGTCTGCACGCAGTGCGAGCGGTGGCACGGTTTCTGCAATCCACTCTGGCCGACCGAAGCGGGCACAAGGATACCGTGCTCGGGCCGGGCGGCGCAGAGCGGCATATCCCCGCATTTGCCCGGAAACCGAACTTGGAAGGCTGCCATGGCGATGAAACTGATCACCGCGATCATCCGGCCGTACAAGCTCGACGACCTGGAGATGGCCGTCGCGCAACTCGGGGTGCAGGGGATGACCGTCGTCGAGGTGCAAGGGTACGGCGCCGAGCACGGTCACTCTGAGGTCTATCGCGGTGCGCAGTACCGCATCGACTTCGTGCCGCGGACTCAGGTGCAGATTGCGGTCGACGAAACCATCGTCGAACCGGTCATCGAGGCAATCGCCAACGTGACGCGCACCGGCAAGGTCGGCGACGGCAGGATTTTCGTATCCGGGTTGGCACAGGCGATTCGCATACGCACCGGCGAGACCGGTGTAGCGGCCGCCTGAATCTTTGGCGAGCAGGGAGAGGGAACATGGAAACGACGAAGCGATCGACACACGCAATCCGCCGCTGGCTGCAGTCCTCTGCTGCCGTGGCGCTCGGAACGATGGCGCCCGCGCTGGCGCTTGCGCAGGATGCGCCCGTGCCCGACAAGGGTGACACGGCCTGGATGCTCGTCTCCACGCTGCTCGTCATCCTCATGACGATCCCGGGCCTCGCGCTGTTCTACGGCGGTCTCGTGCGCTCGAAGAACATCCTCTCGGTGCTGATGCAGGTGATGGTCGGCTTCTCGCTGATCGTCGTGCTGTGGTGCATCTACGGTTACTCGCTGGCCTTCACCGAAGGCAGCGCGTTCCTCGGTGGCACCGGCCGGCTGTTCATGAATGGCCTCTGGGATCCGTCGGCCGGCACGTTTGCGCTCGCAGCGACCTTCAGCAAAGGCGTCTACATTCCCGAGATCATCTTCGCCGCCTTCCAGGCAACCTTCGCAGGTATTACCTGCGCACTGATCGTCGGCGCCTTCGCCGAGCGCATGAAATTCTCCGCAGTGCTCATCTTCATGGTGATCTGGTTCACCATCGCCTATCTGCCGATCGCCCACATGGTGTGGTTCTGGATGGGGCCCGATGCGTACACGGACGCCGGCGTCGTGGATGCGATGAACGCCAAAGCCGGTTTGCTCTGGCAGTGGGGCGCTCTCGACTTCGCGGGCGGAACGGTGGTGCACATCAACGCGGGCGTCGCAGGCCTCGTCGGCGCGTACATGATCGGCAAGCGCGTGGGTTACGGCCGCGAGCCGATGCCGCCGCACAATCTCGTGCACACCATGGTCGGCGCCGCGCTGCTGTGGGTGGGCTGGTTCGGCTTCAACGCCGGCTCGGCACTGGAGGCCGGCAACTTCGCGGCCCTCGCCTTCATCAACACCTTGCTTGCCACCGCCGGTGCCGTCGTTGTCTGGTCGCTCGCCGAGTGGATCCTCAAGGGTCACCCCTCGATGCTGGGTGCGGCCTCCGGTGCCGTCGCGGGACTCGTGGCGATCACTCCAGCTGCAGGCAATGTCGGTTTGATGGGTGCACTCGCCATCGGCGCTATCGCCGCACTCGTATGCCTCTGGGGCGTCACCGGACTGAAGCGCTTGCTCAAGGCCGATGACTCGCTCGACGTATTCGGCGTACACGGCTTGGGCGGCATCGTCGGCGCGCTGCTGACCGGCGTGTTCAACACGCAAGCGCTCGGCGGACCGGGCCTCGTCACCGACTGGGTCACGGCCAGCGTCGGCTCGAACCCGATCGCAGTGCAGGTGCTGACGCAGGCGAAGGCCGTGGGCGTCACAGTGGTGTGGTCGGCGGTGGCCGCCTTCATCGCCTTCAAGATTGCCGATTTGATCGTCGGACTGCGTGTGGCCGAGGAGGCCGAGCGCGAAGGTCTTGATACCAACGAGCACAACGAGCGCGCATACACGAACTGATCCACGACACGGGTCTGATTCATCTCGATTTACAGTAGTCCCCTGTAAACCCCCTGGGGCGGCGGTCTCGCGACTGCCGCCCTTTTTTTCACTGCCATGCCGTCCCCGCGTAAGATGTCGACATGAACGTCGGCTTTCTCGGTCTCGGCGCCATGGGCATGCCCATGGCGCGCAATCTGCACAAAGCAGGCCTCCTGCAGGCGGTATGGAACCGCACGCATGGGAAGTCGGCTGCACTCGCTGCCGAATTGCACTGCAACGCCGCAGCAACACCGGCGCAGCTCGCCACACAGTGCGAGGTGATGGTGATCTGCGTCTCCGCCGACGTCGATGTGCTGGACGTGGTCGATGCACTGCTGCCCGGCATCCAACCTGGCGCGCTCGTCATCGATTGCTCTACCGTGAGTGCCGATACGGCGCGTACTGCGGCCGCTCGCCTGCGCTTGCGGCAAGCAAGCTTCCTCGACTGCCCGGTCAGTGGCGGCGTGGAGGGCGCGCAAAAGGGTACGCTCGCGATCATGTGTGGCGGATCGGCCGAAGACTTCGAGCGGGCCAAGCCCGTTCTCGGCGCCATGGGCCGCACGATCAGCCTGTTCGGCGCCACCGGTGCCGGTCAGGCGACCAAGGCTACCAACCAAATCATGTGCGCCGGCATCATCCGCGCAGTGGGCGAAGCGATGGCCTTCGCCCGCGCGCAGCAGCTGCCGCTCGAGCAGGTAGTCGAGACCTTGGGTCAGGGCGCGGGCTCATCGTGGTACTTCGTCAATCGCGCACCCAACATGATCCGCGGCAGTTTTCCGGCCGGGTTCCGTGTACGCCTGCACGAAAAAGATCTGAAAATCTGCCGCGACATGGCGGCGGCGAGCGGCGTATCGCTGCCCGTCGTCGATGACGTGCTGCGTGAATACGCCGAACTGATCGCGGAAGGGTATGGCGATGAGGACATTTCGGCCATTTACCGACTCAAGTGGCGGCTATTTACCGAGGCCCCGTTTCGCAACCCACCGGAAACCGAAATCTTTGATTTGCTGCGCCGCGCGCGTAATGTCGCCATCGTCGGTCTGAGCGCCGATCGCAGCCGACCGAGCTACGGTGTGGCGCGCTCATTGCAGAACTTTGGCTACCGCATCATCCCGGTCAACCCGAGCGCCGAGAGCATTCTGGGCGAACCCTGCGTACCCACGCTCGCTGCGGCGGTGGCGGCCCTGCCGGCCGGCGAGCGCATCGACATCGTCGATGTCTTCCGTCGACCGGAGCATGTCTCGGCCATCGTCGATGAGTGCATGGCCCTGCATCTGCCAGCGTTATGGCTGCAGGATGGTGTCATCGATGAAGCGGCGGCGCGCCGTGCGCGTACGGCGGGCATCTTCACCGTGATGGATCGATGCATTTTCCGCGACCGCGCTGCACTGCCGACATGAGCCTCGCATTCACCAAGATGCACGGCCTCGGCAACGATTTCATGGTGTTCGAGGCGCAGCACGAAGCCTCGTTGCCGAATGCCTCCCGCTGGCGCGAACTCGCTGATCGGCACACCGGCATCGGTTTCGATCAGGCACTCGTCATCCTGCCGCCGCGCACCGCGAACACCCTCGCCTACTACCGCATCTTCAATGCCGACGGCGGCGAAGTGGAACAATGCGGCAATGGCGCGCGCTGCGTGGCCGAGTGGCTGCGGCGGCACGATCGCTGCGCCACGGATCTGCTGCGCCTTGAGAGTCGCGGCGGCATCATCGAAGCGCGCTTCGCCGCGCCCGGCATCGTGGCCGTAAACATGGGTGAGCCACGCTTTGCCTCACCTGGGCGCAGTCACCTGCAGCTCGATGCCGAGAACATCACCTTCACCGAGGTATCGATGGGCAATCCGCACATCGTGCTCGAGGTTGAGGATATCGACGCGGCACCGGTTGCGCAGCTTGGCCCAAGACTCGAATCACACCCGCGCTTTCCGGCACGCACCAACGTAGGCTTCTTGCAGATTGTCGATCGACGACACGCGAAGTTGCGAGTCTATGAACGGGGCGTCGGCGAAACGCGGGCCTGCGGCACGGGCGCCTGCGCAGCCATGGCCGCCGGGCGACGCACGGGCGCGTTCGACGACGAGGTCGCCGTTGCGCTGCCGGGCGGAACGCTGTCGTTGCGCTGGCCTGGAGCAGGAGAACCGCTGTGGATGACCGGCCCTGCCGCCGTGTCGTTTCGCGGCGAAATCGGAGACTGACTGATGATCGATGCCAAAGCCGTCAAGGAATATCTCGAAGCCCACCCAGAATTCTTTGACGAACACCCGAATTTACTCGAGATGCTTACCGTACCCCACGCGCCGCCGGGCGGCGCGGTGTCGCTCGTAGAGCGGCAGGTCAAGGTGTTGCGGGAGAGACAGGCCGCCAGTCGCGAGCGGCTCGCGGAACTCGTACGCGTCGCGCGCGACAACGAGTCACTCACCGGACGCATCCACCAGCTCGCCTTGCGTCTGCTGCACGCCCGCACGGCCAGCGAGGTCGAGGCGCAAGTCACGGCATCAATGCACGAGGATTTCGCGGTGACTCCGGTGCGCCTGCTGCGACAGGCGCCGGACGCGGCGGGTCTCGAATCGGTATGGAGCGCGGGCAGGCCTCGCTGCGGGCACTTCGCTGAGCATCAGCGGGCGGCCCTGTTCGGTGCAGAGGCCGCCGAACTGCGCTCGATGGCCATCATTCCGCTCGGGGCAGGCGCAACACGCGGCGTACTCGTGCTCGGCAGCAGCGATGCCGATCGCTTCAACCCTGGCGTCAGCACGGATTTCCTGGTTCGCATCGGTGAGCTCGTGGCGGCCGCCCTCGCCCGCTGCGGGGTCGAGCCCGCGGTGTGACGCCCGAGGCTCTCGCCTGGATCGAGCGCTTCGGTGCACATCTGGCCGGTGAGCGCCGACTCTCGCCACATACTCATGCCAACTATCTGCGTGAACTCGCAGCACTGTCCCGTTGGTGTGACACGCAGGGTATCGACGAGTGGTCGCGCCTCGACAGTCAGCACCTGCGGCTGTTCGCGGCGCGCTCGCATGCCGGTGGTCTCGCGCCGCGCAGCGTGCAGCGACGGCTCTCCGCGGTCCGGACGTTCCTGAAGTTTCTGCAACGCGAACGACAACTGAGCGCGAATCCCGCCGCCGAGGTGCGCGCGCCCAAGAGTCGCCGCGCCCTGCCCGGTACGCTCGACGTCGATCAGATGGGTCGACTGCTCGACATGCCGACCGACGACGCTCTCGCCGTGCGCGATCGGGCCATCATGGAATTGCTGTATTCCTCCGGGCTGCGCCTTGCCGAACTCATCGCACTCGATCTCGAGGCGCTCGATGCAAGGGATCAGACCGTGCGCGTCACCGGCAAGGGTCGCAAGGTGCGCATCGTGCCCGTGGGTCGCAAAGCCCTCGAAGCCTTGCAGCACTGGCTGCGCGAGCGACAGACGCTCGCCCCCGCAGGTGAGCCGGCGCTGTTCGTCGGACGAAACGGACGTCGACTCGGTCCGCGCACCATCCAGACCCGGATTGCCCGTTGGGCGCGGCTTCAGGGGGTACCCCTGCATGTTCACCCGCACCTGTTTCGGCACTCGTTCGCCTCCCATCTGCTCGAATCGAGCCAGGACCTGCGCGGGGTGCAGGAGTTGCTCGGCCACGCCGACATCGCGACAACCCAGGTCTACACCCACCTTGATTTCCAACACCTCGCCCGCATCTACGATCAGGCCCACCCACGGGCGCGCAGGAAACCGCCGAAGGACCCTACATGAGCGACACATTCAATCCACACGGTACGACCATCCTTGGCGTGCGTCGCGACGGGGTCGTGGCGATCGGCGGCGACGGTCAGGTGACCCTCGGCACCACGGTCATGAAGGGCAATGCCCGCAAGGTGCGCCCGCTCGGCCAGGGCAAAGTGCTCGGTGGCTTCGCCGGCGGCACGGCCGACGCGTTCACGTTGTTTGAGCGCTTCGAAGGTAAGCTCGACAAGTTCGGCAACCTCACGCGCGCTGCCATCGAGCTCGCCAAAGACTGGCGCTCCGATCGCTATCTGCGACGACTCGAGGCGCTCCTGCTCGTGGGTGACCCGAACAAGCTGTTCGTCATTTCGGGCAATGGCGACGTCATCGAACCGGAGCATGACTTGGTAGCCATCGGCTCGGGCGGTGCCTTCGCGCAGGCCGCAGCGCGGGCCCTGCTCGAGAACACCGATCTGCCGGCGCGAGAGATCGTCGAGCGCGCGCTGAACATCGCCGCCGACATCTGCATCTACACCAACCGCAATCTGGTGATCGAGGAGCTGCGCGCGTGAACAGCCCAACCGCACCCGACGGCTCCAGCCTGACGCCTCGACAAATCGTCGCCGAACTCGATAAGCACATCGTTGGCCAGGATGCGGCCAAACGTGCCGTGTCGATCGCGTTGCGCAACCGCTGGCGGCGCATGCAGGTGACCGAAGCGCTGCGCACGGAGATCACCCCCAAGAACA
>VFQT010001755.1_pt1 | contig 24727 bp, 18 predicted proteins | sample 3512381 | NCBI WGS metagenome assembly VFQT01 (sample SAMN10412376, study PRJNA504923) | tailings metagenome | isolation source: Relicate 2 Philex TSF3 active mining site | place: Philippines: Tuba, Benguet | collected 2017-08-29
AATGAAATGATCCTGTCCCTCGGGGTTGAAATACTGTGCGATGACGGCGTCATAATGTCCGACCACCGAGAAAGCCCTGGCGGCGTATTTCCTGCGTTGTTCGAGGGTGGTGGCTCCGGATTGAGCGCGGAGCAATTCACATACTCCCGCATAATCATTCCGGGAGGATATGACCAGCACGTCCTGATGATTCTTCGCAGCAGCGCGGATCATGGAAGGGCCGCCGATGTCGATCTTTTCGATGATGGCCTGTTCATCCTGTGTATTGCGCACCGTTTCTTCAAAGGGGTAGAGGTCAACGATCACCAGGTCAATTTCCGGTATCTCATGTGTGGTCATTTCTTCCAGGTCCTGCGCAAGGTTCCGGCGTCCCAGGATCCCGCCGAAGATCTTCGGATGAAGGGTCTTCACCCTGCCTCCCAGGATGGAAGGGTAGGAGGTGACGGACTCCACCGGAACACAGGGGATGCCGAGTTGTTCGAGGTGCGTCTGCGTCCCACCGGTTGAATAGATGATTACATTCAACTCGTGGAGGAGCCTTGCGAGGGGTTCAAGACCGTCCTTGTAGAAGACGGAAATCAGGGCGGATCTGACGTTTTTTTGCATGACTGGGAGGTTGGTATGGGTCGGCTTCCGTGTATGTATCCGGAATCTGTTGTCAACGGATTCTGTGGATAAAAGCACCGGATCGACGGGTAGAAATAAGGCGCAAAGGTAACCGTTCGGCTGCTGTCTCCCATTGCAGAATTTTCCACAGTCTGTTCGTTCCATCGGCGATCCAGACGGCACCGGGTGCCTCAGCCATTAACTTTTCCATCCGGGGCGGGCCATTTCCTGACAGGATCACGAAGTCTGCCGTTTTTATTTCAGGGCTCATTTCTGAATCTTGTCCACCCGTCAACCACAGGTTCAAATTGTTCCAGGTGCATCTGATATCTCTGTCACCCGGGATCGTGTCGATATGTGATCGGTTGATCCCAAAATGATGCGCCGCTGCGCGCATGGCCATCTTCAGTTGTCGGGGATCCTGCGGTCCGAAGGGTGTCATCAGCCATCTGGCACTGCTGCCGTCGATCAGCATGATCAGTCTTGTTCGGGACAGGGGCAATACCACGAGCAGTTGCTGCCTGTCGCGCAGATGTCTTATCCATGTATGCATGCTGCCGACCAGGGCGAGGCTGATGAGAGAGGCCATCAGCCATCCCGGTGTCCTGCGCCATCCCCAGCACATGAAACAGGCAATGGTCAGGTAGATCAGGGTCGTTTCCCCGGCAGTGAGGTGAATATGTTCGAGTGTTCCGAACGGAATACTTTCCATCCTGAAAATGTAAGTGTTCAGTCCATGGATCAGGGTTGACACACTTTGCCCGCACCATCCGGCCAGTCCGTCGTGAAAAGTGGCCAGCAGGCATAAGGCAATTTCTCCCAGCAGGATGACCGTGGAAAGCGGGATGGCCACTATGTTGGTGATGAGGAAGAATAGCGGGAACCTCCCGAAGGTATGGAGCAGCAGCGGGGTAGTCAGCACCTGTGCGGCCAGTGTCACGGCGATCGTCTCCCAAAACTTTAGGGCCAACGGATTACTGATCGGCAGCAGTTGCAGGACGGGTTGATAGAAGATCATCAGGCCGGCCACTGCCGCGAAGCTTAGCTGGAAGCCCAGATCGAAGAGCCACCAGGGCTGCACGGAGAGCATCAGACCGGCAACCACCGCCAGGGTATTCAAGCCGCCGCCTTCCCGGCCGGTGATCTGTCGTCCGATGCCGATGATCGAAAACATACACACACTCCGCATCACGCTGGGGCCACCCCCTGCCAGCAGTCCAAAGCCCCAGATGCCGGCAATTGCGAATCCTGTGGCGACCCATCGCAACTTCCTTCCACGTATCAATACATGCAGCAATCCGCTCAACAGGCTGTAGATGACGCCGATGTGAAGTCCGGAGATCGCAATGACATGGATCACACCGGTTTCAGCGTAGGCATCACTGATCCGTTCGTCCAGATCATTCCTATATCCGATGAGTAAGGCTTCGGCCAATCCCAGAGCTTCCTTGTCGGGGATGTATCTGGAGAGCGTGCTGAGGACCATTGTTTTGATCCTTTCCAGGGATCTGTCCGGTTGCGATGCATGGCCGCTGTCCACGATCAACCAGTCGCCTGACTTTAGGAAGATCCTGTAACCAATGTCCTGCCGTCCGAAATAAGTGGCGGGGTCAAAGCCGCCCGGATATTCCGGTCCTTTCATCGGATCCGGCTGCACAGATGTGATCAGGCGGGTCCCGATGCGGGTTTGCAGTATGCTGCTGTCGATCGGGAAATAGATCATGGCCCGGCCACCGGGGTGTATTTGCCCTTTGTCGGTCAGGATGTCGATGGAAGCTGTGGCCCTGAAGTTTTGTTGTTTACGCTGAGGGGTTTCATCGAGGGTGCAGATCCAGCCCTTTGCCCTGATGCCTGGGGACAGGGATCGATCTGCAGCATCCCGGGCATTTCGCTTGCCATGCAGGGTCAGTCCGCCAACCGAAAAGATGCATATGATCACTGCGATACCTCTCAGCGGGTCCAGGCGCCAGGTGAAGCCGGGGGATAGCCTGCTTAGGAACAGCCAGATGATGAAAGCACAAATACCGACCGATGCGCAAACAGTAACGTTGAATCCATCAAAGCTGCTGGCACACCAAATCCCCGCAATGTAGGGAATGATGATCCTGACAAATGGCATACCGCTCCACATGTTCCCTTCTCTCCGATGGCAAAACTATGCCATGGTTGCCCGGCGTTGTTGGTCAGGGTGCTTGTATTTACACGATCGATCGAAGAGAAAATCACCGCATGGATCTGTACTTGTCCTCACCTGGAGTGTTTCCGAATGGGATGGCTGGTTGATCCGGGAATCATATCCTGCGTACCTTCGTCTGAAATCTTCAGATCATGCGCGTTTCCAGGGCATTGGTGTTGATCTCGATGGCCATGATGGCGGTATCCTGCAGCACCGGGCATCGGATTTATTTTGTCCGACATGCCGAAAAGTCAACGCAGCCACCCCGGGACCCTGACCTCACGGAAGCGGGTAGGCAGCGTGCGGAGAGTCTGGCACGTCTGCTTGGATCCCGGGATATCGGCTCCATCTACAGCACGGACACCCGCAGAACAAGACAGACGGCCGAGCCGCTGAGCCGGGATAGATCCATCCCGGTAAGTTTATATTCAAATGATACCACACAAAGATTCCTCTATCAGTTGCTGGATCGCGAACAGTCGGCCCTGGTGGTCGGGCACAGTAATACCCTGCTCAGTATGCTGACTGGGCTAGGACTCAATCCATCCATCAAGGAGATACCGGATAACGATTATGATAACCTGTTCATCGTCATACAGCGTCAGCGAAATGGGAGGGCCGGTTATCAGCTTCAGTTGAAAGAACGCACCTATGGAAGGAAGTCGCCACCGGCGGGGACACCACCCGGACCGTCCACCATGATGATGAAATGAATATGAGCGACAGCGTCCATATAAATATAAAGCCCCCGATCCCGGGGGCTTTATATTTATATGGATATAACCAGGGTCAGAAGTCAAGGCCCATGGCGAAGTAGTAATAAGGCTTTCTGTTGAAGAAACCACCCATGGGCCAACCGGCATCCAGGCGCAGGAAGTAGCCCAGCAAGGTGCTTCGTGCGCCAAAGCCGTAACCACCAATAAAAGGCCCGACGCCTCCAGGTTTGATCAATACTTGTACAGGGGGCTGTCCGTACATATTATTCGGTCGCGCGAGTTTATCAAATTGCCCGTTCCAAGCGGCGCCAAGGTCTATGAACTGAACCAACTGGAAATTCCGCAGGAAAGCATTGTTGATGGGTCTGCTGAATAGTGTGGTGAAGACCGGAAGTCTTATTTCACTGTTCATGACCATGGCGTTATTTCCATTGGCGGCATTTTGATAATGACCACGTAAGTTCAATGCCAGCGATTGGAATGCATAGGTGTTATCGGGATCAGGCGTGTTGTTATTATTGAACTTAGGGGCGATCCAGCCGTCTACCCCGCCCAAGTAATAAATAAGTTTCTGGTTGCCCCATGACATATCGAAGGAACCGCGACCTGCCCAGATGAGGTTGCGGTAGATGGGGTAGTAATATCTTACATCCCCTCCGATGTTTATGGTATTGCGCCCTTGTACGTTGCCTTTGGCGAGGCGGCTGGCGATATCCACATATACTTTATAGCGCAGTCCGTTCCAGATGTTCAGGGTAGGGTTGATGGTATTGTCGTGCACATACTCCAGGCGGGCCAGTCCATAGCGAAGTACCGTATCCCCATAGGTCAGGGTCATCGGATCTCTCACATCTGTTTTGATCACAACCCTGTCGCTTCTGTATCCGAGCTGCGCTCGAAGGCTTCGAACCTCATCAAAAGGATAGGAGATGTTGCCTTGGTACAGGTTGGAGTACATGGTGTTGATAAGTCCTGCTTTCTGTGGGTCTGTGATCGGATCGAAGATCGGGAACTGGTTCTGGATCTGCCGGAAATAAGTGATGCCCCAGTCGATCCTTTTTTTCAGGTTTTGGTAAGACGCGAAATAGTCATTGTCCCTCAGGTTTGAAGCGATCCTGAATCCGCCCAGGAATTTTACATCTTCAAAAAGGTCAGAGATGCCCATGCGAATGATGCCATTCAGGGCGTCCGTGTTTGACAGATATATGGGGCCGGAACCTCCACCGTAGGGTTGGAATCGATTCACCAGCACAGAGTTATTGAAACCGGACACCACATAGTCTGTGGAAAAGCGCATCCGATAATCGTACATTTTTGCGGATTTCAGCAGTGGTTCCTTTACCATGGGTTCAAGGGCACCCACCATGATCGCTGATGAATCCAGTTCTGCATCAAATTCCGACTGGAAGAGGTTCTTTGCCTTGATACTGTCCCGTTGCTGTATCGTTGTCTGGTATACGGTTGGGTCGTTACGACGGGCACGTTCCTCGTTCATCAGCCGGCGGATATAGTCGGTCGGCCTTGGGTTTATGTTGCGCCGTTTCAGGACATCTTCATTGATGCGGAGTTTATAGAGCAATTTCAGTTCGCCTTCCTGTCGTACTTCACTGAGCAGGTTGTTATCACCTGCACTGCGACTTTCCTGAAGACCGCTCTGGTAGTTGGTGATGGGAAACACATAGGTGCTGTCATCCGTTATGGAGAAGAATCCGACAGAATCCGGCTCGTCACGTTCCCATGCTTTCAGGGTGGAGTCGAGTTCCGCACGGGAGGGGTTGCGCAGGTATTCTTCTCCGATCTTGATGATGGTATCCAGTCCTGCACGGCGCGTTGAAAAAAAGCCCGCCCATCGGTTGGCAATACCGTTTTCATCACCTACGAAGGTGAAGTGGTTGCTGTTGTACTGGGTCGGTAGCCTTGCCTGCCCGTATTTCAGTTTTGACAATTGTGTGATCTGTCGGAATTCGCTTTGGTTCCAGTTATCAACCAGGAAGATGTTGAAGGGGTGCCTTGCAGGAAGTACCGTGTCTCCCTTTGGGGCATCACCTGAAGGTCGATTGGAGGAGAAGATGATGCCTGTCTTGCTTGGGAACGCCACGAAATTTGCATCCAGGTCGTCGTAGGGGTCGTTGGTGATCTGTTGTACGGTTTGTTCCCGGATCTTGTACACGAAAATATCTGACTGGCCGTTCTTCACTGCACTCAATACTAGGGTGTTATTGTCCAGCATATACCGGGCATCCTGTATGAGTTGGAATTCTTCAGGCATATCCTGCTTGAAGGTCTTGATCCTCGCCTGCATATCGTACACAAACATCCTGATCTTTCCCTCGGCGCTGTATACAACCAGCAGCTTTGATCCCTTGGGGTCCCATGCCATCAGGGGATAGTGAGGGTTGATTTCGTTCTGGTTGTTGAGGACGCCAGCCTTCAGCAGGATCTTGCGTTTGTCTGAGAGGTCTTCCAGTTCGATGCGGTAGATGCCCCGACGGAACTTCACCATGGCATAGGTCCGGTTCCTTTCAATGGGGTTGGCCTGAAAGCGGTAGTAGTCGAGACCGGGTTTGACTTCTTCCACGGCGACCACGCTTCCGCGCGGCTGGTTGCGACGGCCCCGAAGTTCGCTGTTATATTTCTCGGATTCCGTTTCCATGAATTCCCTCAGCAGATCCTTGAATTTCTTCTTGGTGACTTTCAGGCTGGCTGCGTTCAGGCTTTTGTAAATGCGGGAGAGGTATAAAAAATAGGTTACGTTATCCCGGCGGTAATTATTGGCGACAAATTTCCAGAATGCATGTCCGGCCAGTTCAGGCTCACGGAAAGCGAACTGATAGAAGGTCCTGTATCTGCCCGAAAGTAAGGCTGACTTCAATTTGTCGTCCAATGTAGTGTTCCAGGCTTCGGCGGCATAGGCCACATATCCGTCCGTCAGCCATTTCGGAAGGTCCAGCAATGCCTGATTACCGGCAAATTCACCCAGGTCGTCTCCAAATAGCAGGTTTTCGACGAGGACACGAGCCACCCCCTCACGTACCTGGCGGCGGAGATTGGCGTGGTTGCCATCGTAGTACACGACCATTTTGTTGTTCACGAGCTTTGTGACACCACCGGTGTTTTGCCAGTCGATCCCCACGCCGATGTTCGACTGTTTCATGTCATCGAAACTGTTGTAGATGACGATGTTCGCCCGCCGCTGAAGGCCGTATTCCACGAAGGTTTCGAGTTGGGCGAGTTCTTCTTCCGCGACCTGGGCCACGATCTTACCCAGTTGCAGGCCACCCTGACTGAAATAGGTATTGAAATTGCCTGTTTGGTAATATCTCCAGTCGAATTTCTTATACTGCACGCGATTTTTCCCGAACGTGACGGTGTTTACCTGCGCAAGGGCGGGCAACCATGTCAGCAAGGCAAGCACGGAGGCTGTGAATATTTTTCTTGTCATACGCAGGTTCAGCATACTTTATTAGATTGCCTGTCGACCCCCAACGTTGGGAAATACCAATAAAATTATGGATTTAAACCCACAAATACCGGACCATGCTGCATCTTAACGTTTCATTGTTCAGTCCCATCCAGGAGAATACCTACATCCTGCATAACGACGATGGTCAATGTGCCATCATCGACCCGGGATGCTATTTTGATGAGGAGCGGGAAGCCCTGTCCGATCATATATCAGACCTGAAATTGACACCGGTCCTGCTGCTCAACACACACTGCCATCTGGATCATGTGTTCGGGAACAGGTATGTCCACGAGACCTATGGCCTCGAACTCCACCTGCACCCGCTGGAGGAGCGTATGCTGGCACTCGCACCCGCCAGCGGGTTGATGTGGAACATGCCTTTCGACAACTATCAGGGTCCCCTGCATTTTCTCACCCCCGGAGAACCTGTCTTACTGGGATCCGACAGGCTGGATGTCTTGTTCATGCCCGGGCACTCGCCGGGTAGTGTGGGATTCCATCATTCCGGTCAGGGGTTCATCATATCGGGCGATGTGCTGTTCCGGGAAAGTATCGGCAGAACAGACCTCCCCGGCGGCAGTTTTGATGTACTGGCAGACAGCATCCGCCGGGTGTTGTACAATTTGCCGGATGAGACGGTGGTGCATTCAGGCCATGGTCCGCAAACGACCATCGGATGGGAGAAATTACATAATCCTTTCGTGCGTCCCTGAGGGAAGGCCTATCTGAAAAATCTTGACAAGGCAGGGATATTTGCCAGTTCCCGGCGTTCGACCTTTACGACCAGGGTCAGGAATGATATCATCAGCATCGCGCCGATGGCATGGGTCCACCAGATGCCGGGCGAGACCGACCTGAACCCGTAATGGATGAAGTAGAGCAGCACACAGATCGTCACGTAAGCGGTCAGTTTCTTCCAGGCGTACGGAACCGGATAATGTTTCTGACCCAGCCGGTAACTCCAGATCATCATCAGTCCATAACAGGCCAGGGTGGCCCAGGCGCAGGCCATGTATCCCCAGTAGGGGATCAGTAAATAATTGAGGGTCACGGTCACGGCAGCTCCGCCCAGGGTGATCCAGGCACCCGTCAGGGTCCGATCGGTCAGCTTGTACCAGATCGACAGGTTGTAGTATATCCCCAGGAAGATCTTCGCCAGCATCAGGATCGGGACGATCCTCAGTCCTTCGAGGTATTCGGGATGTTTACGGATGCCCATGAAATGTTTCCATATGTCCAGGAACAGGGCAACCCCCAGGAAACAAAGGCAGCAGACGATCACAAAGAATTTCATCACCCGGGCATAGGTGCGTTGTGCGCTGCCCTCTTTGGCCTGCCGGAAGAAGAAAGGCTCTGCACCCATCCGGAAGGCCTGGATGAAGAGGACGATGAGGACTGCCAGTTTGTAGTTGGCGCTGTAGATCCCGTTGGCGGATTTCGCTGCTTCGACGGTTCCATCGAAGCGGTTGACGATCATGAACCGATCGATGGTTTCGTTGATCATGCCTCCAAATCCCACGATCAGCAGGGGGGCGGAATAGGTAAGCATCTGCCAGAGCAGTTTCGTGTCGATCCGGAACCGGAAACCGCTCCAGCTTTTCCAGACCAATAACAGCGTGAAGCCACTCGAGGCGAGGTTGGCCAGGAATACGTATCCGATGTCAATGGATGGGTTGTAGCAAAGTGCCCAGAGGCTATTGACGCCCTGATCATGATCGGTCTTGCAGATCACCAGGAAGAAGATCACCAGTGCCACATTCATCAGAATGCTCAGGATGCGGATCGCAGCGAAACGGATCGGTCTTCCTTCGTGCCGAAGCCGGGCCATGGGGAGGACAGCCAGTGTGTCCAGCACTACGATCCCCAACACCCAGTGGATGTATTCCGGATGCTCCTGCAGTTTCATCAACTCGGCGATCTGCGGCGTAGGGAGCAGAAAAAGTGCGCCCAGCAGGGCAGTGGTGCACAGCAGGAGTGTTTGTCCTGTCTGGAAGACGGGATCTTCCGGACGGTCCTTACTGAAGCGGAAATAGGCCGTCTCCATCCCGAAGGTGAAGATGATGTTCAGGAAGGCGGCATAAGCAAAGAGGATCGATATGTCTCCGTATCGCTCGGAGTTGTAGATGCCGGTGAGCAGCGGCGTCAGCAGGTAGTTGATGAACCTTCCGATGATGCTGCTGACGCCGTACCAGAAGGTCTGACCCGCCAGTTTGCCGATGTTTCCCAATCGCCGTTGCTTTTAGGACGTGAAAGTAAGTCTAAGCGTGGACATTGCACGCGCCCGGCTTCATGCTCCGTAGAACCGGATGAAGTTTTGGCGCTGCACTTCCAGGGAGAATTGACTTTTTACCCGTTCGGAGGCGGTCGTCCGCATCCGGTCAAGTTCCGCGGGATCCGCGTTCATCGTCTCGCGGATGCGCTGATGCAGCAGGTCCGGGCGGAAGGATTCCACCACCCATCCCGTTTCACCGTGCAATACGTTCTCAGGCAAGCCTTCGGCATCCGATACGATGCATATCTTCCCCATGAGCTGGGCTTCGAGCACGGCGTTGCAGAAACCTTCCTGTACGCTGTACTGCAGGTAGATGTCGCAGCCGCGCAGCAGCGACATCGTTTGTTGATGCGATTGCTTTCCGGTCAGGATCACTTCTTCTTCCAGCCCAAAGGTTTTTCGGAGGTAGAGCAGTTCTTCGAGTTCTTCGCCTTCGCCGATGATGTGATAGGTGAATCGTACCCCGTCGGCCTTAAGCAGTTTCAGCGCGCGAAGCACGTGGGGATATCCCTTCTTCCAGGTCAGGCGGCCGATGGTCAGGAAACGAGTGATGCCATCATTGGCGGGCGGCGGGGCGGCAAACCGGTCGACCATCGTCGCGTCCACCGCCGGCTCGATCTTCATGGCAGATGTGGTGGCGGGGAGACCGTCGGCCAGGGCCTTTTGGTACAACGCCTCGGAAATGTAATGCAGCCGGTCCACCCTGGGCCAAACACGTTTGTAGGCGCCGGGAGATTTAATCGGAATGATGCTGATGTCAAATCCGCGGATCGATACGGCCATGCGCGCGCCGGTGACGCGGGCGAGGTTCTCCAGCAGGATGGCATTCAGGGCGAAGCCGAAATGCAGCCAGCGGAGATCATAACCGATGATGTGCGCAGCGTTCATGAGCGATGCGATGTTGTCGCGCAGTGAATATCCGTCGGCCTGGTTGAGCTTGAACAAGCGGATGGCCCTGCGGGGAGAAAGGCACAGCCTGGTCGTTGCCCAGATCATCTGAAAAGCCAGCTGCCAGCGTGGCCGCTGGATGTCGAACCCGACGCTGATATGCTTGAAATGCCCGCCACCCTTGCGTTTCCCGCCGGTGAACAGGATCACTTCATAGCCCGCCTTCTCCAGGACGTCCACCTTGTTCCTGAAAAAGGTTTCGGAATAGGCCGGGGGTTTTGTCAGGACAATGCCGATGCGTTGTTTTTGATCGCTCATATCAAATGGGAGTGTCGGGTCCCGACGGGGACCGATCACTGCAAAGGAACGAATGGCGTTGGGTTATTATTGACCGGGATACACGATTTTCTTTCCGTTTTTTACGGACTTTTGAGGGATCATAAAACATCTCACATGCCGTATAAATTCACGCTGACCTTTGTATTGATCAGTTTCAGCCTGTTCGTGCAGGCCCAGTCACCCATTGAGCCGGTGAAGCGGTATGACGGAACGCTGGATCATCAAAAGACCAAGCAGCCGGCCAGCATCCTGGAATTCCGCTATCCCGAGCGGGACCTGGAGGCGGCACTGGAACGATATATCGAAAAGCTGGGCGTGAAGGTGAAGTTTGTCCGGGGACTGAATTACGCGAAACAGGTGAAATTCAACGTGGATGACAGCCGGTATTTCGATCTGTATTACAAAGTAGAAGGCTCCGGCCGGGGTGCTGCCGCTACGTCCATCCTCTCGGTCATCCTGGCCGAACCGGGGGAGGACATCCTGCTGCGGGACCCAAAAAATCAGGATGTTGCCAAGGCAACGGCCGCTTCAGCGTCCGCGCAGGCATTTTTCAATGGCCTGGGGGCTGCCGTTGGTGCCTACGATCTGGAGAAACGCATCTCCGAGCAGGAAGACGTCGTTAAAAAAACTGAAAGGAAGCAGTCGGACCTCGAAAAGAAGAAACAGAAGCTGGAAAAGGAACTAGCTGAAAATACAGAAGATCTGAAAAAAAATGCATCGGAACTGGAGAAGGCAAAAGCCGTATTGGAGCAGATCCGGGCGGAACGGAAAAATTGAACAGGGCTCCATTTTGTTCATGTTGTATTAAACAGCCGAATACTAGGTCCCTCAGAGGCCTCGGCATGACCGGTGATTGTTGTTATGCGTTTCGAGCATAAAACATCGACAACTCTTGGAGAGTTGCCCACTCTTGGAGAGTTCCCCACTCTTGGAGAGTCCCCAGGTCTTGGAGAGTTCCCAGGTCTTGGAGAGTCCCCAACTCTTGGAGAGTTGCCCACTCTTGGAGAGTTCCCAGGTCTTGGAGAGTTCCCAGGTCTTGGACAGTCCCCCACTCTTGGAGAGTCCCCCCCACTCTTGGAGAGTTGCCCACTCTTGGAGAGTCCCCCCACTCTTGGAGAGTCCCCCCACTCTTGGAGAGTTGCCCACTCTTGGAGAGTTGCCCACTCTTGGAGAGTACCCCCACTCTTGGAGAGTCCCCCACTCTTGGAGAGTTGCCCACTCTTGGAGAGTTCGTTACTCTTGCGTAGGGTAATGCTTCCACTATCTTTGTCATCCCGAGGCCTCCTAGGGATCTTGTATTTTGTTGTTTTATGTCAATTTTTTCAGCAAATTTTGTATCTATTTCCCGCAATAATTAAATATTATATTTATTTTTTTATGATTTACCGCGGTTCTGTGAACCGTGGATCCTTCGTGAAGGTCGTATCCGTCAAGGTCGACAGAAATTGCAGCAGGTCGGCTTTCTCATTGTTGCTGATCGACAATCCGAAGCGCAGGGTCTGATCCACGGTGGGGCCTGACTTGGGGCCGGATCGGTAGTGGTCGATCACTGCACCGAGTGAATAAAAACGTCCGTCGTGTCCGTAGGGCCCTGTCAGCGCGACATTCCGCAGGCTCGGCACTTTGAATTTGAGCGAATCCGATGACAGTCGGGTGATCCGCATGCGACCCACATCTTTCAGTCCCGGATCCATGGACATCCCGGTGTTCCGATAACTCAGATCCGTGAACAACGGCTCCTGATGGCAACTGCCGCATTTGATCTTGAAGATGGCATAGCCGGATGCTTCGGCCTGTGTGAATGTTTCCTTTCCGGCCTTGACCCTGTCGTATTTTGAATTTGCCGATACGATGATCCCCATAAATTGCGACAAGGCCTTGAGCATGCGCTGTGATGTCGCTTCGGGTTCCCCGAATGCCGCGCGGAACATGGCGCGGTAGCGACTGTCCGCATTCAGTTTACTCAGGATGTTCGACAAGTCTTCCCCCATCTCATTCGCAGCCGTGATCGGGGCGAGGGGCTGCACTTCCAGATGATTGATGCCCCCGTCCCAGTGCAGTTCCCGGTGCCAGGCGAGATTGAAGAGTCCGGGTGCATTGCGGGTGGTGAACTGATTATCGATCCCGTGGCTGAAGTCGTGGTCAAAGGTGGAAAATGCAGCGAAGGGTTGATGACATGAACCGCAGGAAACCAGTCCATCTTTTGCAAGACGTCCGTCATAGAACAATGCACGCCCGAGTTCGACCCCTTCTTTAGTTAACGGATTGTCGCGGAAAATATCATTCGGTGCCGGGAAACCGGGCGGGGTATTGAGGGTCAGCGGTGTGGGTGCCGATGGAACGGATTCATTTTTGGTGCATGCCGTGATCAGCGCGGTCGAAATGCCGATACTCATGCAGAACCATCCTATGATCCGCCTTCCGGTCATTTGCGTTCGATGCTTTCGGGGGAGAACATCTCGGCATAATTATCGGCGTACTTCACGGCCAGTGGTCCCGGCTGCATGACCTGTGCCTGCTCGGAGATGCGCAGGTCATGCACTGCACTGAACCAGGCATTGATGTCCATATGCATCGTGATCTCCGTCAATCCGCTCCTGTCAAGCGTCCATGCATTCTGAACCGGCAGGTCGAGCAGAATGACCCGCTTCGTATCCTGTTCCTGCCGGAATCCACCGATATGATAGGTGAATTTTCTATCCTGTCGCGGCGATGCGATCGATGCTCCTTCGAACTTTGCATGGATATATCCCGTCTGCCAGGTCCAAAACATTCCGTTGAGGGGATCCAGCGCACCGGTCTGTGCTCCGCTGACATTTCGGATGCTGTCGATGCCGATCTGAAAGCGCAGTCTCCGGAATGGCGTTGCATTCCCCTTCAACTCGATCGACAGGGAGGCACTGTCAAATACATCAAGCAGATGATAGTTATCCGGAAGATTGGCGACCGGATGATCCCCTTCATCCATCAGCGCGAAATTTCCCAGATAGATGCGAAAAACATCCACACTGAAGTCCTCTCCCCAACTGTTCGACTGCACGGCATCCCTGACCAGCGGCATTCCATTGACCTGTGGCAGGACCTTTATCCGCAACCGGTAACCCGGGGATTCCAGGCTGGTGTCCTTGGTGCATCCGGTAAAGATGTACAGGGTAAACACCAGCAAAATCGTATGTAAGCTTATGTTTCGCATGTCCATGATCTATTCGCCACCGGCACTGCGGTCGACTGCCCGTCGGTTCATTTTTCGTGCAGCGTTCCTGCGTTTTTCCTCCTGCTTCCTTCTTTTGGAGGCAGCGGTCGGTGCTGTTCGTATCCTGGGTGTTTTCGGTGTTAACGCCTGTTCGATCAGCCGGTTCATTTTTTCCACGACGAGCTGGCGGTTTGCCCATTGGCTGCGATGCGTATCGGCCCGTACCTGCAGACATCCTGCGCCGCTGATCCGATGGCGAAGCCGCTCCTTCAACAGGGTCTTCTGCTGATCGTCGAAGAGGGACGAGGCATCCACTTCCCAGATGCCTTCGACCATCGTCTCCACTTTATTGACGTTCTGCCCACCCTTGCCGCCGGCGCGGGCCGTCCGGAAACGTATTTCGGGGCTTATGTCTATCTTCATGATCCATAAAGTTACGTCAACCTTCCCTTCCTTTACATGAGGACCGTCATACAAAGAGTTCAGCAGGCTTCCGTGATGGCAGACGGGCAACCCGCCGGCATGATCGGTCGCGGACTGATGATCCTGCTGGGTATTGAAGAGGCCGACACAGCGGCCGACATCGAATGGCTCTGCCAGAAGATCGTGAACCTGCGGATCTTCAATGACGAAGCAGGGGTGATGAATCGTTCCGTCCTGGACATCGAAGGCGAGATCCTGCTCGTCAGCCAGTTCACGCTCTTCGCCTCGACGAAAAAAGGGAACCGACCTTCCTATGTACGGGCCGCGCGTCCGGACATCGCCATCCCGCTTTATGAGCGGACCATCCAACAGCTCAACGCCGGACTGGGCCGTCCCATCGCCACCGGTGTGTTCGGCGCCGATATGCAGGTTTCACTGGTGAACGATGGTCCGGTCACGATCCTGATCGATACGAAGGACCGGGAATGACCCCACTTATATTTAATTTTTTTCTATGACGATCGAAACGGCACAACATCAGGTGGACGAATGGATCCGGACCATCGGCGTGAGATATTTCAGCGAACTCACCAACATGGCCATCCTCACGGAAGAGGTCGGGGAACTGGCGCGCATCATGGCGCGTACCTACGGCGACCAGTCGTTCAAGGCCTCTGACATGGGCCGCGATCTCGGTGATGAGATGGCCGATGTGCTCTGGGTATTGATCTGTCTGGCGAACCAGACGGGAGTGAACCTAACCGAAGCCTTCGAGCGCAATATGGCCAAGAAAACGCAGCGCGATGCCGGCCGGCATGCCGCCAATGAAAAGCTGCGCGACCGGGATGCCGGTTGACCATCCGGTCTTGGGCTTTGCCCTGTTTTCGTATCTTCGCGGCCTATGATTTCGAACGATACCCAGCGTTTTGCCGCCATCATCTCCCATGCGAAGGAGTATGGCTTCGTGTTCCAGTCCAGCGAGATATACGATGGCCTCAGCGCCGTGTACGATTATGGTCCATGGGGCAGCGAACTGAAACGTAATATCCGCGACCAGTGGTGGAATGCCATGACCCGCATGCACGATAACATCGTTGGCATCGATTCCGCCATCTTCATGCATCCCACGATCTGGAAGGCTTCAGGTCACGTTGATAATTTCAGCGATCCGATGATCGACAACAAGGACAGCAAAAAGCGCTACCGTGTTGATCACCTCATCGAGGGATATGCAGATGAGCTGAAAGCCAATGGGGACGCGGCCGGCGCAGATGCCGTCATCGCTCAGATGGACGCCCTGCTGGCGGCCAGCGATTACGCCGGACTGAAAACGCTCATCGAAGCCAGGAGCATTCGCTGCAGCGTGAGCGGCACCTGCAACTGGACAGATGTCCGTCAGTTCAACCTGATGTTCTCCACCCAGCTGGGTTCAGTATCTGAAGAGGCCAATGAGATCTACCTCCGTCCCGAAACCGCACAGGGCATCTTTGTGAATTTCCTGAACGTCCAGAAGACGGCCAGGATGAAGATCCCCTTCGGCATTGCCCAGGTCGGGAAGGCCTTCCGGAACGAGATCGTAGCCCGGCAGTTCATCTTCCGCATGCGCGAATTCGAGCAGATGGAAATGCAGTTCTTCATCCGCCCCGGCACACAGAAAGAGTGGTACGAATACTGGAAGAAGGAGCGGCTCGACTGGCATCTGTCGATGGGTTTCCCCGCCGAAAACTATCGCTATCACGATCACGTCAAACTCGCGCATTACGCAGATGCGGCGGTGGACATTGAATACGCTTTCCCGATCGGATGGAAGGAAGTGGAAGGGATCCATTCCCGCACGGATTTCGATCTCTCCAGCCATCAGCAGTTCAGTGGCAAGAAGCTGCAGTATTTCGACAACGAGATCAACCAGAATTATGTCCCTTACGTGATCGAGACGTCCATCGGCCTCGATCGCATGTTCCTGCTGACGCTCTCCTATGCCTATGCGGAAGAGTCCTGGACGAAGGAAGACGGCCGGGAAGACAGCCGCGTCGTGCTGCGCATCCCGCCGAAACTCGCGCCCATCAAGCTCGCCATCCTGCCGCTGGTGAAGAAGGACGGACTTCCCGAGATCGCCCGTGAGATCATGAAGGACTGCCGTGAGGATTTCTACTGCTTCTACGAGGAGAAGGATACGATCGGAAAGCGTTACCGCCGCATGGATGCGCTGGGCACGCCTTTCTGTATCACGATCGACCATCAGACGAAGGAGGACAACTGCGTCACGATCCGTTACCGGGATACCATGCAGCAGGAACGCATCCCCATCGCATCGGTGCGAGAACTGGTTCGCTCACAGACCCGCTGAAACGGCGCAATTTAACTGTATTTCAGGAGCACCCAGGCATAGCCCATCAGCTCATGCAACAGGCTCTTCCATTGAACGAATGCGTCATTGGAGGGCTTGAGGCTTGACCATCCGAAACGCGACCCTGACGGTTTCACATAGTAATCGCAGGGATAAGCGCGGAATGGTATGCCCTCTGCAGCGAAGATCCGCGCGGAGCGGGGCATGTGGGCTGCAGAAGTGATCAGCAGGATGCTGTCGCGGACGCCCATCGAATCAAGATGCCCCCGGGTGAGCTTCGCATTTTCGATCGTATTGCGGGCATTGCGTTCATTGATGATGTGTTCCCCGGGAACCCCCATCTCTACCAAGGATTGCGTCAGGAAATCGCTTTCCCGAAGGTCATGATCCGGAAAAGGACTGGCTTGTCCGCCGGTGATCAGGATCTTTTGGATGTGTCCGGTCTTGTACAGCCGAAGGGTCTGGATAAATCTGTCCGAAGCGTGATTGAAGTAGCCCTTGTGGTCCCGCTTGTCGTAGCCGGACATCCCGCCGAGCAGCACGCCTACTGTATATTTATTTTCGGATCGCAGCGTTTCCGGCTTCCACTGCCAGGCCGCCGTCAGGTTCTTGATCAGCCATCCATTGGAGAAGATCAGGATCAACACCAGCGCGATCGACATCAGTCTTCTTTTCATGACCGACGAACGCGAAACTGCTCCCCACACCAGGATCAGCACGATCCACAGCAGGGGGTCGATCAGGTCGCCGATGATCTTTGAGAAGATATACATGCCCGGATTTATACAAACTAACGGTAACGGTTAACCGTAGATTTCCTGATGTATGGATTTGCGGTCGTATCCCAGTTCCTGGATGCGTCGCTTGGCTTCATCGATCATATTTTTCCATCCGCAGAGGAAGAAATCCGCAGGTTGTCCGGCTGCTGCCAATCGTTCATAGACCTGATGAACATAACCCTTTTCCCCATCCCAGTCTTCACGCGAGAGGACCGGGATATATTGAATGTTCGGATGTTCTGCAGTTACCCGGGAGAGTTCTTCGTGGTAGAGCAGATTTGATTTGGTGCGGGTCCCGAAGATGAGATAGATATGTTGATAGGGCGTTCCGTTGCGGATGGCATCCTGGACCATGCTCCGGAATGGCGCGATGCCGGTGCCGGTACAGATCAGGAAAAGGTCCTGCTTCTCGGTTTCTTTGTCCAGCGTGAAGACACCCTGCGGGCCGCGGAAGGTCACTTCCGTTCCGACCTTGAATTCCTTCCACATGTAATTGGTGCCCAGTCCCTGCGGATTCAGCACGATGACGAGTTCGAATTCGTTCGTCCCGTCGGGAGCGGAGGCGATGGAGTAACTGCGCCAGCGTTTGTTGGGTTTTTCGTGGATCGGGAGGTCGAAGGTCACGAATTGTCCGGGGATGAAATCAAAGCGCTCTAGTTCCGGAACACGGAACCAGAATCTGAGGGTATCGGTCGCTTCTTCTTCGATGCGCGTCACCACTGCGGTGCGCCAGGGTTGTGCTGCCATATCGGTATGCGTCTGTTGGGTTGTTAGGGCAAACATATGGGCATGCAGTCCGAATCACCACATGCCCATGTAATCGTTTACGAATATATGAATCGCGGGATGATTATCAATCCCGAACTATCTGACGGGTGAACTGATGGCTGCGGTCCTGCGTGGTGATGGTCAGCACATACTGGCCGCGGGGTAGCCTTGACAGATCCGCTGTTCCGTTTCGGTAGGGCATATCCCGGTCGAAAACGATCTGTCCGGAGAGATTGCTGACCCTTACGCGAACACTGCGGATGCCGATCATGTTGCCCATGGAAATGTTCAGGTTGCCCCGGGTGGGTGTCGGGTAAACATTCCTCACAAATCCGGGATCATTCCGGATGGGTTCTGTCACGGGTGTAGGTCCGCTGATGGCGTCTCCGAGGTAAGCCACGAACATCCCATTTCCGTGGGTACCGATCAGCAGGGTGTTGTCCTGCCAGCGATAGGCGATGGAATTGATGATCGCGGTGGTCATGGGCCCGGCGGCCTCACGCATCCAGTTGGTGCTGGATCCGTTGATCGTCGTGGTACTGAAAAGTCCGACGGAAGTGCCGGCATAGTATTCCACGGAGGAACGTTTTGCCACGATGGCACAGCTGCGGACGGATGGGATCGTGAGGTTCCCTTCGATGACCTGCCAGACCGGGTTGGCGGCCGTGGCGTTGCCCGTCCAGAAAATGCTGGAGATGCCGTAGTTGGCGGCCACGACCATGACCGTATCCTGATTCCTCGGATTTACGGCGATGTCACTGACCACGGATCCGAAGGTCATACCTGTGGGGGTGATATCCGTAGCGGGAGCAGCCGGATCGATGTTCTGAGGATCCTTGATGCGATATACTTTTCCGGCATCCGTTCCGACGAACAGATGGCTGTTCGGACTATACGTGCCGCGGGTGGTGGCCAAAGAAAAGATGCTTCCGTTGATCGTTCCGGCTGCTCCGGTCAGGGTTGTCCAGCCCGACGCGGAAGTGACCGTGGTGGAGGCACTTGTCCGAAAGATCGTATCCAGGCTGACGTAGTAAAGATGATCCGTATTGTCTTCGTCGAGGTGGTAGTAGGTGATGAACTCACCTTCCCCGGCGTTGGCGGGTTTCACATAAGTATAGGTCGTATTGTCGAATGGCTGGAAGAGTTTCATCCGGAAGAAATAACCGTTCTGCGCGGAGGCAAACAGGAACTGCCTGCCCTGGCTGTTCTTTGCCGTCATCGCAGCCTGTCCGCCATCACCTCCGATGAGCATGTACTGGTCATTGGTATCGGGAAGGATGCCGCCGAAAATGCCGGACATATCCCGGAAAGTGGTGCCGTTATCCTGCGCACCACCGAAGAAGGTGCGTGAGCCCGGGGTGGGATCCATCCCTACATGATAGAACTGAATGGTCTGATACTGATTATTGAACAATCCCCAGGAAAGTTGGGTGGCTGTTGCGTTTTGGGTAACGGTCAGCCCTCCATCTGATGCCACCACCATTCGGTTCGGGTTGGAGGGATCGAAGACGATCTGGTGGTTGTCTACGTGGCTGGCGTAGTTCGGGTCGTTATAGGTATTCGATTCGTATCCCCCGATGAGCACGGTGTTGGCCGCGGTGGAGAACCCGTCAGAAGAGCGGTATAGGTTCACACCACCGACATACACAAAGTTTGGCTGGGTTGGGTGCACAGCGATGCAGAGGTTGTAGCCGCCCTGAGCTTCGAACCAGGTGTCTTCAATTGAGCTGCCATCATCCAGTTTGGCGGTCAGTGCGGCGGATCTGACAGTCCATGTGGACGGGGTGGTGGACAGATCACCGCGGAAGAGATCGGCTTCCGGTGTATTGGCTGAGGCCCGCTGTCCGTTCTCCACCAGTGCGTACAGCAGGTTCTGGTTTGAAGGTGCCAGGGCGAGTACGATCCGCGCCCATCCTGCACTGTAATATCCGTCGCTTCCAACACTGCTGTTGTTATATGCTTTCCAGCCGGCGACAGAGTCCGCCTGCCCGTTGAGTCCGCCGGCGATGCGGGTCCAGGAGCCGCTGTTGCCACTCGGCGAGGTCCAGATGCCAACGGATGCCCTGTCAGGGTTTCTGCCGGAAACGGCAGCAAAGAGCCTGGTTCCCGCCTTATCGATGAGAATGTCCGTGAATCCGCGGTCGGAGCTCGTGGAGGTCGGGGTATTCAGGACGGTGGACCATGTGTTGCCTCCATCCGTCGACCGCACGATGCGCTGGTGGATCGCCGCATACACATGCCCTGTTGTCGGATGGACAGCCAATCGGTGTACGATGTCGAAAAAAGTGAAGGATGTGGGATTATCATCCGCTGTGCTGGCCAATCGCGTCCATGTCAGTCCATTGTCAGTGGATTTGAACAGTCCGTTGCCGATCACAAATCCGGAGGGGAGTGAGGCAGAGATCCCATCTCCTTCGCCAGTGCCGGCATACCAGGTATCCTGGAAGCCGGGGCGCGGATCCTGAGCGAAACAGGACAGGCTGCGGACTTCATTCACCGGATGTACGAAGGTCCAGGTGGCTCCGCCATCAGCACTGCGGAAGATGCCTCCGTTGATGCCTCCCGCCAGCATGACCCTGTTCGTGGTACCGTTGTATCTCATGTCAAAGGCCACGCCCCTGGTGCGTCCGCCGTTCTGTGTGGGACCGGCCGCGCTGTAAGTATTGGCGACCATCCCTCCGTTGACCTGGGTGATGCCGTCATCTCCCCGGAAGGGTATGGTTTGCACCCATGCCATCTCAATATCCCGAATACCCGCGGGGATGCGACCGGTCTTTGGATCCCGCAGCATCCTCCATTCCCGCTCCCGTCTGCGGGGTCCGCCTTCCTGGGGAATATCCTCCTCAGAGAAGATAAAACTCCTGCGCGGCATCCTGTCTGATGTTTTGGATGGCTGTTGGAAGATGACCATCAGGAGGATGACAAGCGTGATGGCAGGGATGATATATCGGATATTCATGTGTCTGACAGATAAGATGGGTGCCTTGTAGAATGAAAGTTACAAAAAAGGTCGTCTCCGTTGGAAAATACCCTGTCGTCCGGCACCTTCAACCTATCTTTGCCTCCCTTCCGTTCAGGGGTTGGGCAAAGGCTCCTGACATCGTCGCATGAATCTGCAGACACTTCTCGGGAATTATCAGTCGCATCCAAGGACCGCACGCATCGCTGAGGCCCTCCAACAAAAGGATGCGCAACGCATCGTGCTGCGGAACCTCACCGGCAGTGCCCCTGACTTCATATTTTCTGCCGTCTATGGGCACGCAGATGCGACAGGCCTGAACCATGTCGTCGTGCTGAATGATGCGGAAGAGGCCGCTTACTTTCACAATACGATCGAGAACCTGATCAGTCCGATCGATCTGTTCTATTTCCCGACCTCCTTCAAGAACGACCGCAATTTCCGGCTACTCAATTCGAGTCACGTAATGCTGCGGACCGAGGCATTGAATCGCTTCGCGATACCCGGAAACCGGCGGATCATGGTCACCTACCCGGAGGCCATGATGGAAAAGGTGGTGATGCCCAACGATCTGACCGGCAACATCATCACCATCAAGGTCAATGATACGCTGGATGTGGATGGTCTGCTGGAAACCTTTACCGGCCAGGGTTTCAAGCGTACGGACTTCGTTTACGAACCCGGGCAGTTCGCCATCCGCGGCGGTATCCTTGATATTTATTCCTTTGGCAATGAGAAGCCCTATCGCATCGAACTCTTCGGCAATGAAGTGGATTCCATCCGGATCTTCGACCCCGAGAGTCAGCTCAGCGAGCGGAAACTCCTGCAGGTGAACATCATCCCGAATGTAGAAGTGAAGTTCGACACCAGCCGGAAGATCTCGTTGGCGGAATTCCTGCCGAAGAACACTGTGATCTGGCTGCGCGACTGGGCCTTCGCCTGTGAACGGTGGCAGGATATGGAAGCGAGACTGGAGATCTTCATGGAAGCTGCCGCACCTTCCGTGCCGGCAGAAGGTGAGGAGGAGTCCGATGCCGTGGACCTCACCCTGGCAGATTTCACGCCGGCTGCAGCGATGATCGAGGCCTTCTCGGGATTACACAGGGTGTCTTTCGGATATCACAGCGACCTGCCGGATGCCACGCTTTCCGAGGAGTTCAATACAAAGATCCAGCCCTCCTTCAACCGCCAGTTCGACCTGCTGATCAAGGACCTGACCCAGTGGCATGCGAAAAATTTCGGCATCTGGATATTTGCCGAGAATGCTCGTCAGCTCGAGCGGCTGCAAAGCATCTTCACTGATCTCGGCGCCGAGATCCCCTTCGTTCCTGTGTCCGTCGCCATCCACGAAGGATTCATCGACGAGGGCATGCGTGTGATATGTTATACGGATCACCAGGTTTTCCAACGCTATCACAAGTACCGCGTCAAGCAGGCATACAACAAGAGCAAGGCCCTCACGATCCGCGCCCTGCGCGAGTTGCAGCCGGGTGACTATGTCGTGCACATCGATCACGGTGTGGGCGTATACAGCGGCCTGCAGAAGATCGATACCGGCGGCCGGACGCAGGAAGCGGTCCGCATCCTGTACAAGGACAACGACATCCTCTATGTAAATATCAACTCCCTCCATAAGATCTCGAAATACACGGGCAAGGAGGGGCATGTGCCCAAGGTCAACAAGATCGGCAGTGATGCCTGGCAGAAACTGAAGGAAAAGACCAAGGTCCGCGTCAAGCAGGTGGCCTTCGACCTGATCAAACTCTACGCGGAGCGAAAGGCCAAGCCCGGTTTTCCGCATAGTCCCGACAACTACATGCAGACCGAACTGGAGGCCTCCTTCATCTACGAGGATACGCCCGACCAGAGCAAGGCCATTGCAGATGTCAAAAAGGACATGGAGCAACCGCATCCTATGGATCGCCTCGTCTGCGGAGATGTCGGATTCGGGAAGACGGAAGTGGCCGTCCGCGCGGCCTTCAAGACCTGCATCGACGGGCGTCAGGCGGCCGTGCTGGTACCTACGACCATCCTGGCTTTCCAGCATTACAAGACCTTCCGCGACCGCCTGCGCGATTTCCCCGTTACGGTTGATTACGTCAACCGGTTCAAGACGGCCAAGGAAAAGAAAGAAACCCTGAAAAAACTCGAGGAGGGAAAGATCGATATCATCGTCGGCACCCATGCGCTGCTGGCGAAGGATGTGAAGTTCAAGGACCTCGGCTTGCTGGTGATCGACGAGGAACAGAAATTCGGGGTCGGGCATAAGGAGAAGATGAAGACCCTGAAGACCGAGGTTGACTGTCTGACGCTGACGGCCACGCCGATCCCGCGGACACTCCAGTTTAGTCTGATGGGAGCGCGTGATCTCAGCATCATTAATACTCCGCCGCCGAACCGCCAGCCGATACAAACGGAAGTTCGCGTGTTCCAGGAGGATTTCATCCGGGATGCCATCTATTTCGAAACGGAACGCGGCGGACAGGTATTCTTCATTCACAACCGCATCCAGGGACTGTCGGAGATGGCCGCCATCATCCGCGGCCTCTGCCCGGATCTGTCGGTCGGCTTCGCCCATGGTCAGCTTGAAGGCGATGAACTGGAAGAACGGATCCTCGATTTCATCGATCGGAAATACGATGTGCTGGTCTGTACCAACATCGTGGAAAGTGGTGTGGACATCCCGAACGTCAATACGATCATCATCAACAATGCGCATCAGTTCGGTTTGAGCGACCTGCACCAGCTCCGTGGACGGGTGGGACGAAGCAACCGGAAGGCCTTCGCATATCTCCTGGCCCCGCCCATCAGTCTGCTGCCGTCAGACTCGCGCAAGCGTCTCCAGACCCTCGAGCAGCACAGTGAGCTGGGCAGCGGTTTCCAGATCGCCATGCGGGATCTCGACATCCGCGGGGCCGGCAACATGCTCGGGGGCGAACAGAGCGGCTTCATGGTGGAGATCGGATTTGAAATGTATCAGAAGATCCTTGACGAAGCCATCCGTGAATTGAAACGCTCCGATTTCCGGGATGTGTTCAAGGAAGAGATCAGCAAGGAAGATGATTTTGTGCGGGATTGCACCATTGATACGGACCTGGAGATCCTGATCCCGGATACCTATGTGGAGAGCATCACCGAGCGCCTGGCCTTGTATTATCGCCTCGACAACACGGCCGTCGAGGCTGAACTGGAGGCCTTCCATCAGGAGTTGACCGACCGATTCGGTCCCTTGCCTCCGCAGGTGGAGGATCTGTTCACGACCATCCGTTGCCGCCGGATCGGCGTCGAACTGGGCTTTGAACGCCTGACCCTGAAACTGGATACGCTCCGTTGCTATTTCGTGTCCAACCCGGATTCGCCTTATTTCCAGTCGCCGGTATTCCAGTCGATCCTCGATTATTTCCAGCGCAGATCGAACCGCGGAAGGCTGAAACAGACGGGCAAGCTATTCCTGCTGGTGGTGGAGGACATCCGCAGCATGCAGGCGATGTACGATCTCCTGGCGGACATGCACCGGAATTTGCCGGTGACTGCGTCTTGATCGTATTTGAGGTTTATTCCGGTTGAAAAGTGTACCGGGGGCATAATTTGATGTCCGGGTGTTACTTAGGTTCTATTAGCCCTCAATATTCGAAGACTTAGATTGGTTTTGATGCTTAGTCCTGTCGCTTAGGGAGCTAATATAATACAGAAGTTATTTTTATCCAGCCAAACCAATCGAAGAGAAACCAACGCCAATTCTGGCAGGGTTTACGTCGGAATACTCACAATAATCTTCTCATAAATTCTATTCTA
>VFQT010001756.1_pt1 | contig 24724 bp, 23 predicted proteins | sample 3512381 | NCBI WGS metagenome assembly VFQT01 (sample SAMN10412376, study PRJNA504923) | tailings metagenome | isolation source: Relicate 2 Philex TSF3 active mining site | place: Philippines: Tuba, Benguet | collected 2017-08-29
CCTCGGCACCGCCACCCTGGTGACCTCGAACCTGCTGATTCTGGCGGCATCGAATGTGCTGTTTCCACTGGACGCTGCGCGAGGCGATCCGGCTGGCCGGCACGGGGACCAAGATGGTCCTGCCGCACAACTCGGTCTGCCGAATGACCCGCGAGCAGTCACGGCGGGTGCTCCGGTGGAACCCGGCCGATCCGGTTCCAGGGAAACTCTATCGCCATCAGCGGACGCGAGCCTGTCCCGGCGGCCTGTGGGTCGTTCACTCTGACCTGTTCCAGCGACACCGCATGGACGAGCGGTTCGAAGGTTGGGGCTGCGAGGACACCGAGTTCCTGCGTCGCATCTCTTGGCGACGATTGCCGGGACCGCTGTTCCACATCTGGCACGCCAAGGCGTCGAAGGATCGATTCGAGCGAAACCGGCGCTTGCTGAGGGTAAGACGGTAAAGCAGCTGGTTCGAACGTCTATCGCTTCAAGTCGAGGAGGGCAATTGCAATGGCTCGATGAGCGGATCTGAAAGTGATTCGTCGCCTTCTACCAGCGAATCGCATGATCCATCGACCAGTGAATCACACGATCCGTCAACAAGTGACCCGGAAGATCCATCAACCAGCGAGTCCGATCGTCCGAGCGTGCAATGCCCCGTCGAACGCTTACGTTTTAATTCGCAGTCGTCGGCGTGTTGCCCATGTTTGACTGGCTTCCTTGCACTTGCATGCTCTCTATGGCGCCGTGCGAGCCGGCTTGACGACGGACGAGAACGGCACCAGCGACCAGCCCGGGCTTTCGGTGAATTCGTGGGCAGCGAAGCACCAAACGATCAGCTTCTTGCCGCTCAAATAACCTGCATCGGACTTGGCGCGGCGCAGTAGGTTGACACGCGCCGGCGTGGCACCGGAACCCCGCACGCCGATCACATCCACGGCGATGCCAAGCTCGGCCGCCAATTGATCGGCGAGGCCGGCGTGCGTGCCGTGCAATTCCTGGCCGGCGTGGAAAACGAGTGTATGGCTGTCGCCGAGCAGGAGCACGGGGCTCGCCTTGCCCTCGGCCAATGTGATGTCGGCGCCGGTTACCACTCTGGTCGGCAGTTCCTCAGAACCATTGTCGTCCGTCAGGTCGCCCACGATCTTGCGTTTCTCAACCGCGGTCTTGAAGACACCGGGCTTGGCCTGCAGCCACGTGGGCGAGCCGAGCCGCTCCTTGACTAGCTTTGCGGCCAACTCGCAGGCGTAAGGCGACCAATGGGTGTCGGTCTTGCAGTACAGGGCCGGCTCGTTTGCCTTCTCCTTGGCGAAAGCGTCGGCCAAGTCAAGTACCTTCACGCCTCTGGCCGCGAGCATCTTGTAGAAATCCTGGTGTACGGTGTCGAGACGCCCCTTGGTCGGGCCGCCGAGCTTGTCCGCGTAAACGAGCGCCTTGCAAGGCACCGGCGCGAGGATCAGTTCGATCCCCATCGCCTTGAGCTGCTCGTGGAAGTCGACGATCGCGGGCAGCGGGTCGGACTTGTCGGGCGACGAGGCTCGTGAGATTTTCGCCGCTGCCTCACCCCAGAACGGCCCAGCCCCAATGTGACGCAGTTCGCTGCGCAGGAACAACCAGCCGTCCTTGCCGACGATGGTCATGTCCTCGCCGGCCGCCGCCTTCTGCGCGCAGAGCGTGCGAAAAGCCGCTGCCGGATCCTCTCCCGCTGCCGCTGACGCGAACGTGGCGACACAGCATAAGGAGATGAAGAGGTTACAGATCGTTCGGTGATGCATAGCTTGTCCTTTGATTGAGATTCTTCGTACCCGGTTCCATTCTGTTCCCTACTACTCGCCCCACCCTGGCTCCGCGAAAAGCAGCTTCTCGTCCTCAAGTTCGCTGCGGTTGATGGCTTCGTACTCGCCGGCCACGTCGGCCCAGGAGCGGAGTCGCAGGTTCACGGTGTCGCCCGGTCGCCAGCCTGCAGCCGGAGTCTGCACGTTATCTCGCATGCTCCAGGCGAACATCACGGCCTCCTTGCCAAAGGCGGCCGGATCGTCCGCCGACGCGAGCTCGGCGAGATGCACCATAATGATGTGGTCCTTGTAGGGAACGGAGCCGGGCTTCGGCGCGGGCGAGACGGCGCGTACCGTGCCGCGGACGTCGAACGTCTTGCCAGTCGGCGGCACGTACATTTCGGCCTCCTGTTTTTCTTTCAGCGCCAGCGGGATGATTTTCCAATCGCCGAAGGCGAGTTCGCGCGAAGCGAACTCCCAGATCACGAGCTTCTTGCCAGCCAGGCGATCTTCGCCGCGCTGCAACTCCTTGGCGAGCATTTCGCGTGTGGCGAAACTGCCGGCGTCGTTGCGGGTGATCCTGTCCACCGGCAGCCCCAACGCCAGGCTCAGGTGCTCCACGAGCCCGGCCGACTCACCCCATCCCATGGGCTCCAGCGAGTAGATGCTGGCGAAGCTGTCACCGAGGAAGAGAACCTCAGATTTCACGTCCGGTTGCCAGGGCTGCATTCCGTCGGTCACCTGGTGCACGGTCGCGGTCTCCGGCTCAAAGACCTTCCAGTCAGTTGGGAATTTTAGCATCATCGCAACATCGCCGAGGTTTGTTACATCGCTCGCCGTTGCATGGAAGCGATTGGTGTCGGGCGACAGGTCGGTCGTTTTGCGGGCGAGGTCGGCCAGGGCTTTCGCCGCCAGTTCCATCACCTCCGGTCTCCAGTGCGTGTCGGTCTTTAGATACAGTGCCTGACCGGGAGCGGCTGAATTGGCCTGCAGCAGGAGCGGCGCTGCGTCGAAACAGGCGATCTTCTCGAGGGCCAGACGCTCGACGAAGGCTGCGAACGAGGGGTTCTGCACCGCTTCGTTCCGCCCTTCATAGCGTGCCGAATGCCACTCCGGATGGATCGACGGCTTAACCGGCGCCGGCATGACGATCAGCGTGATACCGCGTTTGGCGAGTTGGTCGCGGAAATCCAGGATCGCCTTGAGCGGGTCCGGCTGCGGCGGCGTCTTGAGTTCGCTGCCGCCGGCGGCGCGCCAGGCGAGCAACTCGGGTTCGAGGAAGCCACGGGCGGTGAGGGAATCAATGTCCTTGCGGTAGAAGAGCCAGCCGTCGCGGCCGCAGTAGGCATCCTCGTTCCCGCCTTTCAGCCAGGCCGTGACCGGGATTTGCAGGCGCGGAATCAGCCATTGCATGAGCCCGTCACGCTCCTTCAGGTCCATCTCGAAGTTTTGGATGTCCCGGAGCATCCGGTTGTTCACCCGGCTCCCGGCCGCGAGCAGGCCGTCATTCGCCGTCACCAGCGATTTCAGTTCGGCACCGCTTGGCAGGAGGAAAGAAGAGACATCAAGGCTCTGCGGCAGCTTTCGGCCCGATTCCGTCCCGGCTCGGATGGCGGCGAACTCGCGCCCCATCTGCAGAAGCGGCACGGCCGTGATCACGGAGAGGAAGAACAGGGTCAGGAACCAGTTAATCGCCGGGGTCGAGTCGGTGTGCCCGATCTCGATCTTGGCCATCTCCTCGCGCGAATGTTGTTTGTGTTGCGACATGGGTGCCCTGGTTTAGAAGATGAAGTAGATGAAGGGGTTGAAGGCCTGTGTCTCCATCAGGGCGAGGGAGAGGAGCAGCACGACGGCGACGAAGGCGGCCTTGGGCCAGGTCAGCTTGCGGGTAAAGTCCCAAGTCTGCGGGCAGCCCCAGACGACTACTGCGGCGATCGCGAAGTTGATCAGGAAGTAGGGCTGGTAGATCAGACCGGCCAGGAGGTCGCTACCACTCTGACTGTCGCCGAATCCGAGCATGGTCTTGCAGTAGTTCACGGACACGCTCAAATCCTTGGCGCGGAAGAAGACCCAGGTGAAGAGCACCATTACGAAGGTGATGGCGGTCTTGAGCGGGACGGGCAAGTGGGCGTAGAGGCTTTCCTTGCCTTGGGTGCGCTCGAAGGCGAGCATGCCGCCATGGATCGCTCCCCAGATCACGAAGTTCCAGGAGGCTCCGTGCCAGAGGCCGCCGAGGACCATGGTGATGCCAAGATTGATGTAGGTTCGCACTTCGCCGAGGCGGTTCCCGCCCAGCGGGATGTAGAGGTTGTCGCGCAGCCACGTCGAGAGCGACAGGTGCCACCGCCGCCAGAACTCGGTGATCGAACGACTCTGGTAGGGCGAGTCGAAGTTTTTGGCAAAGACCCAGCCGAGCATGAGTCCCAGCCCGATCGCCATGTCGGAGTACGCGCTGAAGTCGAAGTAGATCTGGAAGGCGTAGGCACAGACGCCGTACCACGCGTCCAGCGTCGAGGCCGCGCCGGCGTCGAAGACCGTGTCCGCCACCTTGCCGCAGGGGTTTGCGAGCAGGATCTTCTTCCCCATGCCCAACGCGAAGAATGCGACGCCGCGCGCGAATTTCTCGATCGTGTGCGTCCGCACCAGGAACTGGTCGGCGACGTCCTGGAAACGGATGATCGGCCCGGCGACGAGCTGCGGGAACATCGCGACGTAGCACATGTAGTCGAGGATCGAGCGGATCGCCTTGGCATCGCCGCGGTAGACGTCGATCGCGTAGCTCATCGACTGGAAGGTGTAGAAGCTGATCCCCAGCGGCAGGGTAATGCGCAGCGTCGTGTCCCAGCGCGCGGCGTCCCAGCCCGCCGAGTCCATCGCCGCGTTCCAGTTATCGAGCCCGAAGTTGAAGTACTTGAAGAAGCCCAGCAGGCACAGGTTCGAGACGATGCCAACGGCCAGGGCGAGCTTCTGCTTGCGAGTCCGCTTGCCGTTGGGCTCCAGGAGTGCGATTTCAGCCGTTGCAGGCTTGCCCCAAACGTCAGCCAGGATCATGCCGACGAGCCAATCGACCACCGTTTGGAACATCATCAACAACACGAACCACGGATTCGCCCAGCCGTAGAAGACGTAGCTGAACAGCGCCAGCGAGATGTGCTTTCCGCGCATGGGCAGCAGGTAATAGACTACCAGCACGAGCGGCAGAAAGTAGAAGAGAAACAGGTGTGAGCTAAACACCATCTGAAGTCATCATCCTTGCCAAAGTAAGAACACCACGACGAAAACCCTCCGTCCGTCCAGAAGGTTACGCTTTAACTTCCCAGTAATCCCGATGCCTTGATTCTCGGGCACCGCGACCGGGAGAACGCCGCTCGCGTAGGCCAGATAATCCGCGAAGGTGACGCCGGGTATGCTGTTCATGCCCTCCCCCAGCATGCTGTCGCCACCCAAGAGGATCGGAGATCCCTTCACTGCCGCGTTGTCCTCCGAGGTCCTGAGGAAAGGCAGTCTTCCCCCATCCTTGAGCCCGACTTGGAAGACGGGATACTGCTTGCCCTTCAGGTAAGAACCTGGCACGGGGTAGTGCTTGCCCTCGTTGCCCTCATCACAGAGTGCCTTCGCCGTTTGCAGCGTCAACATTTCCGGGGGATATTGGCGCGCAAAATCGTAGCGTTCGAGACGTTCCGCCAGCGCGCGGGCCGCAGCCATGCGTCCGCCGCTGGACCAGTGGTGGTCGCGGTTGAAATTGTAGATGTACGGCGTCTCGGGCGAATCGTCGGCCGCCGCGTGGAAGACCGGCAGCAGGTCAATCACCTCGATGTCGTTCTCCAGCAGTTGTTGCATGAACCATTGGTGATTGACCGCCACAACGTGGTCCGTAGGAGCCTTCCCGGAGAAGTAGACACTGGCAAACGCCTGCTTGACCGGCACGGGGAGAAGGATCAGGTCAGTTCCACGCTCGCGCAGCTCGGCGTTGAAGCGGACCAGTTCCTCGAGGCTAATACCGCCGATTCCATTCGCGCCGAAGCCGAATTTGGGCGGATCGCTGATCATGTTCTTTCCTCGGGACAGCACCTTCCACTCCGAATCTGGGGACTGGAACTGCCGGTTGATGTCCTCGTAGAAGGGCTGCAGTCGCTTGTGCCATTCCGCGAAACTGCCGCCGTTGCGCTGCAGGGCGGCGGCGATTCGATCCTTGTCCGCCTGGATCGCTGCAGCGCGAAGCTGGCTCGATTTCCCTACGCCTGGTCCGGTCGGCGCAGCCGGCTTGGTGGCTGGCTTGGCCTGCGCCATCCGATCCGCCGTGACAGCAGGTAATGACTTGTCGAGCCGGGCGGCTTGTTCGCGGGGTGCGCCCGCCAGCACGGCGGAGGCCTTCGCCCAGTACATGTCGAGATCGGGTTCGACGATCTCGTCGGACTGCCGGATCTCGCGCACATTGAGGTCGGTCTGCTCCCACGGAACCAGTTGCACTTCCAGATAGTCGCCGGGCTTGCAGGCGGCACCCGCATCGAGCTTGCGATCCCGGAAACCCCAGAATGCGACGATGATCTCCTGCGGTACGCCGTCGAGGCCCTTGATCGCCCTTGCCTTGTGCATGACCAGACAATGGCTGTAGAGGCTCTTCTTGGGATCAGGAACTGCCGAAGTCTTCTCAAGGCGGACCGTGACACTGAGAGTCTTCGGGTCCGCAGCGTGAGAGGTCGAAACCGCGAGCAACGCCCAGACCGCGACAACCATGAGACGGATCGAAAATTTCGTCAAGCGCATCAGCGACGATGTTCTCCTTGAGCATTCGGATTCGATGAGTGTTCGCGTTGTCATCTTGTTATCCTATGCTTGTTGTTCATCGGATTTCTGCCCTAATTTCAGCCCCGGCAGCGGTTTGGCGATGACAGCCTTCTGGATGTTTTTCATCCTATCCTTCTTAGTAGCTCTATCATTCTCACCGTCTCCGGCGACCCAGGCGGCGGTGTTCCGCGCGAGCCTCAGTCTGGAACGGTGTCATCGTGTCGTAAGACAACGGGACCGTTCCGAGAATGTCGTCATGCATATCATTGGAAGAAGATGAAGATCAGCACCCGTCGGCCATCCAGGAACGCGGGCACGCCATCTCCCCCAATGCCCTGGGCCTTGACGAGCCCGTTCATCATTGTGGTGTTGCCCTGATCGATGCGTGCGGTGAGGACCGCAGGTGCAACGCGGGTCTGCCAAGCGAGATAATGGTCGAATCGCGTCCCGCCCAGGGTCGAGCATTTCTCTTGAACCATGCTGTCGCCCATGACGGCGATGGGGGACTTCTTCACTCCGTCCGGCGCTGCATGCCAGTAGTTGAAGTCGGCCGGCTGTCCCTTGATCCCGATCATCACGGTCGGGAACGTCTTGTCCCAGGCATAGTTGATGTGCGAACCCACCTTGCCGGGCGCTGTGTTGACGGCAATGTCGGCTTCGGCGAATTGTTTTGGAAAATCGTATCGATTCAGGCGCTCGGCCACGAGCCGCGCGCCCACGATCCGGCCGCCGTCGGCCCAGTGATGGTCCATGGTCCAGTTGTAGTAGCAAGGAAACTCGCTCTTCGCATCAGATTCGAGCAGCCCGCGGGTCAGGTTGATCACCTCGATGTCGTTGTCCATGAGTTCGAGGTAATGCCGAAGGAGTTGCGGCGACACGATGCCGTCGGCCGGCGCGAGGTCCGAGAATTTGCGACTGCAGAACGACTCCTTGGTCGGGACGGGCAGCAAGATCAAGTCAATGCCGCGGCGGGCAAGTTCATCCCGAAAAACCTTGAGCCCCGGCACTATGCCGCTGGCAGGGGACGTCGCAACGGCTTCCCATACTGGGGGATAATGGGTTATGGCGTCTTGCCCGAGCATGTAGCCGTCCCGGACCAGGAGGCGCAGTGGCGCGGGCTTTTGGTCGGGGGGACTGCCGGTAGTGAAGGTCTGGACCGGCGCCGCCCTCAGCTTGGCGTTGACGTCGTCAATGAAGGGCTTAAGCTTCTGCGCCCAGGCCTCCCATGTGCCGCCGTTGCGCTCGAGCGCGGCCAGGATCCATTTCCGTTCCGCCTCCATGTCCGCGCGCCGCTGGGCCGCCACGGCGTCATCCTTGCGCTCAGCGGCTGGGGCGGAGTCGGGCTTCGCGGTCGGAGTCGCCTTAGCGGTCTCCGGCAGCGGTGGCAGAAGCTTTGCGGCGTCCGCCCTGGTCACAGTGTCGGCCCAATAGATCGGCAGATCCACCGCGGTGATCTCGTCCGACTGCCGTATCTGCTGGGTGTCCACGCCGGCCCTGTCCCACGGCACCGCCGTGAAGCTGACCGCGTCGCCCGCCTTCAGCCCGGACGCCGGCTGGAGCGAGCGGTCTTTGAAGGCCCAGAAGATGGCGACCATGGTGGCCGGCGCCCCGACGACGGGCCGGGCCTCGTGGACGCGCACCTTAGCCGTGACCAAACAATCCTTGTAGAGGCTCTTCTTCGGGTCCGGGATCGGCGAGATCTCCACCAGCTTGCCGGAGATGACCAGTTCCCCCTCCGGACCGGGAGCTGGCCGGGCCGGGACGGCCGGACGGGCCTCATCCTTCCGCGCCGCTGTGACGGCGGTCAGTGACTTGTCGAACCGCTCGGCTTGTTCGCGGGGTTCACCCGTCAGCACGGTGGAGTCCTTCGCCCAGTACAAGTCGAGATCGGGTTCGACGATCTCGTCGGACTGCCGGATCTCCCGAACCTTGACGTCGGTCTGCTCCCACGGAACCAGTTGCACTTCGAGATAATCGCCGGGCTTGCAGGCGGAGCCCACGTCGACTTTCCGATCCCGGAAACCCCAGAATGCGACGATGATCTCCCGCGGTACGCCGTCGAGGCCCTTGATCGCCCTGGCCTTGTGCATGACCAGACAGTGGCTGTAGAGGCTCTTCGTGGGATCGGGAATTGCCGTGGTCTTTTCCAGACGGACCGTGACACTGAGGGTTTTCGGGTCCGCAGCGTGAGAGGTCGAAACCGCGAGCATCGCCCAGACCGCGAGAGCCATGAGACGGATCGGGAATTTCGTCAAACGCATCAGCGACAGCGTCCCGATGGTGAGTTCGGATTCAATCCTAGATCTGGCGGACTTGGCGAATATCCCATCCTGGATCGGATGTCTGACATGACGCGTAAGGGAAGGACTTGAAGGTTGATAGTTTGTCATTACGTAGAGATCTCGTATGTGTTTGCGTGCTGTTCCACGCGTGTCGCCCCGCATGAAGTGGTGCTTGCTCACCGCCGGCCGGCATTGATGATCTAGGGTTATTCACTCCGACCATTTCTTCGTGATGTCTTCGGCGACCTGTTGGCCATCAATAAAGAGACGCATGCGACGCTGTCCGTTTTCCAAAGCCGCAGTCAGAGCGACGTGATACCAGCGGTCGGCTTGCAGAACCGGTTCCGTCTCGACGCCGTCGTTGACGTTCAGCCGAGCGGCGAGGCGGTACGGAGCACTCTCGCCGTTGTCACCGGTTCCCAGCAGCTTCAGGATGTAACGTCGATTGCCCCAGCCGATAATGTCGCCACCGCCGGGATGCGGGTTGTTCTTCGCCAACTGCGGCGCGGGTTTGATCCAGGCAGCAAGGGTGACCCCTTTCGAATCGGCGGCGACGTCAACCACGGGCAACGGCTGATCCCTGGCGAGCAACACCAACTCGTCGGCGGACAGCGTCCGTCGAAGCAGCAGCGTACGACCGATCAAGCCTCGGTAGTAGGCGCCGTGCAGGTAGAATCGTTCGCAACCGAGCACGATGCTACCGCTGGCTCCCATCGCGAATGGGACCGTTTGATACTTCTCATTATTCTTGTAGCTGTTGAGATAATTGAAATCCTGACGATTCCCGAAGATGTCCATGCCAATGTAGCTGTCGGCGCGATAATCCTTGCGTCCCGTTGTGTTGTCTGCGAATTGCAGCGCCGGACGATTCTCGTCGACCACCCATCCCAGATTCGATAAGTCGAGATGCGTGCCACCGGCATGGTTGAAAACGTGATGACCTTTGCCTTCGAGCATGCGGAAGTCAGCGGTGGCTCCGGAAGGAGCGTCGGAAAAAACTGGGGCGTTATCGTTTGGCTTCGTTGCAACTCCTGCGGGGATTGCTTCGCCATCATCGAGCCGTCGGAATTCGACATCCGTGACGAGCATCTCGCCGGTTCCCGCATTGCCAAAGGCGACTGACATCGCACCGGCATCTGCGGGCACATCGAACACGAAGCCGGTCTTCTTCCAATCGAAGCTGCCGTTCCCGACAAAGTGCGTCGCCGTTGCGAGCACCTTGTTGGTCTTGGCTTGAGTCGCTTCGAGCTCGAGGCGACCGCCGGGGCCAAACGTATTGACCGACTTCACGAGTGCGGTGACGACATAGCGGCCTTTCGCTAGCGGACCGGACTTCGACAACGCGGCTTTTCCGAACGACGCAGGCCCAAGCTTCATGGCAAAGCCGCTTCCGGCGCCGCAGTCTTTCACCAGCTCGTAACTAGGTCGTTGGTTATGCCCAGTCATGAAGGGCGAACGGCCGTAAATCCATGCTTGGCTCAGCGGCACGAATTGGCTGAAGGTCAGCTTCGGCCACTCGTCGGCGAAGATGTAATGATGGCTCGGGTCGAGCGTCGCAATGGAGTAAATCTTCGATGACTTGAAAAGCGACTCCGCGTCAGCCGCCGGATAGCCGGTGTAGCGATACTTCACGCGGACCTTCGTACCCGGCTTCGCGGTCTCACGAACAAACGCGACGCCAGTGTCATAGAAGGCCGCGCAAACCGCTGTGTTGCATTGCCGAGTGCTCGTCTTGCCATCAGCCTGCTTCAATTCGTTCCAACTGGGATCGGATTCGTACTCGACGGCGGGAGCGACTTGCAAATCGCCGTTATGGCGACCAAACCAGACCCGCTGGCCGTGATACATCTCGAGGTCGTATTGCGGACCGGGATCATTCGGCGTGACCGGTCGGTGATAAAGTTCACCGCCGCGTTTGCGGGCGACAAGGTACTGCCAGTTAAACGGATCGAGCGGCGTATGATGCTCGAAATCGAAGCCGTAGCGAAAGTCAAACGGCTCGCCGGGAAGGACTTCGAGTTCGCTTTCAATACCGTAGATGTAAGTGCCCCGCGTCGGATCGAAACCGACCGTCATTGTGCTGTTGGTGGTGAAGCGATCCTTAATGCTGCGAGCCGACCAGGTGGCCTTCAGGGTCTCGCCGCCGCCGCTCACCACCGGCGCGGTCCATTTGCAAGCGGCCTCGGGGAACGCTCCTTGATTCTCCAGTCCCCAATGCGAATCGAACGTCAGTTGCGGCTTGTAACCTGGCTTTAGTTTTGCGAAACAGCTCGGATCTTCCGTCGAATGCACTTGGAGGATCGGTTCGTCGCCATCGAAGACCCACGTTCGTCCGCCAAGCCACGATCGCGCACTGAGTCGCGATACGTGCGGCTGCGACGTAGGAGACAATTCTGCTTCAACCGCCGTGATCCTCGGCTCGGTGATCGTGACCTTCGCATTGCTCGACACGCCGAGAGCAAATCGTCCTGCTATGATCGCCGGTTCCAGGCGATCAACGTAGTGAATCAACTCCTTGCCATCGACACTGACTCGCAGAACACCGCCCGCAACTTTCGCTCGCAACTTGATCGGGGAGTTTAGTTTCAAGTCGCACGGCACAGACCTCAAATAACCGCCATCGGGAAATCTGACGAGCGCGACCTGCTGATACTTGTGCGAAATCTGAACGCGATAGCCGCGAGTCCCTTTCACGTCAGCCCGCAGCAGCAAGCAGGCTTCAAAGCCTTGATCGCCGAAAGCTGGATCGGGCCAAGCCGACCACGTCGAACCAAAGAACCCGAATTGAGTCGCAGCGCTGTCGATTGTGACCGTGGCGAGGACTTCGGCATTCGAGTGCTCGCCTGGCGCGACTAGATATGCCCAACTGCCGTTGTTATGGATCGTGGCCTTCTCCGCTGAGACCACCGCTGGCTTCCATGGCGTAGGCGATGGCTTCCACTGAGTGAGATCATCCGAGGCTGACAGCAAACCGCTCCACAACACCACGAGCGTGATGGAGAAGAATCGAAGGTCGGAAGGCCAGCATGAGATCATTCAAACTTCCCTTGTGAAAACGATGTTTCGCCGCGCTGGTCCAACCGCTCCGGCGAACTTTCGGTTGCTAATAATCCTCGCCCAAGAGCAAGCCTGGACGACCGGCTTCGACGCGTTTGTGTACTTCTTCCTCCGTCAACGCACGATTCCAAATTGCGAGTTCGTCGATGCGACCTCGCAGAGAACGATTCGAATGGCCCCAGCCCGGCGCGGGCAACCAGTTGCCGATTCGACATGCGCCCGGGCGCATCGTGCCGTCTTCAAGCATCGGTCGTTCGCGAGACAGCTTGCCGTTCACATAGCACCGCTTGATCAAATCTGGCCGCGACACGGTAAGTGCGACATGAGCCCACCTGCCGATCACCAGCGGATTGCCCAGGTCCTTGTCTTCGTACTTGACTCCGATCAAGCCGCAGCGCGGAGACCCGAGTCGTGTGAGTTGAAAGTGAACATCGCCGTTGTCAGCGAGTTCTGAATTCAGCAACGCGTTGAATTCAAAGTCGAGTCGATCGACCTTCACCCACATCGCGATCGTGAGTTCCTGAAACTCGCCAGGAATGTCGAGTTGCACGTAATCCGAATCGCGGTCGAAAAGCAGTGCGTCTTTGCCCGGCCAGCGCCCAGACGCCCACCGCGCACCAACGATGCGACCATCCGCCACCGTGTTTTGTGGCGCCACCGTGTTCTGTACCGACACCGTGTTCGGTGGTGCCGGGCCATCTGCGGCATCGCGATCGCCGAGCACATTCGCGAGCACGCTTTCGTCTGCCGTCCGCTGAAACGGGAAGTAGGCCAGCAGCCCGCGATCACGTCGCGTCTGATGCTGATGATCCTGCCAACGCTCAAAGCCAATCGCACCCGGCGTCGGGAACTCGCTCGCTCTGAGTTCTGGCGCGTCGCCTCGCGTGACACCATCGACGTATCGCGACGATTGTCCTTCAAGCACCTCTGACAACACTTTGCCCGATGCCCTATCTACCACGTTCACTTGCCCATCGAAGACATACAGATCGCTTGCGACATTCTCGGGGGCGACACTCAAACCGAACTCAGTCCCAAGATCGACAAAGTCTGCGGCGGGCGTCTTGATTGTGAAGCCTGCTGCAGTCGGAGGAGCGATCACGCGGACCTTGCCGTAAGTCATCCGCGTATGCTGCGGGTCAACGATCTCCAGTCGTACCGGACTAGCCAGCACCATGTCGGCCCCTTGAGAGAACCGCAGATGGACGACTCCCTTGAGTAACTCGTACTCACCTGGCGCGAACCGCACGCCATCCGGCCCCCGCCCGGGAGCGAATTCGGCGCCCGCTTCATCGACCAACAACGCCGCGATCGATTCCCGAGCCGAAGCGATTCCAACCACAGCTTCGTTCGTCGGTTGGCGGCGAGCCAGCGTACCGGGATGCAGCCAAGCGATGACGGCCACGCCAGTCGCGAAGACAGCCGTCGTCCACGGCAGCCACGTTGAGACGACCGATCGTCGCGGCGTCACGTCTGCAACCGGTGCGATGCGATTCGCATTCGATAACTCAGCCTGATTGCGAAACTCCCAACATAACGCCGCGTGAGTATCAATGAAATCGAGATATGCGTCGTGCAGCTCGGGCCGCTCACGCAATATCGTCGAGAGCCGCGCCGCGTCGGCAGCAGACGCCGTCCCGTTGGCCATGACATTGGCCAGCCGCCGGAGTTCATCCAGCAATACGTTTGCAGAGGGACTCATGATGCCGCACCTCCCGCCAGTCGCAGGTTGACGCAGTCATGCAGCGCCTCGCGCGCGCGGTCGAGCAACTTGTAGATCGCATTCGCCGATAAATCCCGCTGCGTCGCGATCTCCTGCACGCTCATGCCGCCGTAATAGTTCTCGACGATGCCCCGATTCCGTTCGGTCAGCTCGTTCAAACAACCACGCAGCGCCGCGAGTTTCTCGTCGTCACGCTGCCGCAGTTGACTGCTGCGTGTCGCCAGCATCTCGACAACATCAGCGTCGAGCTGCACCTCGCTGTTCTGCCGCTTGCGATAAAAGTTTCGCACATGGTTATGAGCGATACCACAAGCCCACGGCACGAAGTCGAGGGACATGTCATACCGTTCCCAGCTTTCCCACAGCGTGAGGCAAGTTTGTTGGAACAGCTCATCCGCATCCGCCCGATTGGGAACCAGCGAAACGATATACCGAAAGATGCGCTGCTGATTCCGCACAACGCGCTCGGCAAATTGTTGATGTTGCGTGGAGTCCATCGAGTGACCATCGGCCTGATTTCAACCGCCGGTGTGCCCCGATTCTGCCGACATTCGGAGCGGGGCACTCCTACTTATTGTCGCGTCGAAGGCTGGATTCGCCACGAGTGGGTAACGATTTCGGAAAATTGCCTGAAACGACCCAATTCATGGAGCAGACGAAAGACCGTCAGCACGGCAGAGGCCTTCGCCCAGTACAAGTCGAGGTATTTCGTCGGACTGCCGGATCTCCCCGCGCGGTACAAATGTCGCCACACCGAAACGGCATGAAATTCGGGCTCGGTTGCGGCCGGCGGGAACGCTTGCTCCCTCAAAACGCCGACGATTGCGATTCGCCCCGCCAGGCAGCCTGCCTCTCGCCTAACCCGCCAGTCGCGCGATTTCGGCTCGCCGAACTGCTACTGGGAAGCCAACCCCCGTTTTCCGGACTGCTATAGGGAAGGCAACAACTGATAACCGGCGGGTCAAGAGACTTTGAGACTTGTGAGATTTTGGTCTAAACTGGTCCTGGCCGACCGGAAATTCGCGCCAGGGGACGCAGTCTGCCGGGGTCTCTGTAACACAAAGACTTCGAAATGCGTCGCTGCAACCCGTTGCAGAACAACGCGTTACGTCGCTGATTCTCTGCCAGGTTTTTTGGTGATAACCCGGTGGTCGGATGGGTTCGCTACGGGTTGGATTCCGTGAGCGGTCGGCATTCGAATTTTGACTGCGGGGTTATGGGCAAGCGTCCTCGAATTCGGGTAGAATAGGGCGAGTTCGATACCCGCTCGGAAATGCACCGGAAGGGTCTCGAAAACCGTATGCTTGGCTGGTGAAACGGGTTACGACACGAGAAAGAGAGAGTATTGTTACGAAGAGGGTTCCGTTCGGGGAGCTTTTTGTTTTTCTGCGGAAAAACAAGACCCAACACCAAACGCCAAAACGCCTAGAGTGACTGCTCCCGGCGTTTTTCGTTTCCCGGCCACTTTTCCCAGTGTTTTCGCAACTTTCCGGCCTCCGCACCCTCCGGCCGGCAGGTCTCAGTCCGCAGAACCAACAACTGCGTCCCCGAAAGAGACCCTCAGGTCTCTCCCGGCACCCCAAAAATAAACGTCTCGAACTCTCGCACGCTCCGGTAAACAGCCGCGAAAAGTGAACAGCCCGTCTTCGCCGGGGGCGCAAGCGAGACGGCTGCGGAAAATTGGGGGTGAGTTAACAGCTTGCCACGGCTCGCAAGGCAAATCAGCCTTTGGGCATCGGATAATTGCAACCGCACATGAACCCAACCGTCTGGCACGTTGAAACGAAACCGTCCGCTGCACTGGATTGATTCAAGTCCAGGCATGAAAAGCCTTGCCTCAAAGTAACGCAGAGGGTAAAGTCCCGCTCAGTCCGGCAGCCGACACGGGTCAGTATCCGTTGCTTTTTGCGTGGTTTTGCTGACGGAGGGGTTGAAATGAATCTCACACTGACACTTAAACCCCATCAGGCTGCTGAGCTACAGCGACGTGCTTCGCTGGCCGGCACGGACGTTCACACCCTGCTCATGCAGATGGTCTTCGATGCCGATTCCGCTGACGAGGCGTCAGGTGGTGATCTTCCATACGAACGCTGGAGACAACAGTTTCAGCAGTGGGTGCGTACGCATAAAACCCGCAACCCCGACGTCGATGACAGTCGCGAGAGTATGTACGCCTGATGCGTATTCGTGTCGACACCAACGTGCTGCTGAGATCTGCTGAACCGGGTCACGCCCACTTTCAATTCAGTGTTGACGCGATCGATTTTCTCCGAAGTCACGGACACGACCTGGTGCTGGTGCCACAAATCCTTTACGAGTACTGGTCAGTAGCCACTCGTCCGTTGGCCAATAATGGGTTCGGGTTGAGTCCAGCCGAGGCCACCGGGGAATTGGCAATGCTTCGAAGACTGTTTCGGCTGCTCCAGGATGAGCGAGGGATTTATTCCATGTGGCATACACTTGTGGTCCAGCATGCTGTCCGCGGCAAGCAGGCTCATGACGCGCGATTGGCTGCTGCTGCCCACCGTCACCTCATAACACATGTGTTGACTTTTAACACCACTGATTTCCTGCGATATTCGTTCCTGAATGCAGTGTCGCCACCCGACATCTGCTCGGGTGCCATCACTATTTGAACCTCTGTCATGACGAAACGTGGTTACTGAGCCGCCCCTGATAAAGTTGCCCTGTGGTCCGCATGCCATCGCATCAATTGGCAGTGACACGATTTCCCATGTTTCTTCCACAACACGCATGAAGGCCGCATCGTCCTCCGGCTTTTCGATGATTGCGGTCTGAAAATACAACAGCCATCAGGACGCAGAATGCACTGGCAGTCAGTCGTCGCCATTCTGCCGTCAACGTGTGGGACATCGCATCATTCCTGAACCAGTTCCGCGCGGCCGAATCGCGCGGACGGAGCCGACCTTTCGATCCGCCCTCGATCCCCGCGTTTTTGTACAGCATACCAGCCATCGAATGCTGCGGAAGCCACGGAACGCCCCCTGGTGGAAACAGCACATTCGATGCCGCCAGAATCAGCAGGTTCGAGGTCACCAGGGTGGCGGTGCCGAGGTGCTGTCGTAGCCTCCACGGCCTCGGCACAGCCTCGGACAAACACGCTGCCGAAATCTGGATTTTCGAGGCCGGTGCGTTGAATCTGTGTGATGCTGACAGCATCCCACGGGAGGTCTTGCTCTCCAGGGATCCGCCCGATCGGCTGCTCTACGGCCGCTCGGGCATTTTTTATTGAGGCCCCGCACGATCGGAGGCCTCCCTCGTCAGCAAACGTAGCTCATGCTTCGAGCGACGCCGGAACTTTGAGGCTTTGTCGCCTGCGGTTCAGCCGCAATCCCGACTACACTGAATCCGGCGGCCCCCCCCCCTGAAGGAGACTGCGGGGAAGGAAACGCAGAAGGAAATTCAGTGGATGGAAGCTCTTCGAAGGAAACAAGCTGTCGCAGGAGCTGCAGGGAAGGAAACACGCCTCAACCGCTGGAGGTCGCCTCGCTGCTGAAACTGGCAGCAACGAATGTGCTGTTTCCACGGAGCCCGTCCCATTTTTTCACAGCCTCTTTGGGCCTCGGGATGTCTTGGGAATCGCAAACCTGGGCCGATGGCCCAGGCTATGTCAATGGCTGGGCCTTTGGCCCGGAATCACATGAGCAGACTTGGTGAAATGCTTCACAGCGTTGCCTGTCGGGCCTGAACGGCAAGACGCAGAATGACTCGCGTTTCAATCAGGATTTACAAAACGCCTGTCCAACAACTCGCGAATCCGCGCGATGGAACCTGTCGCCGGAACTCTGCCTGCACGACATCGAACATTTCGGCAAACGCCGCGCCGCCGATCGCATCACGCCCGCCTCGAGTGGAACGCGACGGAGAGTCCCGCTCTGCAGCCAGTGGCAGTTCAATAGGCTTGAAAGATTGTGGCGGGGAATTGCCCGAGAAGCGTTGGATCACGGCTCACGATTGGATGGTTCCGTTTGCTCCGCCCGCTCTACTTTCTCGGTTGTTCTGCCTGCTGTTCCTACGCTATCGCCTGAACATACTTCTTCAGTCTGTCGTAGGGACGCGTAAGTTGCGTTTCCCAAGGCAAACAGTCACTGAAAAGTCTGTCGATGCGTTCAAGTATTGATTTCGCATCCTCCGACCTTCCTACATCAATTGACTTCAACAACTCTATCGTCCGTTCCACTGAGACAATGCAGTCGCACTTCGGCTCATTCCGTAGGTCGTTGAGTCTCTCAATCAATTCTGTACGCAATGCTTGAAAACCGTGAACATCCATCGACAACCTACCGGCGAAGATTTGCTTTGTTCGGAACAAATAACTGGTGCCCACCACCGGGAAGAAAAACGCCATCAACATCCATCTTCGGTGCTGTTGTCCATTCGACAATCACACTACCTTTTTGGATCGTAAGGCGAGATCGATTCGTCAATGCGTTCCAGTCGCTTCTGATTGCAAGAGATCTTCGGGCATACGCGTCACTACGAGGTCCAATCGTTCCATAACGTCCTACTTCATCAGCATCCACTCCATCCCAAAACCGCCAAAATGAACGATCACGAGAGCTCTGTGAGATGCGTATGTCAGCGTATTCAGCAAAGTTGTCACGAATGTTATTCAGGATATGGCGTCTATCAGATGCAGCGACTCCGAGGTCTTTTAGATCGTTGTTCAGCCGTCGCCGTACATCGCGACTCCAACCACGTTCAGTTGCTGAAAGGGGATACGCATTATGCACCAACACGCCATCTTCGCCAACGAAGTAGACGTGTTCGTTGTGGACTTCGAGGTTGAAAACGGGCTGAGGGCCGGGGCGGGGGAGTTTTTGCTGGACGACTTTGACGTCGCCGCTGAGCGTCTGCAGTCGCTCTCCAATTTCCAGAGACCCCGCCTGCACAAACTCCTGACGGTCCATCGACCAGAACGGATGATTCGACGTCGTGCCGATCGTTTCCTCGGATTCAGCGGGCTCATGATTCGAATGACCAACCTCACAAGCGGGAGAAAGCGGAGAGCCGAAAGCCGAAAGCGGGGAATCGCTGGCGGCTTCTTGCTGGTCCTCCCTGCCGGAGAGGACTTCGCGGCTCGCCGCGACCTCTGTAGAACGATTGTCCCAATCGTTCACGCCCTGGTTGCGCGGCTGAGCGGTTGGGACAACCGCTCTACATTGGGGTTCGCCTGCGGCGAAAGTCCTTCCCGGCAGGAAGGACCTACTGTCAGCCACGACCAGATCAATCACGTCTCCGCTGGAGTGATGAAACGTTGCCGTGACGACCTGACGCGTGTCGAGATGATCAACGGGCGGCTCAATGGCCGGGGCCGACCGGATGTCGGTCAGAATCGCCTCGCCGGTCAGACCCAGCTCGGGCAGGTCCATCTGAACCGTCATCCCAACCAGCTCCGCTCCTTCCTCCTCCACCGCCAGCGACGTCAGCAGGATCTCCGTGAAGATCGGCCGAAGCGGGGAGAGCGGAACGAGGGGCGAATGACCAATGCCAAAGTTCCATAGATCAGCGTCGGCGGCCGTTTTCGGTTGGAGGTTTTCAGTTTGAGGAGAAACGCTTTCAGCGGCTTTCAGACCTCGAGTCTGTGATTCACTGGCCCGGCTTTCCGCTTTCGGCTGTCCGCTTTCCTGGTTTGGACTCGGAGGGTTTTTCGAAAGACCCTGCCGCTCGCCGGAGGGAGTGGATTTCTCTCCGACGACATAGCCGATCTGATTCCGCAGCCACTCTTCGGACCGCGGTATGTGAATGGACAGATCGGCCTGAGTCCTGACGCTGGACGGCAGAGCGTTCAGGAGAGAGAACAGGCCAATCCCAATGAGCGAGCGGAAGAACAGGTTCCTGAATGAACTGTTCATACGGACAGGTACAGGAATGAGTGAACGAGTTTCACAGGGGAATCCCCGAAGACCTTGAAAGTGTAGCTCTCGGCGAAGTCATTGCCCCTGACCTTTGCAGTCTAAAGCACGCGTAATCAAATCCAACCTCGCAGACATCAGGCGTTCATCGTCCCTCCCACAAAGTCAACACCCCGCCTCGCCCGCCACCCTTTTTTCCATCATCTCCGATTCAGGCCGGGCAGTTCTCGAGGCAGAGGGACTGTCATCAGCTGACAGTTCCCACCTGTCCGGCAACAGAATGCACCCGGAGAGCGACTATGTCAACCGTTTCGCCCGAACGCTCGAATTCCGCCCTGCGATCTGAACTGGCCGCACTCTTTGCCGCCGCCATTCGCAGGATGCTCGAACGCGAAGCTCTGACCTCGCCAATCTCTCCGGAACTCTCGGCCAGTCGATTTGATGTTCGTCCGCAAACCGGGCTCGATGGTCGGCACGGTTGAGAGTGCCTGGTGGCTCATCAAACGCATCGCGTGTCGGATGCAGTCCAACCACGCAGGCGGACTCCCCCCAGGCGTGCTGCCGCTCGTCAGGAAGGCACACCAGTCCGCAACGCGATCTGCACCCGCAAGTCCTCGGAAAATTGCCTGGACTACGTTTCGCCGGAGGCCAATTCATCCGGAAACAATGGTGGCTGTCCGGGACCGCGGATACGCAGTATCTGCACTTCCTGATCGCGTATCAGTATGACCATTCGGTATGTGTTGCCCTTGCGGGTTCGAAAAAACACCTGCCTCAACGGCATCCCGCAGTGATCCGATTCCGGGGCGAGCGAATATGCCTCTGGTGATCGTTTCAGTCGGGTGACAGCGGCCTCAAACGCCAGCACGAGGGCGAGAGCACCGCGAGGTGAATGAGCGTGTATCCAGCTGGTAATCGCCTCGAGGTCCTGAATGGCTCGTGGCAGGATCCGGATCTGATAATCTGTCATTTGGCCTCAGCCACGTGATACCTGGTTTTCAGGTCGGCAATCACATCTTCGACCAGTGCTCCGCGTTCGCCCCGTTCAATGTCACGCAGGGATGCACTCACCGCCAGAGCATCGTCGGGACCTGTTTGATATTCAGTATGCTGGCTTTTCCATTCATCCAGCAGATCATCAAGTTCAAGTTGGGCACCACCTGTCTGAAGCCTGGCGGTTGCGTAGGCCTGAAAACTGTGAAGCTGATCGAGTGATGTGGGCATAGGTGGTATCCTTTCTATCGAATAATGGTACCCGTGAGCCCCGGAGCGAGTCAAACCGGGTTCTGTGCGATACGCGTTTTGCTGGCAGCGTTGGCCAGCATTTTAGGAAATCTCCAGCCCCCACACCCACCCGCCGGCAACTCTCAGTCCGCAGAAAAAACAACTGCGCCCCCGAACGAGACCCTCAGGTCTCTCCCGACACCCCAAAAATAAAAGTCTCGAACTCTCACACTCTCCGGTAAACAGCCGCGAAAAGTGAACAGCCCGTTTTCTCCGGGGGCGCCAGCGAGACGGCTGCGGAAAGTGGGGGAGAGTTAACAGGATTCCGCAGGCTCGCATTCCACGTGGTGTACGCGAACTCTGCGAACGATCGGCCGTTCCCGAAGAAGCACGGAGTGCGTTTTTTCCTGGCGATCAACGAGGACAAGCAGTGTCTGGCACTCGCGTGGAAGTACAGGATCGACAGGCGTGTGAATCGCGGGATTTGCTTGGGAACGTGGGCTGTTGGCACATTCGTAGCGACTGCTGTAGCCGCGTGCGAGCGAATGATGCTGCCATCAATTCGAGGCTTTTCCAGCACTTCGGTTCATTGTTTTTTTTCGTCAGGACTAATCGCTGCAAATTCAAGGGCCGACCCTCGAGCAATTTCAAAGAATCGATTCTTGTCCTTGAGGCTTTGTTTACCATTGCCTTCCGCAATGTTCAGTGGAATTGATTGCGCCGCACGCAGCCATTGATCCCGAGTGTGTCAATTCGAACCGCCGAGGGATTTTGCGATTTGATAAGAGAACGCAACGTGCTCGATCGAGACCCGACCCACGTCGAGGCGTTCATTATCGAAAGTCGGCTCTGGCATCAGCGATCCTTTCGAGTACGAGTACCGTTGCACTGAGTCCGAGTACCCTTGTGAACGGTGGCGATCAGCGGCTCGCGACCAGAAATTAACCACGCTACCGGAATCTATCGCGAGTCCGCTGCATCGCCTGGTTCGGCACGAGACGCATCGGCCAGAGTGTGTTCGATGAATTCTGCCAGCAACCGTGATTCGACGCCATCATTGTGTAGCCCATTGAGCATTCCCGTCTGATCTGCCGCCGACCTGTTCTGGCCCAGTTTGTATTTGCCCTCGATACGAGTTAACGGTATCTCGAATCCGATAACGCCAGCCAGCAGCCGCTGGCGAAAGTCATCCGGCAGATCGTTCGACCACGGGGACTGCCGACCGGACTCATATTTGCGAACGGTCAAATCAACAACCTTGCGGGTCTCGTCTGCCGACAGAAGCCGAGGCACGCCGTATACATGCACAACAGCGTAGTTCCACGTCGGGACTGCTGGTCCGGTGGCGTACCACGTCGGTGAGACGTAGGCATGCGGCCCCATAAAGATCGCGAGGGCCTCGGTATCGCCAAAGCCTTCCCACTGTGGATTGCCGCGCGCGAAGTGGCCCAGAAGACGTTCGTTTTCGTGATCGACTATAAGCGGCACATGGGTCGCAGATAGTGCGCCATGACAGGTGCTCACAAGCGTGGCAAAGCCGTACCGTCCCATGAACGCAAGCAGCGTTTCGCGATCATCGACGCGGAATGATGTGGGGATAAACATATGCTGAAGATGTCTGTGTGGGCTGCCAATCAGGTATTTGACCGCCGAGATTCTGATCGTTGTCAACGAAGCCACAGGCGGCTGAGCTTAGCCTGCCGCAACGGACAGCGATCAGGGGGTTGAAACGTGGGTTGCAACAGACCGAGTTTCTGAACTTTCTGCCGGACCGCTTGAGTCGCTGCCTGCCGTCAAAGTGATCTGCCAATCGGGCGCACTTGTCGTGTGCCCCGATGCCGCCTCGTCCATGACAAACTGTGAAGAATAGATCGCAAACTTTTTCTTCTCGTCCCGCCACCATCGGTGTGTCAGCACCTGCCGCGCTGCAGCCACGACGTTTGAGCCTGGTCTTTGACGAAGATAGCTCACCACTGACGTTTCCAAATAGACCGATTCCAATTATCACCTCCGCTCTGATACAGAGAGTCATCACTGATCCCTGCGTCATTTCAGCATTAGTATTACCGTCTTCGAACGGGCCCCCTTCGTTTCCGTCTCAGATTACACGTCTCGCAGATACTATTCCATTCTGCCACGCTGCACACCACTCTGAATTGACAGCACGCCCCCGTCCTGCCGTTAACACCCCGTCTCCCCCGCCACCCTTTTTCCGTCATCTCCAGGTCGGACCGGGTAGCTCTCCAGACAGAGGGGCTGTCTTTGCCCGACAGCCCACACCTGTCCAGCAACAGAACGCACCCGGAGAGCGACTATATCAACCGTTTCGCCCGAACGCAAACGGTGGGCCCAATCGCATTTCTGTTCTGGCCGGGGGACGTAGCGGGAGGGCGAAGCTCCTGCTGAGCCGCATCCCTGTTGCTCCGCAAGAATATTTGCAACAGCGTGTCACGCCGAGCAGTGTTCAAAGGCTCGGCAGGAGCCTCGCCCTCCCGAGTCTTTGCCGCCGCCATTCGCAGACTCATCAAACGCATCGCGTGGCGGATCCAGGCCAACCACGAAGGCGGACTCACCGAACGTGCCCGCAACCCATCACGCTGCCGGAGGATTTCCGCCTTCCCTTGCCGGAACCATCCTCGTGACCGGCACTCATATCAACGGATTCCTGTTCTTCAGGCTGCAGAAAGGAGGCCGTTCATGAGTCGCCAGACCCCGCGAACTGCGCGTCAGGAAAAGACCATCGTTCGCTGTGCCATCGAATTCAACTCGCTCGACGCTCAGCGACTATCCGGCACTCACACGCCTGATTTCCGGTACCGCTGGATAAGCGTGGGGAGAAATTGAGGATGCGCGACGAGCGGAAAATGGAGTGGCGGCATTCTCGCGGTGGGCTAAAACATGACGCGCAGCATTTGCACCATCCACCTTTGCCCGAGGACAACTGCTCAGGCTCCTGGCAAAATTTGACATCAAACAATGCTCCGAGTAAACTACCGCTCTTATTTGTCGCGGTGCGTTTTTTGGGAGCAGGCAAGTTGGGCAGCACACTGAATCTGTCACTGACTGATGAACTTCGTTCGTTTATCGACAGCAACTGCGGTGACGGTACGCTGTACGCCACTCCCAGTGAGTTCGTCCGTCAAGTGCTCAGGGAGAAAAAAGAGCGGATAGAAGCGGCACAGATTCGCGATGCGATTCTTGATGGTTACCAGGATGCTGTTGCCGGACGGACGGTTGCATGGCAGGGAGACCTGCGGCAACTTCTGAAGAAGGCCGGCCAGTGAAACGGTCACGCAGCAAGGTACGCCTCGCTCTGACTCGACGTGCGATCGAAGATCTGCGGCAGATTGAACGCCATTCGGTCAAAGAGTGGGGAAGAAAAGTTGCGGATAAGTATCTCGACGATGTCACAGCCGCTTTGGACAGAATCAGCCAAAGCCCGCAATTGCTTCAGGACAACAGAGTTGGCATTCCCGGGTTAAGTTTCTACCGTATTCGCAGACACGTTCTTGTGTGCGATTACCGAGACAACTCCGTCATTGTCCTCACAGTGATCCACACCAGTATGGACTTGCCTGCACGTCTGCTTGAGTTGGAGTCGCGTTTGTTGACAGAGGCACAGATTCTGCGAGCGAGGCTGCACGGAGACTCGTCTGCCGATTAGTCGAATCATTGAGCCCGCCGCGGGATGGAGGACAGTATGGAATTCCTGCTGCGACTGACATTCGATCTGCTGTTCCGGATCCTGTTCAGCCCGCCAGGCTGGATTGCAGCCCACGTCTTTCGTCTGCATGGAAGCGTGCATGCAGAGGGATGTTTTGTTTTCGTGTGCGGATTGGTGTTTTGGACGCTGCTCGCGACTGGTGCGCTCTCCAGGCAGAGGAACTGACTTTGCCCGACAACCGCCACCTGTCAGCCAGCAGCATGCACCCGGAGAGCGACTATGGAGACCGATTCTGGCGAGGAGCCGTGGCGGGAGGGCGAAGCTCCTGCTGAGCCGCATCCCTGTTGCTCCAC
>VFQT010001758.1_pt1 | contig 24713 bp, 20 predicted proteins | sample 3512381 | NCBI WGS metagenome assembly VFQT01 (sample SAMN10412376, study PRJNA504923) | tailings metagenome | isolation source: Relicate 2 Philex TSF3 active mining site | place: Philippines: Tuba, Benguet | collected 2017-08-29
TCAACGCCGATGAAACCCTGAGCTTGGTGGTGTCGGATGTGAACAGCACCAACAGTCTTGAAAATCTGGGCAGCGCCGTGGCTGTGGGCGAGAAGCTCCGCCGCGTGGTGATCGCGCCTGAAGGCAGCGGCCGTGAGGCCGAATTGGTGGAGGCCTCTGAACGGGAAGACGGCGGCCGTACCTTCTACGACTTGGAATACGCCGTTCACCTCAACGACCGCGATCGCCACGAGCTGGCCACGGTGGTGGTGGATCGGGGTCGCCTCTACACCTTTGCTGCCAGTACCAATGAAGTGCGCTGGCCGAAGGTGGAAGGCCTATTCCATCAGGTGATCAGCTCCTTCACTCTGCGGATCTGATGGCCGAATCCCACGCCGGCGTCGTGGGTGTGCTGATTGTTGGTGGTGGGTTGGCTGGATCGCTGCTGGCGCTTGAGCTGCGGGCCCTGGGCTCGGCCGTCACTCTCATCGATGGGGCGCCACCTGATGGCAGCGCTTCGGCCACGGCGATCAGCTACGGCGTGATCCCGGGTTGGCCGCTGGCCCCCACTTCGCTGGCGCGCAGGTCTGCTGCCGCTTCCCGGTATTGGCGCGCGCTCGAGCAGCGCCATGGCTTTTTGGGCTGGCAGCGCCGGCGGCTGCGTCTACACGGCCCCAACCGGTGGCTGTGTTGGCTTGGCCGTCTGGGGCTGTTGCCTCTGGCCCAGGTGGACACCGCCGTGCTCGCTCAGCGCCTGCCTGTGGCGTTGGAACAGTCCGGGGTGGCGCGGTGCAACGGCAGGGTTGAGGCCCTCAAACCTGCAGCTGGGGGCTGGACGCTGCAAATCAGTGATGGCACCACTTGCTCCGGCGACCAAGTGGTGTTGGCGGCTGGTGCCGGTTGCCGCCAGCTCTGGCCGGCGTTGCCCCGGGCCCTGCGCAGGAGCTGGGCGGCGGTGCTGGAGCTGGGCGACTTTCCCGCTGCCCTGGGGCGCCCGGCCGCCTGGCTACCTCAGGGGTTTGCCCGGTTGGCCCTCGAGCGCCGCGCCGCGAGCCTGGAGCAGAGCGACTGGGTGGTGGATCCAGGCTTGGTCCCCTGGGGCTGCGGCGCTCTGGTGGGCCAGCACACCTGGATTGCGGCCCAGGGGGCGGATACGGCTGGTCTACCGGCGGCAGATCGCTGTGAGCAGCAGTTGCGCGAGGAGCTGGCGGCACGCACCGCGTGGACCCTTGATGGGACGATCCGCTGCCCCATGCCTGTGCTCAGGCAGGCCGCGGTGGCCTTCAGCAGCAGCGGTGCACCGCTGGTGGGGCCGGTGGTGGATGCATCGGGGCTCTGGCTATTCACCGGCTTCAGCGGTGGCTTCGCCCAGGTGCCCGTGCTCGCCCCTTTGCTCGCCCAGCGCCTGGCGGGCCCCCACCACCGGGCAGCGCAGGCGCAGCGCCAGTTGCAACAGCTGGGGGTGTGGCCGCAGGGGGCTGACAGCGGCCATTGATTCCTGCAAGCTGGGCGCCATGACCCAGGCTTCCCCCACCGCTGATGCGCCTTGGTACCGACGGCGTGTGCAGCAGCTGCGTGAGCGCTGGCAAGGGCTGAGCGACCACAACCAGGTGGGTGTGTGTCTGGCGGGCGTCACCGGTTCAGTGGTGCTGTGGGCGCTGATCTGGCCAGTGCCCACTGAGGTGAAGGGCACCGGTGTGCTCATCTATCCCGACAACGCCGGCATCCTCAATGCCCGCTCCGGCGGCCAGGTGCGTGAGGTTTACGTGCGGGTGGGGCAGAAGGTGAAGAAGGGCCAGGTGTTGATGCAGCTCTATCTGCCGGTGCTCGAACGGCAACTGGAGCAGCAACGCGGCAACCTGCGCCAGCTCGAGCGCCACAACGAGAAGCTCGACTACCGCGATGCTCAGCGCCTTCTCACCGAGAAGCGGGCCCTCGATACCGCCCTGGCCAAATACTCCGACGATCGCCAGCGCTATGGCGAACTTCAGTCGACGTATTCGAGCAAATTGCGCAACCTGGAATGGTTGGCGAAGCGGGAGGTGGTGGCGCCGCTCTCGTCGGAGGTGGTGTCGGCCGAGCAAGGGTTCACCAGCACCAGCGTGAACCTCGATGACGTGAAGATCAACGAGCGCAATGTGGTGACGAGCTACCAGCAGGTGAAGCTCAACATCGAAACCCAGGCCCTTCAGCGCCGCTATCAGATCGACGATCTCAAACGGCAGATCGAGGTGACTGAGGCCAAGATCTCTTACGACGGCAAAGTGCATGCCGAGCGCGATGGCACCGTGCTCGATCTGCAGGTGATCCCCGGGCAAACCGTGAGCACCGGCCAGCGCCTGGGCACGATCGGCCGGCCGGAGCAACCGAACAGCAAGGACCGCCCGCTCAAGGCTGTGGCCTATTTCTCGCCGGCTGATGCCCGCCGCCTGCCTCTGGGGTTGCCGGTGGAGGTGGTGCCGCTGTGGAACCAGCGCGGCCGCTTCGGCGGCATCGTGGGCAAGGTGAATCAGGTGCTGACGCTCCCCGCCACCGAAGACGACATCTCCACCACCATCGGTAACCCGCAGCTGGCCCAGGAGCTCACCAAAAACGGCCCGGTGATGCGCAGCGAGATCGAGCTCGAGCACGATCCGAGCAGCGTGGATGGCTACAGCTGGACCCTCTCCGGCGGCAGCGGTGTGTTCCCGATCCGCGAAGGCCTCACCATCGCCACCCACGCCTACGTGGAATGGCGCTCTCCGATCACCTACGTGATCCCTGGACTGCGTTCCCTCACCGGTGGTTACCGCACCCCCGGCATCGACCTGCGCTGGAACCTGCCCTTCCTGCGTCAGCCCAGCACCCTCCAATGACCCCCCGCTTCCCTTCGATCCGCAATCAGCTGCTGCGTCAGGAGCTGCCCTGGCTGGTGAGTGAGGTGGTGTTGCTGCTGATCCTGTTCAACGCCAACCCGCCTGAGCTGTGGTTCTGGTTGGTGGTGCTGGTGGTGGTGTTGTTGTATCGGATCGAGCGCTGGTGGTCGTCGCGGCCGGGGGGCTGAGGGCTCAGCGCACCAACGCCCGCCAGCGCCGCTCCGTGCTCTCCACGACGTGGTCGATGCGGGTGAGAAACACCAAGCGGTTGGCCACGATCTGCAGTTGCTGCGGCGTCAGTTGGGCGAAGGAGGCCTCAGCCTGTGGGGAGTGCAGCGTGTCTAACGGCAGTTGGGGCCGGGGCTCTTCCGGTGGGTGCTGCAGTTCCAGGGAACGCCGCAGCACGGTTTGCCAGCCCAGCAGTCGCTTGGCCACGGCGGTGGCGTACGCATGGGCGGCGCTGTGCTGCGGCTCCAGCCCCCAGGCTTGCCACTGGGGATCGGGCAGTCGCCGAAGTTCATCGAGGTCGAGGATCAGCGCTTCACAGGCGTGATCGAGTAACTCCCACATCTGCGCCACCGGGTGTTGCTGCGCCAGGGGTCCGAGTTCGCGCAGGGCATTCAGGCGCTGATCGCGCAGCCCGAGCAGGCTGGTGCGCAGTTGGCGCAGGCGCAGGGTGAGGGCGCAGCGTCGTTCGGGTTGAGGTGCTTGCTGCAGGGTGCTCTGCAGGGTTTCGCCAAGATCGACCAGCAGCTGCAACAGCCCCTGGCGCTGTTGGCTGCGGGCCCGTGATGGCCAGAACAGTCGCAGGCTGAGCAGCGCCATGATGATTCCGAAGGCGGTCCAGAAGAGCCGCAAGGGAATCCAGCTGTCGAGCTGTTGCTCATGCAGCAGCCAGCCCATGATCACCACGAAGCAGCACACCGTGTAGCCCACCGTGAGCCGAAGCGAGCCGGCGATCAGCCGTGCCAGCAGCAAGGCCAGCGGCAGGGCGACAAGCACCGGCAGATTCCCCCAGGCGTGGTAGCCGAAGAACACCACAATCGCTCCGATGGTGGTGCCGATCAGGCGTTGGCGGCCTAGTTCGAGCGTGTTGCCGTAGTTGCCCACCGTCACGCTCAGCACCGCCAGGGAGGCATAGATCGCGAACGCCAGGCCGGTCATCGTGGCGAACCCATTCACCACGGCCACGGTGAGGGCCAGCCGCAGGTTGTCGCGCAGGGCAGGGCTGCTCATGGTGTGGTGCGCGATTGCCGCTCGATCGCCCGCTGCACCAGGGCGCGGCTGCGCAGCAGTGCTTCCAGTTGCTGCAGCTGTTGCGCGATGGCGAGGATCAGGGGCGTTGCGGCGTTGATGCGCCGGGCCTCCTGCAACCAGGCGTTGATGGATGGCTCAGCCGCTGCGCCAGGGGGTGGTGAATCCAGGCCGAAGCTGAGGTTGCTCAGGCTGCGCTGCACGAGGCTTCCGGCCTCAAGCGGCGCCGGCAGTTGCAGCAGCAGCGGTTCCAGGAGCAGCCACTGGCGCAGGAGTTGGCGCCAGATACTGCCGCTCTGGGCCCAGCGTGAGCTCTGCTGGCGCACAGGCTTGGGTGTTTGGGTGCCCTGGCGCTGATCCCGTAGCTGCTGCAGCGTGAGGATCTGCGGGAGCAGCGTTTGCGAGCGCAGCGGCGCCGGAGGCTCGCCGCCCAGCTCCAGCCACGCGCGCATCCGCTGGATCTGATCGCTGAGCTGCGCAACGATGCCCGCTTCCAGGGCCGGCCACTGCTGGAGGGGGCGGCGCGGCCAGAACGCCCAGGTGGCCAGCTGCGCCATGGCGATTCCCACCACCACCGTGAACGCGAGATTGAAGATCAGGGCCCAGTTGAAGGTTTTGCCGGCGCCCACCACCTCCAGCGACCAGCAGCCCATGTAGCCCATGCCCACGCCTTTCACCAGGCCGAGCCCACGCACCAGGCAGCCTGTGACCAGCAGGCCGATGGCGGTGACCAGCCAGCTGTTGGTGAATTCCCGCAGCACGATGGCTGTGAGAATGCCGATCAAGGCCCCACCCACCAGCTGCCCAACGCTGCGCAGCGGCGTGAGCTCGTTGTCGTTGATGAACAGCACCGCCATCAACAGGCCAAGCATCATCACGTTGCTGCGGCCCGACCAGAGCATGATTCCGATCGTGAGCGTGGCTGCCAGCCAGGTGCGCAGGCTGTTGCGCAAGAGCGGGCTAAGGGGCGGCAAGGCGCTGGCCATGGCGAAGGCTCCGCTCAGGGCGCTGGTGTTGAGGACACCTGCAGCTGCAGTTGGGGGGCAATTGGCTGGCTGGGATCCCGCGGCATCGGCAATAACTCCCGCAGCAACTGGGCGTAGGTGACGTTCACGCCCACCGTGGCGTTGAGGCGTTGCACCAGGCTGTTGATCAGGCGGTCTTGGGTGATCGACACATCCAGTTCGCTCGAGAGGCCGGTGAGGTAACGCAGGCGAACATCGCGGAAGGCCTCCAGGGCCGCGGCCACACCGCGGCGGGCGGAGCTGAGCTTGGCCAGGCTGGCCTCGTGGTTGAAGAAAGCCTGCTCCAACCGCAGGCGGATGTCGTTGCGGGTGGCGGCGTATTGCTGCGCGGCGGCTGCTTCCCGTTTGGCGAAGGCGCGGGCCTGGCCTGCGGTGGTGCCGGCATCGAACAGCAGCCAGCTCATCGTGAGGCCCACCGACCAATCCCAGCCGTTGGTGGAGGTGAGCGGCAGGGCCGTGGAACCGCAGCAGCCGCCCCCGCCAATCTCGAAATTGCCGAGGCTGGAGAGGTTGCTGGTGCCGCCGGCGTTGGCGAACAGCGAGAGCTTGGGCAGCAAACCGGCGGCCGTGGCCTGCTTTTGTTGGGCCAGGGCCTGGCGGGTGGCGAGGATCGCCTCCAATTCGGGGTTGCCGCGGTAGGCGGCCAGGAGGCTGGCTTCGAGATCCAGGGGCCAGCGGGGCTGCACGACGATCGGATCGCTGGCGCTGGGGGTGACCTGTGGCGGCAGGTTGAGCAGCACAGCCAGTTTGCGCTGGGCCACTGCCCGATCGGCCATGGCCTGGATCAGGGTTTCTTCGTCGGAGGCCTGGATCGCCCGGCGCCGCAGCACATCCAGCCGTGGCACCAGGCCGGCCTGCTTGAGGTCGAGGCTGTCCTGCAGGATCACCAGGTCGTTGCGCACGTTGGCGTCGTACACGCGCACCAACTGCTCCTGCTGCTGCAGCTGGTAATAGGCCTCGCTCACCTGGAGCTGGAGGGAGCGCAGCTGATTGGCGTAGGTGTTGCGCTGCTGCTCGAGGCTGGCGCGGGCCGAGCGCACGTTGGGTGTGCGGGCGAAATCGAGCAGGGCGTAGTTGAGTTGCAGGCCGCCCTCGGCGTCGCTGCTACCGGAGGAGGCTTTCACCCAGCCGCCTTCGGGCACATAGAAGGGTCCTGCGGTGGGTGCGTAGCCCGGGGGGGTCGGGCTCGGGGTGAGGAGGCCGCTCTTTGAGAAGAGCGGGCCGAAGCCGAGCGTGTCGTTCGGGGAGAGCGATGTTTCGGTGCTGCGGCTGCGGCTGTAGCCCCCGGCGGCAAAGGCGCTGATCGTGGGCCAGTAGGTGCCCATTGCCGCCTGGAACGTGGCCAGGGCGGCGGCCACCTGTTCACGCTGGGCCTGCAGGCTGGCGCTGCCTGCAAAGGCTATGGCCAGGGACTGCTCGAGGCTGAGGCTGGCCACGCCCGCCTGCTCCAGCTGCTGGGGGGTGGGCAGGTCGAGGGGCGGAGCTGGGGTGGTTTGCTCCGGTTGGATCGGGCCCTTGGCGGGTTGATTGGCGCGCAGCAGATTGGACGGAAGCTCCGGTGTGCTCAGCACATCTCGCACCGGAGGTTCCGGTTCTGCCGGCAACAGCTGATCGAGGGCTTTCAGTTCGGCATCGAGTTGGCGCCAGCTGCGCTCCAGAAGCTCGGTGTCTGCCGCGCTGCTGAGCGGTGCGGGAACAGCGATGGAGGAAGGGCTTGGCGCCAGCGGTGCCGCCATCGCCGGTGAGCTCAGCAGGGCAGCGAGCATCACGATGGGCTTTCGCAGGGCCACGGTGATGCGGATCAGCGCCTGATGCGCCGCAGTCTGGGGGATGACGTCTGGCTTCGCAGGCGTGGGTGTGCAGCCTTGCGGACGGCAGCGATCTGTCTGGGCTTGCCCAGTACACCGGCGATCAGGATCGCTACATACAACTGCCCCACGATCGTGATGCCCACGCTGGCACTCACGCTGGTGAGGCTGGTGTTGCTGAACACCGGGCTGCCCAGGGTGGTGAGGCTACCGAAGGCGGCACCGAGCATCTGCGGGGCGTGGGCGATCGCCACCGGCCAGTTGCTGGAAACAGTGGTGCTCAGATTGAACGCCTGGGGATCCAGCACCAGCAGGGAATTGAGCACGATCCCACCCGTAAAACCGATCAGCAGATAGCCGGCGGCGGCCCCCATCAAGAGGGCGCCATTGAACACCGGTTCTTCTGCCAGGGCAGTGGTGAGGGCCCAGAGCACGTAGAGCATCAGGCCTGTCCACACCAAGACGTGCACCACACTCAGCTGCACGGCCACCATCGGCGCCACCAACAGGGAGGCTTGCCACAGCAGCTCCACGGCCGCGGCGATCAGCCATCCGGTTTCCAGCCAGCGCCGCCGCCGCATGGCCCGTTGCAGGCGCTGATGGTCCTTTGGAGCCAGCAACGAGCTCTTGAGATGCGGCGTCAGCCGGTTGTGGGGGAGTAGCGGTGAATCCATCAACACACCCACGCCGCCGATGGTGAGATACACCAGGCTCACGAGCTGCGGGGCTTGCTGCAGGGGCCGTAAGCCAATCAGGGCCAGCACTTCCACCACCAGCAGCCAGCGGTAGTAGTTGTGCCGCTGAATCAGCAGTTCCCGGGCGACCGTCATGGACTGATCAGCTCCGGGCCATGATCGCCTGCCAGCTCGCTTCGCCATCGCGGATGGCCTGTTCGGCCTGCCGGCAGAGCAGCAAGCGGGTGGCGATCCGCTCCAGACGCTCCAGGGAAGCGGAATTCACCACTGGATCGTTGAGTTCGCGCCCCAGATCCAGCCAGCTTTGCGGACATTGCAGCCCTTGCAGCGGTGGATGAAGGAAGCCGCGCGGCTGGCGCAACTGCTGCTCCCACAGCCTCAGTTGCTGTGCCATGCAGGCGAGCAGCTCGGCCTCGGCCAGATGCAGGCGTGCCACCAGTTGTGGATCGCGCAGGGTGGGCACGGCCCGCTCCATGCCACCCACCATCGTCACCAGGCGTGAGGCGGTGGCATCGAGGCTGTTCAAGAGCAAGCAGGTCGGGTGACGGTTCGGTTGACTGCCGAGTTCCTGAAGGAGAGCCGGCTTTTGGCTGCGGGCGGCCTGCAGGATGGCGCGCAGCTGGCGGTAGCTCCCCGGGCTGGGGGGTGCGGTTGCCAGGCTCGGGTTGAGGCGCTCCGCCAGGTGCAGATAGGTGTGGTGCAGCTCGCCGAAGAGATCTGCATAGCGGTTGAAGCAGAGGCTGATGCCCCGCGCTGGCCAGAACAAACGCAGGCTGAGCAGCGTCAGCAACACGCCCAGAACGGTCCAGAAGAAGCGCAGCGGGATCCAGCTGCCGAGGCTGCCCTCATGCACCAGCCAGCCCATCACCACGATCATGCCGCCCACCTTGTAGCCCACCTTCAGGCCCAAGGCGCCACCCAGCAGCCGCAGGCAGCCGAGCGTGATCGCCAGGCCCACGGCCAGCGGCAGGGTCTTGAGGCACTCGTAGCCGATCAACAGCAGGATCGAGCCGAGCACCGTGCCCAGGAGCCGTTGCCGCCCCAGCTCGATCGCACCGCCGTAGGTGCCGCTCGAGACGGAGAGCACCGCCAGGGCCACGTACTGACCATCGGCCAGGCCGGTGATGCTGGCGAAGCCGTTGCCGAGCCCAGCCGTGAGCGCTGTGCGCAGGGCGTTGCGGTTGCTCACTGCGGCGCCAAGCGATTCAGGCCCCCGAGGCAGGCATGCAGAGGCCGCAGTTCCTCCGCCAGGGCGAGGAGGGGGAGCAGGGGTAGTTGCTGCTGTGCGGCTAGCTGTTGCCAGGGTCTGGTGTGGCGTTGGGGCGTGGGGGCGGGAGTGGCGGCCAATTGTTGTTGCAGGGCCTCAACCGCGTGGCGGATCAACTCGGCCTGCTGCGCCTTGTGCTCCGGAAGGCTCTGCAGCAGCCGCTCCCAGGAGATCCAGTGGAACTGCGTGAGCTGCCAGAGCCGTAGCCGCTGCTCCCATTGCAGGCGGCGCAGCAGCCGATGACGGGGACCACTGCGTTCACGCCCCACCAGCTGTTCCATCCGCACCAGATCGGTGGTGAGCGGGGCGGGGTTGAGGGGCATCGGCCGTTGCTGTCGATCCCGGAGCCAGGCGTTGTAGTGCTGCAGCTGGCTGAGCAGGGCGCTGCGCAGGCGTTGATCGGCGGCGTTCAGCTCCCGGTAGCTGTCGCGCGGCCAGAACAGCAGCCCCACCAGGATTGCCACCACGCAGCCCACCACCGTGTCGAGCGCGCGGTTGAACACGTAGTTCCAGTTGAGAGCCACGTGGTGCGGGATCATCAAAAACATGATGCTGGTGATCCCGGCTGTGCCCAGGGCGCTCTGCCAGCCCAGGGCCTGCAGGATCGGGATCATCAGCACCAGTGACACCAGCACCCCCATCCAGCCCGAGAGGATGGTGTGCACCAAGAAGGTGATCAGGCCACCCATCACCGTGCCCAGGATGCGGGCGCTGGCGGCGCTGATGGTCTGATCATCGTTGTCGTCTACAACGATGATGGCGGCGAGCACCGGGTACCAGACAAACTCGATGCGCTCTGTCCACACCGCGATGGTGGCCGTGACAAAGACAGCAACCGCAAGTTTGAGGCTGTTGCGCAGCAACTGCTTCGACACTGGCCGCGGCACCGAGCGCTCGCCAGGAGCTTATGGCTGCTCCTGGGGGAATGCCGGGTTGTCATGAGCTGGATCCCTGCCGTATCTCCCGATCTGGAGGTGTTGCTGCGCCTCGGCCTGGCGGTGCTCTGCGGCATGGCGGTGGGGGTGAACCGCGCTCAGCACTTCCGCCATCCCCAGCCCAGCCGTCTGCGTATGCACGTGCTGGTGGGGTTGAGCGCCTGCCTGATGGTGCTGGCAGCGGGGCCGGATCTGGAAGCCCGCAGCCGCGTGATTCAGGGGGTGGCCACCGGTGTGGGCTTCCTGGGTGCCGGCGAGATCCTGGTGGATCGCCGCGGCAATGGCCACGACGACCCCACCCCCCAGGTGCATGGCCTCACCAGCGCTGCCTCGATCTGGTTCACGGCGGCGCTGGGGGTCACGGTGGCCGCCGCCAGCCCGTTGATGGCCCTGGTGGCTCTGTTGCTGGCGCTGCTCGTGCTCTCCCGTTCCGGACATCCCCATGGCTGAGAGCCTCTGGAGCCAGAAACCCTGGTGGTGTCAGCCCTGGTCGATCCTGCTCACCGGGGTTGTGGTGGTGGGTGGCAGCTGGTGGTTGCTGCAGCGCTGGTGGATCAGTGCACCCCTGGCGGCTGGCGTGTTGCTGTGGTGGTGGCTGTTTCTGGTGGCGGTGCCTGCGGCCTATCGCGCTGAGCAGGAGGCTCTGCTCGATCAGAACACGGAGCCGTAGCGGTCGGGGGTGGTGCCGGCAGTGGCATCGGAGGTTGCAGGGTCAGTGCTCGGTTTGGGCCACTCGGCTTCCCAGTAGCTGATGCCATCGCGCATGAATGGCCGGCCGCCCAGGCGCTCTGCATCGAGTTTGGTTCCGCCCATTGCGGTAATCAGGCCACCGATCTCCATCGGGCCCAGGTCGGTTTTCATGTCTTTCCCGGCCGCCGCCAGCAGGGAGGGAAGGCGCACGAGGCTCTCCGGCTTCGTCAGTTGATCGAAGAGAGCTTTGAGCAGCAGCTTCTGGCGATCGAGGCGGCCGATGTCGCCGAGTTCGTCGTGGCGGAAGCGCAGGAAGCCCTCGATGTCGCGGCCGCGCAGCACCTGGCGGCCAGGCTGCAGATCGATGTGCAGGCCCTGGGTGTTGTCGTTGTAGTACATCCTCTTGGGCACATCCACCTCGAGGCCGCCGAGGGCATCGCCGAGGCGGCGGATCACCGAAAGGTTCACGAGGATGTGGTGCTGCACCGGCCGGCCCAGGTGTTTGGAGAGCTCCTGCTTCACCGCATCCGGGCCGCCGAAGGCGTAAAGGGCGTTGGCCTTGAGCGCGCCGAAGCGGCTGGAGTCGATGTAGGTGTCGCGCGGCACCTGGGTGAGCTTGGTCACGCCGTTGTCCACCCGCAGCGTGTACATCACATCGGTGTTGCCGCCGCCCACATCGGTGCCGAGGATCACCACTTCCTTCTCGCCCATGCCTGTCCAGCTGCTGAACGGATTCACCACCTGGTGATTGCTGCCCGCGGGAGGCCCATCCAACAGTTGGCTGAGCGGTGCCGCCAGCAGCAGACCGCCGCCCAGTCCCACGGCAATGGCCATCAGGATCGGGCCGCGCTCATCGCGGGGGCGCATGCCGATGCTCTTCAGGCCTGGACTCTTCATTCTCACAACTTATTTCACGCCTCTTGACCAACCCTTCAACGTTGCATAACCGGCGGTCAGTTTCTGGTCTGTCTCAGAGGCGTAGGGCTTCATCCGCGCGCAGCCCTGCCTGCACCCGCCAGAGGTTCACGTAGACCCCGCCGGCGGCGATCAGTTCGTCGTGACTGCCTCGCTCCACGATCCGGCCCTGCTCCATCACCACGATCTGATTGGCGTGGCGCACGGTGGACAGGCGGTGGGCGATCACCACTGTGGTGCGTTCGGCCGTGATCAGATCGAGGGAGCGCTGGATCGCCGCTTCCGTTTCGTTGTCGACCGCTGCTGTGGCCTCATCCAAGATCAGCACCGGCGGGTTCTTGAGGATGGCGCGGGCCAGGGCAATGCGCTGGCGCTGGCCGCCGGAGAGGCGCTGACCCCTCTCCCCCACAACTGTGTCGTAGCCCTGGGGCAGGGCCTCGATGAAGCGGGCTGCTTCGGCCAGTTCGGCGGCCCGTTCGATTGCAGCGCGGGCTGCCTCGAAGCTGCCGTAGGCGATGTTTTCGGCCACGGTGCCGTGGAACAGAAACACCTCCTGGCTCACCAGACCGATGGCACGGCGCAGGTCGGCGAGTTGCAGTTGGTGGATCGGAATGCCATCGAGCAGGATTTCGCCGCCCTGCAGCTCATAGAGCCGCAATAGCAGTTTCACGATCGTGCTCTTGCCCGAGCCGGTGGCGCCCACGATGCCGATGGTGCTGCCGGCGGGCACCTCCAGGTTGAAGTGCTGCAGGAGTGGTTCGCGGCCGCTGTAGGCGAAATCCACGCCTCGGAAGCGCAGGGCGCCGCGAACTTGGTGGAGGGGTAGACGGCGATCCCCGCTGGGGATGGCGATGGGGGTGTCGATCAGATCCAGCACCCGCTGGCTGGAGGCCATGGCGCGCTGGTAGTCGTCGAGGGTGCGGCCGAGGCTGGTGAGCGGCCACAGCAACCGCTGGGTGATGAACACCAGGAAGGAATAGGTGCCCACGGCGATGGTGCCGCTCCAGGCCTGCAGCCCGCCGATCACCAGGATCGCCAGGAAGGCAAACAGAATCGCGAAGCGGATCAGGGGGATGAAGGCAGCCGAGAAGCGGATCGCCTTGGCGTTGCTGATCCGGTAGGCCTGGCTCTGCTCGGCGAGCCGTTGGTTCTCCCATGGCTCAGCGGCGTAGCTCTTGATCGTGAGCATGCCGCCTAGGTTGTTGGCGAGGCGGCTGGCGAGATCACCGGCCCGCTCGCGCACCTCCCGGTAGCGCGGCTGCAGACGCTTCTGGAAGTTCAGCGATCCCCACAGGATCAGTGGGATCGGGATGAACGAAACCCCCGCCACCGTGGGTGAGAGCCACACCATGGCGCCGCCCACGGCCAGCACGGTGGTGATCAGCTGCAGGATCTCGTTGGCGCCGTGATCGAGAAAGCGCTCGAGTTGGTTGATGTCGTCGTTCAGGATCGCGAGAAGGCGGCCGCTGCTGCTGGCTTCAAAGAAGCCCATCTCCAGCTGTTGCAGATGGCTGTAGGCCTCCAGCCGCAGCTCGTGTTGCACCGTTTGCGCCAGGTTGCGCCAGAGCAGGGCGTAGAGGTACTCGAACAGCGATTCGGCGCTCCAGATCACAAAGGAGAGCGCGGCCAGCACCCCCAGTTGCCCGGGCACGGAGGTGATCCCGAAGGCCGCCAGCCAGGAGGTGTTCTGCTGCACCACCACATCCACCGCCAGGCCGATCAGCACCGGCGGCGCCAGATCGAACAGCTTGTTGAGCACCGAGCAGCTGGCCGCCAGCCACACCAGGCGGCGGTGGGGGCGCAGGCTGCCAAGCAGGCGCTGCAGGGGAGGTTGAGGGGAAGCCATGGCTGCATTCAAGGCCAGGCCTTCGCGCTAGGGCTGCCCTGCGATGGGTCTGTGAATCTGTTGCAGCTGAACCTTGCGGTGGGGTGCGCCGGCGTTAGACCGGTGGTGTCACCACCAGGAGGTGTTCATGACACGGACCCGAGACTTCCATCGCTTCCATCGCTGGACTGCGAAATTGCGCCGCCGCAGCCTGCGCAATGCCTTGCCTGAACCCCGTGAAGGGGAACTCCAGCCCACCCATCCCGTTACCGAGGTGCGTTGCCGCGAATGGCAGCGTGATCAGCTCCACGATCTGATCGAGCTCGACACCAGCGAAGCGATCGCCTGATCGACGGTTGAGTCACCGCGGCCATCAGGCCATCAAAAAGCCCCGGGGCCTGCTAGCAAGGCAGAACCCCGGGGCTTTCCGCTGAGCACGAGGCTCAGCGGAGGGCTGGATCACCAGCGATTGCCACCACCACCGTCGTAGCCGCCGCCGCCGCCGCCGTAACCACCCCGGTCACCGCCGCCACCGCCGTAGCCGCCGCCACCGCCGTAGCCGCCGCCACCGCCGCCATAGCCGCCGCGACCACCGCCGCCACCGCCATAACCGCCGCGGCCACCGCCGCCACCACCACCACCACCGCCCTGGCGGGGGGTGGCTTTGTTGACGCGGATCATGCGACCCATCCACTCCACGTTCTGGAGGTCGTCAACGGCCTTTTGTTCGTCGGCCTCGTTTGCCATCTCGACGAAGGCGAAACCGCGCTTACGGCCGGTCTCACGGTCGAGGGGAAGGCTGCACTTGGCCACTTCGCCGTACTGGCTGAAGAGGTCAAGCAAATCCTCCTGTTCGGCCTGGAACGAGAGGTTGCCGATGTAAATGGTCATTCCTTGATGCGGAACCTGAAAACTGATCCGTGGGTGCTGCGCGGTTCCGAAGGGAAGCCAGTAAGCCTTTGAATCTCCGTGAGCCTACAGCGGCGACGTCCGGTGCCTTAACACTTGCGGCAGGGGTGCTGCGTCACGTGAAGAGGCTTGAAGCAACCCCGAAGGGAAGCGGAAGAAATGGCCCGCTCCCCAACTACTGTCCGATTGTCAGTAAATCCACACTCGTAGCGAGCGCCTCCGATGACGGCACCCGTGCCCTGGAGTCTGGCCTGGAGCGAAGACGGGGAGCTGGCTCCCCAGGATCGCTTTGATCTTTTGCAAAGCCTGGTGGCCAGCGAATGCGAGAGCGTGCAGCCCAGCCTGGTGGTGGCAGTGGAGCGGCTCAGTGTGCAGCAGCTGACGTTGCTCTCCAGCGAACTCTCCACCGAGGGGCTCACCGGCCTGTGTGCCTGAGCCCCGTGTGATCCGGATCAGTCGCGGGAGCGGCTGATCTGCAGTTCGCGGTTCATCACCTTCAGGCGCCGCAGGCCCTGGAACACGTCTTCGGGCATGCCCTGGGGCAGGTCAACGAGGCTGTGAGCGTCGAAGATCTGAATGCGACCGATGCTGCGGCCGTTCAGCCCCGCCTCGTTGGCAATGGCACCGACGATGTTGCCAGGCTTGACGCGATCACGCCAGCCCACCTCGATGCGGAAGCGCTCCATGCCGGATTCCGGCGGGCCGGATTGTTCGCGGGGTCCGCGGCGGCCGCCGGGACCTGGACGATCCTGACGGCGCGCGTCGCGCAGGCCATCGCGTCCACCGTCACGGCGTTCGTCGCGTCCGCCAGCCTGACGGATCCAGCTTTCATCGCCTTGCACCAGCAGCGGTTGGTTGCCCACCACCAGCTGCAGCGCCGCGAGGGCCAACTGCTCGGGGGTGGCGCCGCTTTCCTGGCCCACGCGCTGCACGATCTCGGAGAGCAGGGCGCGCTCTTCGTCGCGGCCCTGCGTGGCGAGGCTGTCGCAGAGGCGCTGGCGGAGGCGATCCAGGCGGCTCTGGTTGATGGTGGCGTTACTGGGGATCGGCATCGGCTCGATCGGTCGACCCACCGCCCGCTCCAAACCGCCGAGGAAGCGGCGCTCCCGCGGTGTGACAAACAGAATCGCGTCGCCGCTGCGGCCGGCGCGGCCGGTGCGGCCGACCCGGTGCACGTAGGCCTCGGAATCAAACGGGATGTCGTAGTTCACCACCAGGGTGATGCGATCCACATCAAGGCCGCGGGCCGCCACATCGGTGGCCACCAGCACGTCCACGGTGCCGCTCTTGAGGCGCTCGATTGTGCGCTCCCGCTGGCTCTGGGCCACGTCGCCGTTGAGCACAGCCACGTCGTAACCCTTGGCCTCCAGGGCCTCCGCCACGGTGACGGTGATCGCCTTGGTGCGGGCGAAGATAATCACCCCCTCCTTGGTTTCCGATTCCAGAACTCGCGTGAGGGCCTCAAGTTTCTGGGGGCCGTTCACGGTGATGAAGCGCTGGCGAATCCGGCTGGAATCGGCGCCTTTGGTTTTGATCGTGACCTCAGCGGGATCGTTGAGGTATTTGTGCGAGATGCGCCGGATCTCGGGCGGCATGGTGGCTGAGAAGAGCACCACCTGGCGCTGGCTGGGCAGCTGCTCGAGCACCCACTCCACGTCGTCGATGAAGCCCATGCGCAGCATCTCGTCGGCCTCATCGAGCACCAGGCTGCGCAGGCCGGTGAGATCAAGAGTTCCCTGGCGCATGTGGTCCATCACCCGGCCCGGGGTGCCCACCACGATCTGAACGCCGCGTTTGAGCCGCACGATCTGATCGCGGAAATCGGAACCTCCATAGAGGGGGAGCACGCGCAGGTGCGGCATGTTCACCGCATAGCTTTTGAAGGCATCCGCCACCTGGATGGCCAGCTCACGGGTGGGGGTGAGCACCAGCACCTGCGGGGTGCGCTGGTGGTCATCGAGGGCCGCCAGCATCGGCAGGGCGAAGGCTGCGGTCTTGCCGGTGCCGGTTTGGGCCTGACCCACCAGGTCGCGGCCGAGCAGCAGATCAGGGATGGCGGCTTTCTGAATCGGGGAGGGCTCCTCGTAGCCGATTGCTGTGAGTGCATCGAGCAGCTCCGGCGAGAAGCCAAAGCTGGCGAAGCCCTGGGGTTTGGCAGGGATCACGGTGGTACTCACCTCCACCGGTTGATCACGCGTGGCGGCGACGCTGCTGGCGAGATCGAGGGCGCTCAGATCCACCGCAACGTTGGCGGCGTTGACGTTTGTCTCGACGGTGGTCTGTTGAGCGAGCTCGGATGGAGCAGAAAGGTTTTCTTCCGTCTGGATGCGCTGCTCTGTTTCGACGCGTTGATCTGTCTGGACGCGTTGCTCGGTATGGACGCGTTGATTCACAGAGCTGTTGAGGCTCTCACAAAGGTTCTGGGTCACGTTTTGAATGGCTGGGCCTGGAAATGTCCTTCGTCGACAGGCCGGCAGACACCCTGGTAATGAAGCGGACGTGCTTCGAATAACTGCCTTGCCCTTACACAAAGGGTCTCGATCTCAACCTAACACTTCACCTGAACTGGGTTCGGCAACCCGTTGATAGTCATCGGCGATGCGTTCGATGTCGTCTTCGCTGAGCAGTGCACCCCGTTGCACCTCCACGATCAGCAGATCTTGATCACCTGCGCTGGCGCGGTGCAGGGCGCCGCAGGGAACCAACAGGGTGCAGCCAGGTGTGGCTTCATGGCTCTGGGTGTCGCAGACCAGGGTGCCGCGGCCGCTCACCACCACCCAGTGCTCGCTGCGGTGGTGGTGGCGCTGCAGGCTGATGCGCTGGCCTGCGCGAATGCAGAGGCGTTTCACCAGGTAGCCCTCGCCGCTGCCCAGCGGTTCAAACCAGCCCCAGGGGCGCTCCACCACGTTGGTCATGGCCCTGACGCTAGGTGGGTTGCACGGGGGTGACCAGCAGCACCCGCTTCCGGGCCCGGGTGAGGCCGGTGTAGAGCAGGCGCGGATCGCCGTGGCGGCTGGGAGGCAGCAGCAGCAACACCTCGGCGTACTGGCTGCCCTGGGCTTTGTGCACGGTGAGGGCCAGGGCCGGTTCGGCTCCCGCCAGCCGGGCTGGGTGCAGAACACGTCCTGCGCTCATCAACACCAGACGCTGACCATCGCGCTCCACCAAAACGCCGATATCTCCGTTGGCCAGCTCCTGCTCCGGCCGGTTGAGCCGATTGAGCACCGGCGTGCCCAGGGGCCAGCGCTCCAGTGGTGCTCCCAGCGCAGAGCCGAGCAGGGCACGGTGCAGAGCTTCCACCCCCCAGGGCCCCTGGCGCAGCGGGCTCAGGGCGATGCGCTCCTCTAAGGCGATGAGCAGAGCGGCGCTGTCCTCAGGATCGACATGCTCCCCCTGCCAGCGCAGCGCTTGGCTGAGTTCCCGCAGCCGTTGTTGCTGCTCCCGCAAGGGCTGAAGCACAGCCGTTGGCAGCTGGGGTAAAGGTGCCTCCAGCCACTGCAGGTTGGCCTCTGGCGGCAGCTGCTCCAGCTGTGCCCGCAGGGCTTCGAGTGGTTCGCTGCCGCTCGTTGGCGGTTGGCGCAGGGCCGCGGCCACGGCGGCAATGGCGCCGTTGTTGCGGTAGGTGGTGGTGAGTTCGATCACGGCTGCCCCCAGCTGCTCGCGGCAGACGGGGCGGCAGAGCTCCTCGAGCACGGCTCCGGTGCCCACCGGCGGCAGTTGACCCGCATCGCCCACCAGCAGCAGGCGCGCGGTGGGGGGCAGTGCTGTGAGCAGAGCGCTCATCAAGGGCAGATCCACCATCGAGAGCTCATCCACCACCAGCAGATCCAGCTCCAGCGGCCGCCGTGCATCGCGGCCAAAGCGGTTGCTGCCCCGGGCCTCCAGCAGGCGGTGCAAGGTGGAGCAGGGCAGTGGTGGTGCGCTGGTGAGCGCTGCGCTCAGGCGTCCGGCGGCCTTGCCTGTGGGGGCTGCCAGTTGAATGCGCAGTTGGGGTTCGATCGCCAGGGCGGCCTTGAGCATCCGCGCCACGGTGGAGGTTTTGCCGGTGCCCGGGCCGCCGAGCAGCAGCACCAGTGGGCGTTGCAGCAGGGCCTCGGTGGCCGCCAGCTGCTGGGCATCCAGACCGCCCGCCGTTGCAGTGGCCAGGGCCTTCTTCAGGGCGCTTGCGCGGGGGGCGGGAGTGAGCGGTGTGGATGCCCGCGTGATCACATCGCTGAGGCAGCGCTGCAGTTGCTCCTGCCAGCGCCGCCAGCGCAGCCAGGGACCATCGCGCACGACCAGAGCCTCATCAGGCCAGGGATCGGCGTCGCTCGCCGGGCCGGCCAGCTCCCTCGCATTCACCAGCCAACCACTGGCAACCAGCGCCTCGAGGCATCCTTCCGGCAGCTCGGTCTGGCGTAGATCGAGCCCCAGCTCGCCCTGTTCCAGGGCTTCGATCAGAGCTGCGATCAGCGGCTGCAGCAGCGCCGGATCCACGCCGGCTGCTGGTGGTTGGCGGCGCAGCAAGGTGTCGTGCAGGGCAGCGGCGAGTGCGCTCATGGCTGGCCCTCCCGCAGCAGCGCATCCAGGGCGAGCAGGCGCTCGAGGGGTGGGGTGTCCACCAGCACGCCAGGAACACCCGCTTCCGGATTTGCCACGGGGCCGGGCACGCCCCGGAGGAACACGTAGGCGTAGCCGCCCAGGTGTTCGGCCGGGTTGTAGCCCGGCAGGCGCCAGTGCAGATAGCGGTGCAGGGCCACCAGATACAGATGGGCCTGCAGGGGGTAGTGGCTGCGCACCATCAGCTCGGCCATGGCGGGTTGCTGGTAATCGGCCGGGCCGCAGGCCACCACCTGGCCCTGGCTGCCTTTGCGGCCCAGCCAGTTGCTCTTCCAGTCGGCCACCCACCAGCGCTGCTGCCACTGGAACACCAGATCGATCGAGCCGGTGAGGAAGCCGCGGCTGGCCACCTGCAGGCCGCGCAGCTGCCGGCCGTACTCGGCCCCGAAGCGGCCGCCGGGATGCTGCTCAAAGGCCGCGGCTAGGCCGCTGCTGCGCACCAGGCGATCGGACGCCACGTGGGCCAGGGGCAGATCGAAGTTGAGTTCGCTCAACCAGCTGCCGCTGGCCAGATCTATCAGCCGGCATGCGCCCAGTGCACCCCCCAGCGGACTGTGCACCAGTTGCACCAGCCCCTCGAGCAACGGCTCAAGCAGCTCCGCTTCCAGGCCGGCGCGCTCCAGCTCTTGCAGAAGTAGCGGCTGGCTGGCTTGCGGGTCGTCGGCCAGCTGCGCGAAATCGAGCTGCTCGAGCATGCGGTGCAGGGCATCGCCGGGGCCGGCGCCGCGGGGGAAGTGGGCCAGCGGGCCTAGAGCCGGCCAGAGGGAGCTGGCGGTAGGAGCTGCTGCGGCGTCGCTGTCGTCGGGGGTGGTGAGGGCATCGCTGTCGCGGCCTTCGTCTTGCGCCTGGGGCGGCAGCGCTGCTTCGGCGTGGGCCCAGGCGGAATAGCTGGCGCGGCCCCAGCGGCTATCGAGCGGGCGGTTTGGGGTGGGGCCGAGCTGCAGGGCTCCGCGTTCGGGATCCGGGCGCCAGGGGCGCTCCGGTGGTGGCAGCTCGGAGGGATCGATCGCGTGGAGCTCGGGTGGCTCGGGTTGCTCCAGCCAGGGGCTGAGCGGGTTGCCGGCTTCGGCGTGTTCTGATCCAGGCCAGGCGAGCACCAGCAGGTGTTGGGCGCGGGTGCAGGCCACGTAGGCCAGCCGTTCGGCTTCCTGAAGCTGGGCTTCGTAGTCCTGGGCGGCGGCGGCACGGCCGGGGCCCCAGTAGGGATTGAGATGGAGATCCAGGCGCGGTTCAGCGCTGCCGGGCGGCAACCAGCGCCGCCCTAGCCGCTGGGAGCCGGCGCGGGCCGGCGCTGGTGCTTTCCAGAGGTAAGGGCAGACCACCACTGGATATTCCAGGCCTTTGCTGCGGTGCACCGTCACCACCGCAATCGCCGACTGGGCCGCGTCGCTGCGGCAGAGGTGGGCATCGGGCGGGTCGCGCTCCTCCTGCAGCCGCAGGTTGCGCAGCCAATCCGCCGCTGCCATCGCCCCCAGCCCCTGGCTGTGCATCTGCTCCTGCACCAGCTCGGCCGCCTGTTGCAGATCCGCCAGGGCCCGGCCCCGCAGCGACAGCTGGGCCAGCCCATCGGCCGCGAGCAGCTCGGCGAGGACGCCGGTGAGCCCTAGGCGCGGCAGCTGCTGCGCCCATTGGCTCAGATCGGCCGCCAGTTGATCCCAACGCTCCTGCGGGCTGCTGCGCAACTCCTCCGCAGGCCAGCCCAGCAGGGCTGAGGCCGCCAGCAGCCGTTGGCGGCCGGGATCTCCCGGGCTGGCCAGGGCATCGAGCAGACGCTGCAAGGCGGTGGCTCCCACGGTTTCGAACACATCGCCGCGGCTCACCAGCCGGCTGGGCAGCTGCCGTTGCTCCAGGGCGGCCCGCAGGCTTTCGGCCTGGCTGTGGCGGCCCACCAACAGGCAGAGATCGCCCGGTTGGAGCAGCCGCTCGTCGTTGCCCTGCCGCAGCAGCAAGCGCCGCTCCAGCAAGGCCTGGCACCAGGCCGCCACGCGGCTTTCGAGCTGGGCGGGCTCCACGGGCAGCGCTTGCAGGGGCGATTCGCCGGCCGCCAACAGCAGCTCGCCCTTGCGGGCCTTGGCCTCCACGGCGGGCACGTCCAGGCCGGAGCGCACCAGGCCGGGCCGCATCAGGGCATTCAGCCCCGCCACCAGATCTTTGCTGGAGCGGCGGTTTTCGGTGAGGCCGTAGCTCTTGCTGGCCGCCGCCGCCGCTTGGCGATAGGTGGCCAGCTCACCGCCGCGGAAGCGGTAGATCGCCTGCTTGGGATCGCCCACCATCACCAGCAGATGCTCCGAGCCAGCGCCGGTGAAGGCCCGCTGCAGGATGCGCCACTGGATCGGGTCGGTGTCCTGGAATTCATCGATCAGGGCGGCGCGGTAGCGCTGGGCCACGGCCGCCAGCAGCGCCGACTCACCGCCTTCTGGATCTGGGCCTGGATCGAGAGCCTCGAGCAGCTGACCGAAGCCCATCTGGCCGCTGCGTTCGCGCCGTCGGGCCAGCTCGGCGCGGCCCCAATGGGCGAAGTGCAGCAGCGCCAGTTCCGCCGGCCCATCCACCAGTGCGGCGATCGCTTCCATCAATGGCCGCTGCGGCAGCGACACCCCATCGCCATGGGCCAGTGCGGCCACCTTGCAGAAGCTCCCCGGGTGGAAGTAGCCGAGCAAATCGCTCTGGCTGAGCACCTCCTGATAGCTCGGGGCTTCGCTCGGATCCAGACGGCCATCGAGCCAGGCCTGTACCCGATCGAGCCTGTCGGATTTCGGTTTGAGCCGGTACGGCTTGGCGGCGATACCCAGGCTTTTCAGTTCGCGGGCCGCGGCGGCTAGATCGTCTTCCAGGGCGGCGCTTCGCTCCAGCCATTCCTGGTGGAAGCGCTGCCAGAGCGCCGGCCAGAGCGCCTCAAGCTGTGGGGCCAGAGGCCCGTCGCTGCTCAGCTCCGGTGGCAGGGGATCGAGGACCAGGGCCGGGTCGCCATCGAGACTGCCCAGCAGCCCCGTGAGCTGCTCGGGGGTCACATGTCGTTGGCGCAGACCCGCTAAGAGACCTGCGCACAGGGGCAGCACCTGGCGGCTCCAGTAGTCGTGTACCAGCTCGGCGCGGCGCTCGCGGCCTTCGCTCTCCAGGCTCACCGCCGGCCCAAGACCCGCTTCGAGCGCCTGGCGCTGCAGGGTGCGGCGGCAGAAGCCATGGATGGTGGTGATGTCGGCGCGATCGAGCTGCTCGAGCGCCAGGAGCAAGCGGCCGCGCAGCAGCGCGGGAGGGTTGGGACCCAGGGCTTCGAGCCAGGCCGCCAGGGGGGCATCGCCGGGTGTGGCTGTAGTGCCGGGCTCGAGCAGTTGCAGCGCCTCCTGCAGGCGGCGGGCGATGCGATCGCGTAGCTCTGCCGCCGCCGCATCGGTGAAGGTGACCACCAGCAGTTGCTCCACCGTGAGCGGTGCGCTGCCCTCGCTGAGCAGGCGCAGCACCAGGTGAGCGAGAGCGAAGGTTTTGCCCGTGCCCGCACTCGCTTCCAGCAAGCGGATGCCCGGGCTGAGGGGCATGGCGTTCGCATCGAAGCGGATCAGGCTCATGCCTTCACCTCCTGGCGCCGCTCCAGCAAGGGCCCGTGTAGGGCCAGGGCCAGCGCCTCTCGTTCCGGCGTGAGCAGCTGCTCGAGCGGTAGATCGGCGCCGAAACACACCGCCTGCACCGGATCGCACCGTTCCCCCCGCTGCATGGCGTTGCCCTCCCAGGCGCCCAAGGCCGCGCTCCAGCGGCGGTGCTCGGCCGCGGCTGCATAGGCCCAACCGGTTTCCGGGGGGAGGGGCCAGCAGCACCGCTGGTGTTGGCGGTGCCACTGGCGCAGTTGCTGCAGCTGAGTGGCGGCTTCGGCGGCGGGTAGGGCTTCCAGTCGCTCCAGCACCCGGAAGCGATGGCCATCACGGCCCACTAAGGCGGCGCCTGTGGGGGCCTGGCCGGCGGCGCAGGCGAGCAGAAGCTCAAGCCACAGCACCAGCCGCTGCGGTGTCCGCGGTTTGGCGGTGTGCACCAGCACCAGCTGGCGGCCGCGCCAGGGCAGCTCCGCTGCCAGCCCATCCCAGTTGGCTTGGCGTAGCTCCGGCTCCCCGAGCAGCTCCAGGCAGCTGCTCAACGCCAGCCAGCGCTGCTCGAGTTGCTGCACTTCCAGCTCTCCGGCGGCCAGGGGCGGGAGCAGACCCGTGCCCCGCTCCAGCTGCCGCCAGTCGGGCAGGGCCGGGGGCAGTGGATCGAGCTGTTGGCGCAGGAGCGCTGAGCGCTCCCGCTCCCCCAGCTCCAGGGCATCGCGATCGAGCACGGGGTGGTCGAACTCGCGGGGGCGCAGGCCCAGCTCCTCAAGCCAGCTGCGCTGCGGTTGCTCGATCCATTGGCGCAGGGCACTCCAGGCTTGCTCGGGCGTGGACGCCGGCTCGGGCTCCTGGGCTGGCTGCGCAGCCAGGGCACTGAAGGCGAGCCCGCGCGCGGGTGGTGCCGCCAGCCCCTGCTCGAGCTGTTGGCGGGCCTGCAGCAGCCGGCGATCGCAGCTGGCGGGCGGCCAGGGCGCTCCGGGCAGGAAATTGGCGCGCTCGAGCGGATTGGCGCAGTGCACCCGTAGGGGCAGTTGCGGCAGTTCGCGGCTGAGCCACTCCAGCCATTGCCGCACCGGTGTGGAGGCCTCGAGCGCTTCTCCGGTGCGCTCATCGCGGTTGCTCCAGCTCACCAGCAGGTGCTGCCGCGCGGACAGCAGACTTTCGAGCAGCACGTAGCGGTCTTGATCGCCGCTGTTTGGATCGCCCAGCTGGCGCTGTTGCTCGAGCAGGTGGAACCCGGGCCGCTGCCGCTGGCGCGGGAAGGCACCGGCATCGAGGCCCATCAGCACCACCACCTTGTGGGGAATGGCGCGCATCGGCTCCAGGGCACTGATCGTGAGCGCGCCGGAGCGATGCCCGAAACGGCCGCTCCCTTCGCTCAAGCGCTCCCCCAGCAGTTCCGCCACCACCGGCGCTGCCAGCTCGAGCGCGCTGGCCTCCGCCACCGCTTTCCAATCGGCCAGGGCGGCATGAATGCTCTGCAGCTCCCAGGCCCGCTCCCCGCCTTCGGCGAAGAGGGCGCTGAGCAACTGCCGCAGGCCCGTGATCCACTGCGACGGTGTGCGCGGTTTCCCGAGCCAGCGCAGTTGCTGCAACAGGGCCCGCAGCAAAGCGATCCAGCGTTGCTGTTGCTCGAAGCTGCCCTCCATTGCCAGCGGGGCACAGTTGCCGGGAGCCAGGCCCGGCTGCTCCGGCAGCACCAGGCCAAGCACAAGGCGATCGAGGGCCCACGCGAGGCTGTGGCTATCGTCGCCGCTGCGATCCGCGCCATCGAGCCCCCAGCGGAAGCCGGCCTCCTGCAGCACCCGGCTGATGGCGGCCGCATCGTCGCCGGTGAGCCCCTGGGCCTCGAGCAAGGGCGTGCAAGCCAGCAGCCGCTCCAGGGCTGAGGCGGTGAAGCGTTCTCCCCCCAGCTGCAGCAGTTCGAGCAGCCCCTGGCTGATGCCCGCCTCGCTCTGCTGGCTGCGGTCGGTGAGGCGCCAGGGCAGGGCCACGCCGGTGGCGTCGCTGTCGCCGAACACCGCCCCCACCAGCGGCGCGAAGGCCTCCACCTGGGGGGTCATCACCAGGATGTCGCGGGGCTCGAGGGTGGGGTCGGCCGCCAGCAGCTGCAAGATGCGATCACGCACCACCTGCAGCTGCCGCAGCCGCCCCGGGCAGGCGTGGAACTCCAAAGAGCTGTCGCCGGCTTGCCACCGCAGGGGGCCATCGCCCGCGCCGCCGTCGCCCTGGCCGCCGGCCAGCCGCTGCTGCAGCTGCTCCAGCAGGCTGGGGTCGCGGCCCTGGCTGCGGGCCGCCTGGGCGGCATCGAGGAATAGATCCCCCTCCCGCCACTGGCCCAGCTGGTGCTCGCCGCTGCCCTCCAGCAGCTGCTGG
>VFQT010001759.1_pt1 | contig 24697 bp, 23 predicted proteins | sample 3512381 | NCBI WGS metagenome assembly VFQT01 (sample SAMN10412376, study PRJNA504923) | tailings metagenome | isolation source: Relicate 2 Philex TSF3 active mining site | place: Philippines: Tuba, Benguet | collected 2017-08-29
GACGTCAACGATCCGGGCATGCGCAACGTCAACTTTGATCAACTGGTGACGGCGTATGCCGAAGCCGCTCGAGCGCTCGTGCAGGGTGGGGCCGACATCCTGCTCATCGAGACCGTGTTCGACACGCTCAATGCCAAGGCAGCTCTTTTTGCCGTGCGCCAAGTGCAGTCAGAAGTCGGCACGACCTTGCCCGTCATGGTGTCGGGCACCATCACTGATGCCTCGGGTCGGACCCTGTCGGGTCAGACCACCGAGGCATTCTGGAACTCGGTGCGCCATGGGGAACTCTTCGCCATAGGGCTCAATTGTGCGCTTGGTGCAAGCGATATGCGGCCCTATGTGGCCGAGCTTGCGACGCTGGCCGATTGCGCGGTCTGCGCTTACCCAAACGCCGGCCTGCCGAACGCGTTTGGCGAGTACGATGAAACGCCCGAGCAGACTGCGGCGATTTTGGGTGAGTTCGCTCGTGCCGGCTTGCTCAACATTGTCGGGGGCTGCTGCGGTACGACCCCCGAGCACATACGGCTGATCGCGGAGGCTGTGCGTGGACTGCCGCCGCGCAAGCCTGCGGTGCCCGAGGTGAAGTGCCGACTCGCCGGGCTCGAACCGCTCGGTATCGGTGCCGAGTCGCTGTTCGTCAACGTCGGCGAGCGGACCAACGTTACGGGATCGGCTAAGTTTCGCAAGCTCATCGAGGCAGGCGATTATGCCGCTGCAGTCGACATCGCGCGCCAGCAGGTGGTGGCCGGCGCGCAGGTGATCGACGTCAACATGGACGAGGGCATGCTCGATTCGGAAGCCGCCATGGTGCGCTTCCTCAATCTCGTTGCGGCAGAGCCCGACATCGCACGCGTGCCGGTGATGATCGACTCGTCCAAGTGGACGGTGATCGAGGCCGGTCTCAAATGTGTGCAGGGCAAGGCGATCGTCAACTCGATCAGCCTCAAGGAAGGCGAGGCGGCATTTATCGAGCAGGCCCGCAAGGTGCGCGCCTATGGCGCCGCCGTGGTGGTGATGGCGTTCGATGAGCAAGGACAGGCGGATACCGTCGAGCGCAAGGTCGCCATTTGCGAACGCTCCTACGCCGTGCTGACGCAACAGGTCGGTTTCCCGCCAGAGGACATCATTTTCGATCCGAACATTTTCGCGGTTGCGACCGGCATCGAGGAGCACTCGGCGTACGGGCTCGATTTCATCGAGTCGACGCGCCTCATCAAGCAGCGCCTGCCGCATGCCATGGTGAGTGGCGGTGTCAGCAACGTGTCGTTCTCGTTCCGTGGCAACGACCCGGTTCGAGAGGCAATGCACAGTGTGTTCCTGTACCACGCCATCCGGGCCGGCATGGATATGGGCATCGTCAATGCGGGCCAGCTGGCCATCTACGAGGACATCGACCTCGAGTTGCGTGACGCCGTCGAGGACGTAATCCTTAACCGTCGTAGCGATTCGACGGAGCGTTTGCTGGCCATCGCGGGGCGTTTCAAGGGCGAGGCGGGCGCGGGCAAGCGCGAGGTCGATCTCAAGTGGCGCAGCTGGCCTGTGTCCAAGCGACTCGAGCATGCGCTGGTCAAAGGGCTCGACGAGTTTATCGTCGAAGACACCGAGGCGGCGCGCCTTGAGGCCGAGCACCCGATCAAGGTCATCGAAGGCCCGCTGATGGATGGCATGAACGTGGTTGGCGATCTGTTCGGCGCGGGCAAGATGTTCCTGCCGCAGGTGGTCAAGAGCGCGCGGGTGATGAAGAAAGCGGTCGCCCACCTCATACCCTACATCGAGCGCGAGAAGAACGGCGCCGCTCGCAGCAACGGCAAGATCGTGCTTGCGACCGTCAAGGGCGACGTGCACGACATCGGCAAAAACATCGTGGGCGTTGTGCTGCAGTGCAACAACTTCGAGGTGATTGATCTCGGTGTCATGGTGCCTGCAGAGCGCATCCTTGAGGTGGCCCGGCGTGAGAACGCCGCGCTCATTGGTCTGTCGGGCCTCATCACGCCATCGCTCGACGAAATGGTAAACGTTGCACGCGAGATGCAGCGGCAGGGCTTCAGCGTGCCGTTGCTCATCGGCGGGGCCACTACATCGCCCGCGCACACTTCCGTGAAAATCGCGCCGCAATACCGTGAGCCCGTGGTGTATGTGAAGGATGCCTCGCGGGCCGTCGGCGTCTGCCAGAAGCTCGTCACGCCCGCGCAGAAAGCGGTCTTCGCGGCCAAAGTGGCCGAAGATCACGAGCGCAGGCGCGAGCAGCACTCGGGCAAGAGCATCAAACAACCCGAGGCGACCCTCGCCGCAGCGCGGGCCAATCGGCGGCGCATCGATTGGCAGGCCTATCGGCCCGTGGCACCGCTACGCCCTGGCGTGCAGGTGTTCGAGGACTACCCGCTGACCGACCTGCTCGATTACATCGATTGGATGCCGTTCTTCAACGCTTGGGAATTTGCCGGGAAGTTTCCCGACATCCTGACCGACCCCGTGGTCGGCGAGGCGGCGAGCAACCTTTACGCCGACGCGCGGCGCATGCTCAAGCAGTTGATTGCTGAGAACTGGCTGAGTGTACGCGCAGTGCTTGGGTTTTTCCCGGCACAGTCGGTGGGCGATGACATTGAGGTCTACAGCGGCGAGGATCGGCGCGAGCGACTGCTGACGCTCAACCATCTGCGGCAGCAGAAGGGCAAGCCCGCAGGGCAGCCACATGAGTGTCTCGCCGATTATGTCGCACCGCGCGAGAGTGGCGTGCGCGATTACATTGGCGCATTCGCCGTGACGGCGGGCGTCGGTATCGAGGAGCATGTTGCGCGATTCGAGGCTGCGCACGACGACTACTCAAGCATCATGCTCAAGGCTCTGGCGGATCGTTTCGCAGAGGCCGCGGCGGAGCACTTCCACGAGCGTGCACGACGAGACCTATGGGGCTACGACGCGGCTGAGCAGTTGACCAACCCTCAGCTCATCGGCGAGGAGTACCGCGGCATACGGCCTGCGCCCGGGTACCCTGCGTGCCCCGATCACACCGAGAAGGGTAAAATCTGGCAACTGCTCGATGTCGAGCGCAACACGGGCATTCGGCTGACCGATAGCTACGCCATGTACCCGACCGCTGCCGTGAGCGGCTGGTACATCGCACATCCGGAGGCGCGGTATTTCGCCGTCGGCAAGTTGGATCGCGATCAGGTCGAGGACTATGCTCGCCGTAAAGGCGTTACGTTGGCCGAAGCTGAGCGCTGGCTTGCGCCGAATCTCGGTTACGAGCCTGGTTGAGAGGACATCGCCCCTGCGGGGCGGTGCGTCGTCACTGTCTCAGCGCGGGGGCTCCGCGTCGTCGAGCTGCTTCAGGAACCCGGGTCCGCCGAGTGCGCGCATCTGCGCCATGATCGTCTCGCGGCGACGCTGCACGTAGGGTGACGGCGCGGCTGCCTTGAAGCGTTTCGGATTCGGCAGTACCGCGGCGAGCGTTGCCGCCTCGCGGCGCGTCAATCGGGCGGCACTCTTGCCATAGAAGCGCTGCGCTGCGGCCTCGACACCAAACACACCGCGACCCATCTCCGCGATGTTCAGATAGACCTCGAGAATGCGCTCCTTCGGCCACAGCGTTTCGATCATTACCGTGAACCAGACTTCGAGGCCTTTTCGGGCCCAGCTGCGCCCCGACCAAAGAAAAAGATTCTTCGCTACCTGCTGCGAGATGGTCGATGCGCCGCGCTTGCGCTTGCTCTTGGCATTGTGCTGTACGGCTTTGCGAATCGACTCGAAATCAAAGCCTGCATGGAAGGGGAACTGCTGATCCTCGGCCGCGATGGCCGCCATGGCGGCGTGCGGCGAGATGCGCTCGAGTGGCACCCAGCGGTAGTCGTTGCGATATTCGAAGTCGCCCTTGAGTAGTGCGGAGCCACGCTCGGCCAGCATGAACGCCGAGGTGAGCGGTGGGGCCCAGCGCAGTAGCAGCACGAGCAGCACGGAGAGTGCTGCTGCGCCGAGTGATGCCAGCAACGCTAGCCGCAGAGTGCGGCGCAGCAGGGCGAGCGGTCCGCGCTTCAGGCGGTCGCCTCGCGAGTCACCGACAGCACGACGACCTCATCGACCGGCACGTCACCGTGCCCGCGGCGACGAGTCGTCGGCACGGCGGCGATGGCATCAATGACCTCCATCCCCGAAGTCACGCGGCCGAACACGGCGTACCCGTAGTTGCCGGGCGAGTGGTTGAGGAAATCGTTGTCGACGAGGTTGATGAAGAACTGCGCCGTGGCGCTGTGGATGTCGTTGGTACGCGCCATGGCGAGCGTGCCGCGAAGGTTCTCGAGACCGTTGGTCGCCTCGTTGCGGATCGGCGGCCGGGTCGACTTCTGTTCCATGCCGGCCGCGAAGCCTCCGCCCTGGATCATGAAGTTGGGGATCACGCGGTGAAACAGCGTGCCGTCGTAATGACCGTCATCGACGTACCTCAGAAAGTTGGCACTGCTCTCGGGTGCTTCTTTGCTGAACAGTTCCACGGTGAAATCGCCGGCGGTGGTCTTGAAACACAGCATGTTCGATCCTTCAGTGTGAGGAGGCAGGGAGCCAACGCCCCTCGGTCACCCGTTCGTGGCCGGCGAGGTCGCGGTGCGAGACTACGTGAGCGAAACCCCGCGCGACAAGCCGAGCGCGCAAGTCGGCTGCCTGGGTGCTGCCGTGCTCGAGCAGTAACACCCCACCAGGCGTCAGATGGTGTGGTGCCTCCTCGAGGATGTGTTGCAGGTCGGCGAAGGCGTCAGCACCCGGTGTGAGTGCCGTTGACGGCTCGTAGCGCAAGCCGTCTGATTGAAGCACAGGGTCATCGGCCGCGACGTAGGGCGGATTGCTGACGATGAGATCGAAGCGCTGCTGCGCGAGCGGCTCGAACCAACTGCCGGCGTGAAAGACAACGTGATTCGATTCCAGGCGCGCTGCCTCCCGGGGGCGCGCTGCCTCCACGCGGGCCGCTGCCCCCAAACGTGCTGCATTGGCCCGAGCGACGCGCAAAGCGGATTCCGATCGCTCGACAGCATGCACCTGCCACGTTGGTCGCTCGAGGGCGAGCGTGAGGGCGATGGCCCCTGAGCCAGTGCCGAGATCAACTGCCCGGATCGCTGGCGCGGCAATGCCCTCGCCGCGAAGCCCATCGCCGGCCAACAGTGTCCGCTCGATGAGTAGCTCGGTTTCCGGCCTAGGCACGAGTACCGAGGCGTCAACTGCAAAGCTGCGCGACCAGAACTCGCGCTCGCCGGTCAGGTAGGCGAGCGGCTCACCGGCGGCCCGTCGCTGCGCCCATTGCTGCACGCGCAGCGCGAGCGCCTCAGGCACGGGCCAGTCGGGATCGGTGATGGCGCGGCTGCGAGGGATCGAGAGTGCCGAGAACACCAGCGTTTCGGCTTCGCGGCGGGCTTGTTCGCCGAGCGCGTGAAGTGCCACCGTGGTCGACTCGAGCACGGCACGCAACGTTGGGGTGACTGTCGAGGCGGGCATAGGTGAAGTTTGCCATGCGATGCGTTCTGCTACATTGCGTGCCGTGTCCACGCCCGACGCTACGTCCACCGCCGAGTCCCCCGCGCCGATCGCTCTTGGGCCGACGCTCGAACTCGGTTGGCAGCTCTTCAAACGCAGTCTGCCGCGCTGTCTGCCGCTCGCCTTGCTGGCTGTGCTCATCGGGCAACTTCCGGCCGTGTATCTGCTGAACATCGCCGATCGCGGCGTGGTGTGGCTGCTGCTTAACGCTCTGGCGGCGATTGCGGGGCTCGCCTTGTGGCTTCTGATCATGCAGCGCCAATACGCTCTCTTGCATGGCCGAATGAGCACGCTTGGCGGTGATCTTCGGCAGGTGATTGCTGCGCTACCGAGCGCGGTCGGGGTGCTCGTCGTCACGGTGTTGCTGATGGGTGTCGGCTCACTGCTTCTCGTCGTACCTGGCGTTTATTTACTCGTGGCGCTGTGGCCTGCACTGACGCTGGCCGTGTGCGAAGGTCGCGGCATACGCGAATCCGTGGATGGCAGCCTGCAACTCGTGCGCGGGCGTTGGGGCGCCGCTGCGGGCGTGTGGGTGATTACGCTGATCGCCGTGTTCGGCGTGGTCATGCTCGGCATGGGCGCCGGACTTCTGCTCATCGAATGGCAGCTCGTGACCGGCATGCCGGTCGGCACCTTGGTGTCTGCGCTCGTACCGGGACTGATCGGAGCGCTCTTTCCACCGCTCGTCATCGCCTTTGGGCTCGCGTTACACGCGCGATTACGCCAAAGCGCTTAGCCGGTCTCGTCAGCCAGCAACTCGGCCTGATGCTCCTGCAACAGGGGCTCGATGAGTTCATCGAGTCGCCCATCCATGATTTCTTCGATCTGATAGAGCGTGAGGTTGATGCGATGGTCCGTGACGCGACCCTGCGGAAAGTTGTATGTCCGGATGCGCTCGGAACGATCGCCACTGCCCACCTGCAACTTGCGGGACTGCGCCTGTGCGGCCTCGCGCTTTTCCTGCTCGGCGGCGAGCAGCTTGGCGCGCAGCAGTGACATCGCGCGACTGCGGTTCTTGTGCTGCGACCGCTCGTCCTGGCATTCAACGACGATGCCGGTGGGCAGGTGGGTCATGCGCACGGCGGAGTCGGTCTTGTTGACGTGCTGTCCGCCCGCGCCCGAGGCTCTGAAGGTATCGATGCGCAGATCCGCCGGATTGATCTCGATGGCGTCGAGCTCATCGAGCTCGGGCAGGATGGCCACCGTCACCGCCGAGGTGTGAATGCGCCCCTGCGCCTCGGTGGCCGGTACCCGCTGCACGCGGTGGGTGCCAGATTCAAATTTCAATCGCGAGAATACGCCGCTGCCGATGACCCGGCAGATGACCTCGCGAAAGCCTCCGTGTTCGCCCGGGTTCTCGCTGATCGTCTCGACCTGCCAGCCGCGTCGTTCGGCATAGCGCGCGTACATGCGCAGCAGGTCGCCGGCGAAGATTGCGGCTTCATCGCCCCCGGTGCCGGCGCGTATCTCGAGGTAGATGTTGCGCTCGTCACGTGGGTCCTTCGGCATCAGCAGACGGCGCAATTCGAGTTCGCCGGCCGCCAGGGCCTGCTCCAGACGAATGACTTCTTCGGCACCGAGTTGACGCATCTGCGGGTCAGTGTCGGTCGAAAGTTGCTCGGCAGCCTCGCGCTCCGCTGCGAGGTCGCGGAATTCGCGATACCGCTCGGCCAGCGGCGTCAACCGCGCGTACTCCATCGACAGCTCGCGAAACTCGTTCGAGACGCCCGCCGTGGCGGGATCGGCAAGCAGCCGGCCGACCTCTTCAAATCGGTCAATGCTGCGGTCGAGTCTCTGGCGGATGGAAGCTTTCATCGAGGCCGGGGGTGTCCGGGCGTGAGCCGGGGGAGCGGCGATTCTCCGGGCGATTCCCGCGCCTGACAAGCCGCGGCGGTGTTCGGGCGGCGGATCGCTTATAGTGCCAAACACGATGCGACCACGGTTTACAGTCAGGTTCGGAGCGGCGTGGCTGGTGAGTAGTCTGCTGTCTGCTGCCGCGCTCGCACAGGCAGCGCAGCAAGGCGGGGATGAGCCTGCCTCGGCACCGCGCGACTGTCGCAGCGTGGCGGAGGCCGAGGTCAAGGCCGCAGCCCTCGATCGCGATCCGAGGGCCGCCGTGCGTGCGCTCGAGATTGCCAGAGCCTGCCATCACCACCCGGCGGCGTGGCAGGCGGCGGAGCGTTTGCGGCAACTCGATCCCGAGAACGTCGAGGCGCTGCGCCTCGTTGGCACCGTCGCATTTGAAGTGTGGCGGATTGATATGGCGCGGGAAGTGTTCACCGAACTGCTCGCCAAGCCCGACGTCGAGCCCGAGCGGGCACTGGCGGAGTTGTTGCCCGAGCTCGCCGAGGGTGACACGCTGGTCGGTGCCTGGACGGTCTTCAAGTCTTTGCTCGATCGCTCGACCCTCTCGGCGCTACACCTCATGACGCTCGCTCGCATGGCCTGCGATGCCGACGATCTGACCGCCTGCCGTGAACTCATCGATGCCGCACGGGCGAAAGGCGGCGGCAACGATGCCCGCTCGATTCGGCTCTCGGCAGCCGCGTCCGCGGCTTTGGGTGATGAAACCGGCGCACTCGAAGAGGCGGCCTTGCTCGTGCAGGGCGATCCACAAAATCATCGCTTCGCGCGCATCGAGACGCTGGTCAGTCTCGACCGGCTCGACGAGGCGCGTCAGGAGTTGCTTGCCATCGAGGCGGGCACGGCAGATCCCGACGCTTCGCCGCAGCAGGTCGATAAATTCAAGGCCGAAGCGGATCGCCGGCTTGCGCTACTCGCGCTCGGCAACGGTGATGCAGCGGAGGCCGAGCGGCGTTTCACTGCGCGCTTGTCGGGCGATCGGGGCGCAGGGGAGGCGGTCTACTACCTCGCCATCATTGCCGAGCGAGAAGGGCGCAAGGATGCCGCGTTGCAGGGCTATCAGCGCCTAGTGCGGGCGGGAGCGGGACTCCCGGCTCGTTCGCGCGCGGCCCAACTGCTGCTTGAGACGGGTGATCGCGCAGCAGCGATGAAATTGTTTGACGAGTTGCTGGGTCAGGGTCGTACCGATGCGATCGAGATCGAGCTTGCGCGCTCGCGTGCGCTCGCCTCGACAGGGCAGTCGCTCGAAGCCATCGCCGCAGTGGATGTCGCGTTGCAGCGGTTTCCCTCGCATCCCGAACTGCTTTACCAGCGCGCCGTACTGCTCGACTCGTCGGGTCGTTCGCGCGAGGCCATCGCGGTGTTTGAGCAATTGCTGGCGATGCGTCCGGGGGACCCGAACATCAGCAACGCGCTCGGCTACACGATGGCCGACCGCAAGCGTCAGTTGCCGCGCGCCGAGGCGCTGATCCGCGAGGCGTTGGCGCTGCGTCCGGACAATGCCGCCTTCCTCGACAGCCTCGGCTGGGTGCGTTATCGACGTGGCGATCGCGCTGCAGCGCTGCCCTCGCTCGAGCGTGCCTGGAAGTTATCGCGTGAACCAGAAATTGCGGCGCACTGGGGCGAGGTCCTCTGGCGCAATGGCGAGCGTGACCGTGCGCGCGCCATCTGGGCTCGTGCCTTGTTGCTCGCGCCGGAGTCGAAGCCGCTGCGCGAGGTCATCGAGCGGCTTTCGGATCGACGTCGCTGAACGGCGGGAGCGTCCCGGTGCCGCGAGGGTTGCGACAGTCAGTGCAGTTCGCCGCAGCGCTCGCAGTGCTCGGCGTTCTATCGGCCTGCCGCAGCCTGCCGCCGAGTGCGCTGCCCGCCGACGAGCTGCCGGCGAGCTGGCCCGAGCGTCGGGCGAGCTTGCAGGGCTGGCAACGGTACGCGATCGAGGGCCGTGTCGCGGTCCAGGCAGGGAATGAAGGGTTCATTGCGGCGTTGCGCTGGGCACAGGCCAATGAGCGCAGCACTCTCGAGTTGCAGGGGCCGCTCGGTGCCGGTGCGGTGCGCTTCGAACACTCGCCGCAGCAAGCGCCCCTCGAGACCGCCGCCGCACGTGTGGCGCTTGAGGCGCAATTGGGTTTTGCCTTGCCGGTCGAGTCGCTGCGTTACTGGTTGCTCGGTGTGCCCGACCCCGCAGCCGTTGCAGAGGAATCCGTACTGGAGTCGGGCGGTCGCCTTGGGGCACTGACGCAAGGAGGCTGGCGCATCGACTACCCGCGCTATGCCGCGGTAGCGGGTCGCCGGCTGGAGTTGCCGGAGACAATCGAGATCCGTCGCGATCCGGTGCGGTTGCGGGTGCGGATCGCACGCTGGGAGGGTAATCGCTGATGGCGAATGCGAGTGCACTTCGGTGGTGGCCGGCACCGGCCAAGCTGAACCTGTTCCTGCACGTCACCGGGCAGCGCGCCGATGGCTACCACGACCTGCAGACGCTGTTTCAAATCATCGACCTGTGCGACGAGTTGGCGTTCGAGATCGACCGCTCTGGCGTCATCGCCCGGGTGGATGATGCGGCGTCTGCGCCCGGTCCGCTCGCGGCAATTCCGTCGGCCGAGGATCTGGTCGTCCGGGCGGCGACGCTGCTGCGCGCCAAGGCCGGCGACCCCGCGCTCGGTGTGCGCATTCGGCTGCGCAAGCGCATTCCACTCGGCGGTGGGTTGGGCGGCGGCAGCTCAGATGCGGCGACCACCTTGCTCGTGCTCAATCGCCTCTGGGGCTGCAACCTCCCGGTATTGCAACTCGCCGAACTGGGTTTGACCCTAGGAGCCGACGTCCCGGTATTCGTGCAGGGCGAGTCGGGTCTCGGCGAGGGGGTGGGCGAGCGGCTGACGGCTTTGGCCCTGCCCGAGCGCTGGTTTCTAGTGCTGCACCCCGGGGTGTCCGTGCCGACCCGCGACATCTTCCAGGCGTCTGAATTGACACGAAATTCCCCCATCCTCACAATACCGGCCCTTTTGGCGTCGGGCGGTCGCAACGACTGCGAACCTGTGGTTCGCAAGCGCTATCCGCAAGTCGCCGAAGCTCTCGACTGGTTGGGGCGGTTTGCGCCGTCCCGACTCACCGGTACCGGCTCCTGTCTCTTCGCCAGTTTTGACTCGGCGGCGGCGGCGGAGCGGGTGGCCGCGCGAGTGCCGGACGTGTGGCGTGTGTGGGTTGCGAGAGGCTTGAGCCACTCGCCCTTGCAGGCGCTGCTGACGGGATGATTTGATCGAGACACCGCATCGACTGCTGGGGTGTCGCCAAGTGGTAAGGCAGCGGGTTTTGATCCCGCCATTCGGAGGTTCGAATCCTTCCACCCCAGCCACTTCGGTGACATCGCGGCTTATTCGGGAGAGGCCCGCTTGGACGGCGAGACAATGGCCCTGTTCACCGGCAACGCAAACCCTGCGTTGGCCCAGGAGATCGCGCGTCATCTGATGGTGCCGCTCGGCCGCAGCGTCGTCGGTCGCTTCAGCGACGGCGAGGTCAACGTCGAACTGATGGAGAACGTGCGCGGACGCGACGTCTTCCTCGTGCAACCGACCTGTCCGCCGGTCAACGATCACTTGATGGAATTGTTGATCATGGCCGACGCCTGTCGCCGCGCCTCGGCGCGCAGTGTGACGGCGGTGGTGCCGTACATGGGCTACTCGCGCCAGGACCGTCGGCCGCGCGCCACGCGCTCGGCGATTTCGGCGAAGCTGGTCGCGAACATGATGGCGGGCGCCGGCATCGATCGCGTACTGACGGTCGATCTGCACGCCGAGCAGATCCAGGGTTTCTTCGACATTCCCGTCGACAACGTTTACGCCTCGCCGGTGCTGCTCGGTGACGCTTGGCGTCAGGGTTACGACAACATGATCGTAGTCTCACCGGACGTCGGTGGCGTCGTGCGCGCCCGCGCGCTCGCCAAGCGGCTCGATGACGTGGAACTCGCCATCATCGACAAGCGACGCCCTCGGCCGAACGAGTCGAAGGTAATGAACATCATCGGCGAGGTCGCTGGTAAGACCTGCGTCTTGATCGATGACATGGTCGATACCGCCGGAACACTGTGCCTCGCGGCGCAGGCGTTGAAGGACGAGGGCGCGGTCAAGGTGGTGGCCTACATCACTCATCCGCTGCTGTCCGGGTCGGCGGTGGAGAAGATTTCCAAATCGGCGCTCGATCAGCTGGTGGTGACCGACACCATCCCGCTGTCGACCCAGGCCAAAGAATGCGGGCGGATCCGACAACTTACTGTTGCCGGTCTGCTTGGCGAGACGATACGGCGAATTCGTGACGAAGAGTCCGTCAGTTCGCTGTACGTCGACTGAGTCCGTTCTGGTCGCGGAACGGAATGACATCAACCAGGAGCATAGTGAAATGAAAATCTCGTTCGAACTGGCTGCGGAACTCCGCAACGACGAGGGCAAAGGTGCGAGCCGCCGCCTCCGTCACGCGGGGCGCGTCCCGGCCATCCTCTATGGCGGCAAGCACGATCCGCGCTCGCTGTCACTCAACCATGAAAAACTGATCACGCTGATCGAGGACGAAAAGTTCTACTCGACGATCATCGGCCTCAAGGTCGGTGAGCAAGTGCAGCCGGCGATCGTCAAGGATCTGCAAATGCATCCGGCGCGCAACCAGGTGCTGCACCTCGACCTGCAGCGTGTGGTGGAAACGGAAAAAATCCGCATTCGCCTGCCGATCCACTTCAAGGGCGAAGCCGCAGCCCCCGGCGTGAAGACGCAGGGCGGCATCGTCTCGCACCGTATCGCCGACATCGAAGTGCAGTGCTTGCCGAAGGATCTGCCGGAAGAGATCACCCTCGATCTGTCGCAGATGAAGTTGAACGAGACGAAGTACGTTTCGGACATTCCGCTGCCGGCGGGCGTGGTCGCCACGGCCGTGGTGCAGGGCAAGGATCAAGTCGTGGTCTCCATCCACAGCCCGCGTGCCGAGGAGCCGGAAACCCCGGCCGCCGAAGCTGCGGCTGCAGCGGCCACCGCCGCACCGGCTGCGGGCGCAGGCGACGCCAAGAAGGAAGAGCCGAAGAAGGACGCCAAGAAGTAACGGGCGTGATCGGTTCGCGTGCCTTGCACGGCGCGTTGAAGGAGGCCGCCCTCGTGGCGGCCTCCGTCTTTGCGCAGTGCCGCAACGTCAACCCAGCAGCGAGGTCAGGTGGTGGCTGAGGCAGCGATCCGGCTGGTTGTCGGGCTCGGCAATCCGGGCGAGAAATACGCACGCACGCGCCACAACGCGGGCTTCTGGTTCGTCGAGGAACTCGCTCGTCGTCATGGCGGGCAGTTCCGGGCAGAGCCGAAGCATCAGGGCGAACTTGCGCGCGTTCGAGTCAATGGACCCGCTGGCACTTCTGCGGAGCTGTGGCTCTTCAAGCCCACGACCTACATGAACAAGAGCGGTGGGGCGATCGCATCGCTCTCGCATTTTTACAAATTGCCCATCGCCGCCACGTTGGTGGCGCACGACGAGCTTGATCTGCCTCCTGGCGTCGCGCGTCTGAAGTGGGCGGGCGGTCACGGCGGTCACAACGGTTTGCGTGACAGCATCGCTGCAGTGGGCGCTGACTTCTGGCGCTTGCGGCTCGGTATCGGTCACCCCGGTCACAAAGATCAGGTGCTCGACTATGTGCTGCAGCGTGCGAGCGCAGCGGACGAACAATGCATTAATGAGGCCATTCTCAAGTCGGCAGATCTGCTGCCCGTGCTGCTCTTCGAGGGCGCGGAGAAGGCCATGAACCGATTGCATACACAGGATCAATAAACCATGGGAATCAAGTGCGGCATCGTCGGCCTGCCGAACGTCGGCAAGTCCACACTCTTCAACGCGCTGACGCGCTCGGCGATCGCGGCGGAGAACTACCCGTTCTGCACCATCGATCCGAACGTCGGCATCGTGCCGGTGCCTGATCCGCGGCTCGATCAGCTCGCCGCCATCGTCAAGCCCGAACGCATCGTACCGACGACCGTGGAGTTCGTCGACATCGCCGGCATCGTGAAGGGCGCCTCGACGGGCGAGGGCCTCGGCAACAAGTTTCTCGCCAATATTCGCGAGGTCGATGCGATCACGCACGTCGTGCGCTGCTTCGAGAACGACGACATCGTGCACGTCTCCGGGCGCATCGATCCGCTGGCAGACATCGAGATCATCAACACCGAACTCGCGCTCGCTGATCTCGAAACCGCTGAGAAGGCCTTGCAGCGCGCCGAGAAAGCCGCCAAAGCCATGGACAAGGAAGCGATCAAGGCGCGCGACATCATTCGTCGAGTGCGCGATGCGCTGAACGAGGGCAAGCCCGTGCGCGCGCTCTCGTTCGATGAGACCGAGCGACCGATCGTGCGCGACCTGCAGTTGCTCACCTACAAGCCAGTGCTGTACGTGGCGAACGTGCAGGAGTCGGGCTTCAGCAACAACCCGATGCTCAATGCCGTGACGGGGCTTGCAGCGCGTGAGGGCGCGCAGGTGGTCGCTGTCTGTGCAGCGATCGAGGCGGAGATCTCGCAGCTCGAAGATGCCGATCGAGCCGAGTTTCTCAAGGATCTGGGGCTCGAGGAGCCCGGTCTCAATCGCGTGATCCGCGCTGGCTATGCCTTGCTCGGACTGCAGACGTATTTCACCGCGGGCGAGAAGGAAGTACGCGCCTGGACGGTGCGCAAGGGCGCGACGGCACCACAGGCCGCCGGCGTGATCCACACGGATTTCGAGCGCGGGTTCATTCGCGCGGAAGTCATCGCATACGACGATTACGTCGCACTCAAGGGAGAGCAGGGCGCCAAGGAGGCGGGCAAACTGCGCCTCGAAGGTAAGGAATACATTGTCCGCGAGGGCGATGTGATGCACTTCAGGTTCAACGTCTGATGGAAGCGTTTCTGATCTCCACGGGCGTTGTCGCCCTCGCCGAAATCGGCGACAAAACTCAGCTACTCGCGCTCGTTCTTGCGGCGAAGTACCGTCGTCCCGTGCCAATCATCCTCGGCATACTGGTCGCGACATTGCTCAATCACGCAGCCGCCGGTGTCGTCGGTGCGTGGCTTGCGGCTTGGCTCGGCGAGGAATTGTTGCGCTGGATTTTGGGCCTGTCGTTCATCGCCATGGCCTTCTGGATGCTGGTTCCCGACAAACTCGATGACGAAGAAACGAAGCCCGCCCGATTTGGGGTGTTTCTCTCCACGCTGATCGCGTTCTTCGTGGTGGAGATCGGCGACAAGACCCAGATTGCGACGGTGGCCCTTGCTGCCAAATACAGCTCGCTGATTGCGGTCGTAGGCGGAACGACGCTCGGGATGATGCTCGCCAACGTGCCGGCTGTGCTGCTCGGTGAAGTGGCTGCCAAGAAGTTGCCCATGCGACTCGTTCATGGCGTCGCCGCGGCTATTTTTGCGGTGCTCGGTCTGCTGGTGCTGCTGCGGGCAGATCAGGCGCTTTAACGCCCAGAGCGCTACGCGCTGGATTATGCTGTGGGGCATGTCAGCACCGCGTCTGCATGTGCCTGCCGTGCCCGCGCGTCCGGGCGAGTCGCCGGACTTCAGTTATGTGCGCCTCTCACCCGCGGGAGCGGTTCCGTGTTTGCCGATCGACGCGCCCGTCAGCGCCACGGTTCCGCTCGCCGAGGAATTGATCCGGGTCCTCGACGATGCACATCAAGCCGTCGGCCCTTGGAATCCGCAGCTGGATCCAGAGGTGCTGCGGCGAGGCCTGCGGACGATGCTGCAAACCCGCGTCTTCGACGATCGCATGCAGCGTGCCCAGCGACAGGGTCGCATCACGTTCTATGTCCGTTCGCTCGGTGAGGAGGCGGTGTCGGTCGCGGCGGCCATGGCGCTCGCCGATCGCGACATGCTGTTCCCGTCGTACCGCAATCAAGGCTTGTTCCTGGCGCGAGGGCTGACGCTCGTCGAGATGATGTCGCAGCTGCTCTCAAACACGCGCGACATGTGCAAGGGGCGGCAGCTGCCGGTGATGTACCACTCGACGTCGCGGCGCCTGTTCTCCATCTCGGGCAATCTCGCCACACAGTTTCCGCAGGCGGTGGGTTGGGCGATGGCGGCGGCGATCAAGGGTGAGTCCGATATCGCTGCGGCATGGATCGGCGAGGGCAGCACGGCGGCCGCAGATTTCCACCACGCGATGACCTTCGCCAAGGTCTACAAGGCGCCGGTCGTCCTCAACGTCGTCAACAACCAGTGGGCCATCTCCACATTTCAGGGCTATGCAGGCGGCGAGCAGCGCTCCTTCGCGGCGCGTGGGCCGGGTCTGGGCCTTGCGGGTCTGCGGATCGATGGCAATGACTTTCTCGCGGTGTATGCGGCCACGCGCTGGGCTGCCGATCGCGCGCGGCAAGGGCATGGCGCGACACTCATCGAACACGTGAGCTATCGCGCCGGCGCACACTCGACGAGCGATGATCCTTCGCGCTATCGCCCGCGTGACGAGTTCCACGACTGGCCGCTCGGCGATCCGATCGATCGCTTGAAGCAACATCTCATCGCCATCGGTGAATGGGACGAGACTCGCCATGCGACTCTGCTGGCTGAACTCGAAGAGGAGGTGACTGCGGCGTGGCGTGAGGCGATTGCAGCGGGCTCGCTCAATGAGGGGCCGCGGCTCGATCCTGCGCTGATGTTCGAGGATGTGTTCAAGGAATTGCCGGCTCATTTGCGCGAGCAGCGAGACGCCTTGCTCTCTGAGCTCGCCAATCCGTGACGACGATGCCAGGAGTATTGGTGAACCCATGCCGTCGATGAACATGGTCCAGGCCCTGAACTCCGCGATGGACGTGATGCTCTCGCGCGATTCGCGCGTGGTGGTGCTCGGCGAGGATGTGGGTTACTTCGGCGGCGTATTCCGAGTGACTGACGGGCTGCAGAAAAAACACGGCGCCCATCGAGTGCTCGATACGCCGATCGCCGAGGGTGGCATCGTTGGTGCTGCGGTCGGTATGTGCGTGAACGGCTTGCGCCCGGTGGCTGAAATTCAATTCGCCGATTACATCTATCCGGCGTATGACCAGATCGTCAGTGAGGTCGCGCGGCTGCGCTATCGCAGTGCGGCCGCGTTCACGGCGCCGCTCACCATCCGCACACCGTGCGGCGGCGGCATACGGGGTGGTCAGACCCACTCGCAAAGCCCTGAGGGTGTGTTTGCGCACGTGAGTGGCATCAAGACGGTGATGCCCTCAAACCCCTACGATGCCAAGGGCATGCTGATCGCGGCCATTGAAGACGACGATCCGGTCATCTTTTTCGAGCCCAAGCGCGTCTACAACGGCCCTTTCGATGGCGAGCCTGACAAGCCCGCGCAATCTTGGGCGGGTCATCCGCTCGCCGAAGTGCCGGAGGGGTATTACACCGTGCCTCTGGGGCAGGCGGCGATTGCGCGCAGTGGGGAAGCGCTTACCGTCGTGACCTACGGCACGATGGTTCATGTGTGCGCCGCGGCGGTCGAGGCGCTCGGGCTCGATGCCGAGATCGTCGACATCCGCAGCATGATGCCGCTCGACATCGACACCATTGCCGCGTCGGTGTCGAAGACCGGTCGCTGTCTCATCGCGCACGAGGCAACGCGATTCGCGGGCTTCGGCGCCGAACTCTCGGCGAGTATCCAGGAGCGCTGCTTCTGGGATCTCGAAGCGCCGATCATGCGCGTCGCGGGCTGGGATACGCCGTATCCGCACGCCTTCGAGTGGGAGTACTTCCCGGGCAAGCGACGAGTGATGAACGCGCTGAAGCAACTCATGGCGGAGGCCACATGACTCGGCACGTGATGCGCTTGCCGGATCTCGGCGAGGGTACGGTGTCCGCTGAGGTGATCGCCTGGAAAGTCGCACCCGGCGATGTCATCCGCGAGGATGCACCGCTCGTCGAGATGTCGACCGAGAAGGCGGTTGTCGAAGTGCCCTCGCCAGTCAGCGGGCGAGTGGTGGCGCTGGGTGGCAAGCCTGGCGATGTCATCGCGGTGGGTGCGGCGCTCGCTGTTTTCGAACTTGATTCGTCGGCAGTATCGGCCGCGCCGGCCGTTGCCGCGTCACTGGCTGCCGCCCCAACGCCCGCGCACACCTCCGCGGCAGCGGGGACGGTGGTTCCCCCGAGCGGTCGCGTGCGCGCCTCGCCTGCGACCCGTCGGCGCGCGTTCGAGGCGGGCATTGACCTCGCCGCGGTGCGCGGCTCGGGGCCGCAGGGCCGCATCCTCAAACTCGATCTTGATCGGGCGCGTGCGGGATCGCCTGGGATCACCGAGATCCCGGTCATCGGTGTGCGTCGGCTGATCGCACAGCGCATGGCAGAGGCCAAGCGGGTGGCGCCGCACTTCGCCTACGTCGAGGAGGTGGATGTCACCGAACTCGAGGCACTACGCGCTGCGCTCAACTCGCGCCGCCCGACTGGTGCCGCCACACTGACGTATCTGCCTTTTATCGTTCGGGCTTTGGCGCAGGTGCTCGCCGAGTTCCCGCAGTGCAACGCCCACTACGACGAGAAGCGAAATCTCATCCTGCGTCATGCAGCCGTCCACGCTGGCATCGCGACACAGACGCCGGATGGTCTCAAGGTTCCCGTGGTTCGCGATGTGCTCACGCACGATCTCGAGGGCCTGGCAGCCGAGATACGGCGGGTGAGCGAGGCGGCGCGGGCAGGGCGCGCGCGCCGCGAGGATCTCACCGGCTCGACGATCACCATCACGAGTCTCGGCAAGCTCGGCGGCATCGTCTCGACCCCCATCCTGAACCTGCCCGAGGTCGCCATCATCGGCATCAACAAGGCGGTGGAGCGGGTCGTGGTCCATAACGGTGCTATCGCGATCCGTCGGATGATGAACCTGTCATCGTCGTTCGATCACCGTTTCGTCGATGGTTTTGATGCTGCGGCGTTCATCCAAGCGCTTAAGGCGAAACTGGAGCGCCCGGAGGACAACCTTCCCTAGAAGATCGGCGTGGTTTGTACGTATAATACGTACCCATGACGTCTGCATCACCACCCGCGATTCCCACGGTCAGCGCGAAGGATTTCCAACGCCAGCCGGGCCGTTACTACCGCCTGGCTCAGTCGGAGCCGTTGCTGGTGACCGCTCACGGAGAGCCGAGTCTCGTGGTGATGAGCTTCAGCGAGTACCGGCGGTTGGTGGATCAGGCCAGCGCCGCGCGGCCTGTCTCGGCGGAACTCAATCGTGCGTTGGAGGCGTTGCGGCGCATCGAACCGAAGCTGGCTGCGCGGGGTGTTGTACACGCCGGCATTTTCGGATCCGTCTCGCGCGGTGAATCAGGCGCGGGTAGCGACATCGACGTCGTTATCACGCCGTCTGCGGACCATCGCTTTGACCTCGTAGGTCTCGGAGCAATCCAAGAACTGCTTGAGCTGACATTTCCGGGGCGCCGTGTGGATCTGGTCGCCGAGCCCGTTGCTCGGCCTGAGTTGCAGGATTCATTGCATCGTGACCGCATCGACGCCTTTTGAGCGCGCGGTAAGACCACTTACGGATATCCGCGAGGCCACCGCGCTCATCCGTCGTTGGATTCAGGATGCCGGTGGACCGGAACAAGCGCTACGTAACGATGAATTGGTGCGCAGCGCCGTGGAACGGCAGTTGCTAATCATCAGCGAAGCGGCGATCCGTGCGAGCCGCATCGAGGGTCTCGATATCGACGACATCGCGCCCGGCATCGATTGGGCGGGTGTCCGCGGGATCGGCAACGTGCTTCGGCATCGCTACGACGACCTCGACCACGAGGTCATTCGACTCGTGGTGAGTGATCGGCTCAACGAACTTCATGACGTCGTAGCTCGTGCGCTCGAGCGTCGACGCTGATTGCGGCGATTTGCCTCTTCTATAGACGGGTCTTAACAGGTCAACGACAATGGGGCTACGCGGCCGACGGCAGTTGTTCTTCTAGGCATCACTGGCGGCTGATCGAGCCCGCGCGGAGCAGCATACGATGACTGGCAACCCCAAGAGCGCGCCCTTCGGCAGCATCCTCTCGGACACCATGGCGATCGCCACCTATCGCGACGGCGCGTGGTCGCCGATGGAGTTGCGCAAGACCGGCCCGCTCGAGATCCACCCCGCAGCGCACGCACTGCACTACGGCAGTACCTGCTTCGAGGGCTTCAAGGCGTATCGGCATGCCGATGGTTCCGTGCATATCTTTCGCATGGCGCGCCACATCGAGCGCATGCGCCGCAGTGCCGAAGCGCTGATCCTGCCTGAGCCCGATCCTCAGTTGCTCGCCTCCATGGTCACCACGCTCATCGATCGCGTGCGCGCGGATGTGCCAGAGGCGCCGGGTGCGCTGTACTTGCGGCCGTTGCTGTTTGGCACCATGGCGAATATCGGCGCCGCTGCGACGCCCTCCACCGAAGCCTGTCTTGTCGTGCTCGCGAGCCCCGTGTGGGACTACTTCGCAGGCGGTATCCGGCCTCTGAAGATTCTGGTCGAGGAGCAGGCGCAGCGCTGCGCCCCGCATCTCGGCATGGTGAAGACGGGCGGCAATTACGCCGCTGCGATGGGCCCGACGCTCGCCGCGCGCAAGGCGTACGGCATCGATCAGGTGCTGTTCTGCCCGGGTGGTGAGGTGCAGGAGACCGGCGCATCGAACTTCCTGCTGATCCGCCCCGGCCACATCCTCACCCGCAGTCTCGATCCGAGTTTCCTGCACGGCGTCACGCGCGATTCGCTGCTGACGCTGGCGCGCGATCTCGGCTATCGCGTTGAAGAGCGGGTGTTCTCAGTCGATGAAATGATGGACTGGGTCCACACCGGCGAGGCGGCGCTCTCCGGTACAGCGGCTGTGCTCTCCGGCGTCGGCACGCTGGTTCGCAACGGCAACGAACACCCGGTCGCCGGCGGTCAGGTCGGCCCCGAAACGCTCAAGCTGCGTGCCGCTCTCGTGGCCATCCAGCAGGGCACCGCACCCGACAGCCACGGCTGGCTGACCAGAGTTTGAGCCATACCGTCATGTCGGCGCCGCCCAAATGGTTCACCCCGGTGGCGATCCTCGCTCTGATGTGGAATCTCTTGGGCGCGTCGTCGTATCTCATGGACGTGACGATCTCGCCTGAGGCGCTGGCCGGGATGGGCGAGGCTCAGCGTGCCATGTATGCGTCGCGTCCCGCGTGGTTCGTGGTGGCCTACGCCTCTGCGGTGTGGTTCGGTGTCGCGGGTTCGCTGGCGCTGTTGCGGCGCAAACGTTGGGCCAAGCCGCTGTTCGCGCTGTCGCTACTCGGGCTCATCGCGCAGGACGTGGCCTTGCTCTCGAGTCCCGAGGTGCGGGCTGACTTGATGGTGATCCTCCTGCAGGGTCTTGTATTGGTGATCGCCGTGTCGCTGCTGATGCTCACGCACGAGAGCGAGCGTAAGGCCTGGGTCACCTGACCGACCTGACGGGGTCCCGGACGTCGCTTGACAGGGCAGGGGACGGCGACGAAACTGCCGGCCCCGTCGGTGCCCAGCCCGACCGGGCGCACCCGAAAAGGAAAGGTAGCTCAGCTGGTTAGAGCACGGCACTCATAATGCCGGGGTCGAGGGTTCGAGTCCCTCCCTTTCCACCATCCAAAATGTGTGGCAGCGATCAGGCGATCCAACCTCGTCGAGTATCGGCCGGCCGCGACGCAGTCAGCTTGTTGATGCAGTCCATGCAGGTTGACGCCACAGGTATCCAAGGGGCGCTGGCATGCCATGTGCGACCACACTCCCGGCACCTCAGTACCCGCGTCTTGACAGGGTTTTTTGCACGCCAACCTTGCGGCGTGCCGAATGTTTCATTGATATACATATCCTCTAAGTCGGCAGCGACCACGGGACATTTAGCAGGGCCGGGGGCTTTTCAACGTGCCAGCATCGCCGCGCCTGTTACCGCGGGCGGCCATGATCAATCAAAAGTGATGGCGATCTCGGCCCGATTGCGCTTGTTCGGCATATCGAGTGGGTGGGGGAGCGTAGCAGTCCCGGGCTCGCCCGTCGGCTGATTTGCGCTGAAGGTGCACTCGATGACAAGCGGAGTGCGGTGGCCGTTGATGGGTGCATGATTGTTGGCATGCACGTGCACGAGTTTGAGCGGAAAGCGGCTGACGAACCGCTCAAGTGCGGCGAGGTGGATGGCGATGTCATGGAATTCAATCGCAAGCGCCGAGAAGCGGCCCCCGTGCTCGATGAGTTCATCGAGGATGCGGTACTCGGAGCCCTCAATATCGATCTTCACGAAGATCCCCGATCGCCCGTTGAGGGTTTGATCGAGGGTACGCATCACCGTGGCGAACGACACGTATCCAGCGGTGCCATCGAGCCCCACGTAGGTGCGGAAGTGCCGACGATCGCCAGAAAAGAAGCGCGGATAGTCGATGAGGCTGTGCACGCTACCCGTAATCTCGTGGGGCTTCAGGCGCTTGAGAGAACGCCAGAGTCGCTTGAAGAGGTAGCGGGGCTTCAACGTCGCATCGTAGGCCTGCAGCGGAACGGGGCGAAGGCGCAGGAAATCCCGCTCGAAGCTCCAGTCGTCGTTCAGCCCGAAACTGAGCAGTGCGGTTGAGGCTGCGACGTCCCGCTCGTCGATGAGGTAGCCGCCGTCATAGTCCTGTCCGAGACGGATCAGGGATGCCGAGGACCAGGGGCGGAAAAACGCCGGAAGGACGGCTGGGGTGAATTTTGACATTGATCAAAACCTATCACCCGCATTCCGACCTGTCCATTTGGGCGATGCGGTCAGTCGTATATCAAGGCCAGTTGCCGATCCGCAGCGAATACCGAGTTCTCCTCAGCCCATGTGGCTGCAATCGCCTCGGCGCTCAGGCCCTGCTCAAGCTGTTTTCGCAACGCCGTGTTACCCCAGTGCGTGCCTAGGGTGCGATCGTCAAGGAACTTGATCTGCTTGGGATGCAGTTCGCGCAGGGTTTCGACGATGGCGACCGCGGTAAATAGTGGCCTGAACTGCTGCGAGTTGATGACGCGCAGGCGCACGCCCTGCAACGGGGCGTTCGCATATCGACCGTAAAAAGGCTTGTAGTGGATGGCCTGAAAACGTACGCCGGGCAGTTGGCGCTCGTTCAAGGCGTGCTCAAGGCGCACGGCATCGATGAAGGGAGCAGCGACCGTCTCGAACGGCATCGTAGAGCCCACGCCATTGTTCAGATCGCGCACCGTGGAGGTGATCATGCCCGTGGTGGTGTAGAGCAGTGCCTGGGTGGCGCTTGGCACATGCGGCGAGGTGATCGACCACAGCAGGCCCGTATCCGCCCAACTCATCGATCGTCGCCACCCGCGCATGGGCACAACCTGCAGCGCGCAACCGATGGACAGGCGCGAGTTGAAGTAACGAGCGGCCTCGCCGAAGGTCATGCCGTGGGTCACGGGGACGGGGCCCCAGCCGATGAAGGTGCGGTAAGACGACTCGACGAGCGAACCCTCGAAGCGTGTGCCTCCGAGCGGGTTCGGTCGGTCGAGAACGACGAGGGGGATGCCGTGCTCCGCGCAGGCGTGCAACGCCTCGCCAAGTGTCGACAGGTACGTGTAGGTTCGCGAACCGACATCCTGGATGTCGAACAGCATCACATCGATATCTCTCAGCGACTCGCGCGTCGGGCGCTTGGTCGACCCGTACAGACTGATCACGGGCAGCCCCGTTTGCGCATCGCGGGCATCGGCCACTTTCTCACCCGCCGGAATCTCGCCGCGTATACCGTGCTCCGGACCGAACAGCCGCACGAGTTGCAGGCGCGGATCGCGCGCCAGTCGATCGACCGTCGGCACGAGCACGCCATCGACGCCCGATGGATTGGTGATCAGGCCCACCCGCTTGCCTTCGACGAGGTGGGCATATTCACTCCCGGGCTCGAGCAACCGATCGATGCCCAACGTCACTTTCGGCTCAGCCGCGGCAAGAGTCGAAGCAAGGAATGCGAGCAGAGCGAGTAACAGGTGTTTCATGCCTTGAAGTACCAGCCGCGGCGGTGAAGTGCAGCGGCAATAAACCAATAGACCGCCAGCGTCGCCCATGCGTAGGCGAGCGATGACATCCGGGGATCGGTGAACGAGGGCGCGAAGAACTCCGCGTAAGTCCACGGCAACAGGCCGATCGACTGAGTCGAGCCCGCCTCCTCGATACGAATGAGCGCGAGTGTACGGGGGATGAGCCCACTCAATGCGAAGATCAGCAGCGCGTTGCGGCCGAAGGCCGTGAAGCCGCGGCGCACCCACCCAGGCGGCGTGCTGCGCGAGGCCGCGTGCTGCCGCAACAGCTGCCACGTCGCCACAAGGGTGATCGTCGCGAGTCCCGTGGTCAGCAGTACGTAGGTCGAGGTCCAGATCTTCTTGTTGATGGGCATGATCAGGCTGCCGACGAGACCCAGGATTACAAGCGCGGCGCCGAGGCCGACCCACTGCAGCGTCGCACCCGCCGATTCGCGTCGGGGCAGCCAGTATGCGGCGACGACATAGCCGAGCAGCACCTGTGCCACGGCAGGCAAGGTGCTGCCGAGCCCCTCGGGATCAAACGGCACGCCTTCGCCTCGGTAGAGATGGGTCTCGCCGAGCACCCAGCGATCGAGGTGCGTTCCAAAGAATCCCTCGAGCGAGTACGGATCGGCACCCCGACCCCAGGCGATACAGGCGAGCCAGTAGCCGACGAGCAGGACGACGGCCGTGCCGAGTGCTGCGCGGACACCGCCCGCGCGGATGACGAGCGCCGCGATGGCCCAGCACAGCGCGATACGTTGCAAGACCCCCATCACTCGCAGCGCATCGATGTCGCCCCATAGCACGCGTGGCCATGCGTTCAGCAGTAGGCCTATGCCGAAGATCAGTAGCGTGCGTTGCAGCCAACGGCGGCGAAATTCCGCGTCGGAGACTTTCTGGGACGCAGAGGTTGTCAGCGCGAGTGCGTTGCCGACCGCAAACAAGAAGAACGGGAAGACGAGGTCGGTGAGGGTCCAGCCGTGCCAGTCTGCGTGGGCGAGTGGTGCGTAGAGGTGCGCCCAGGTGCCTGGATTATTGACGAGGATCATCGCCGCGACGGTGGCACCGCGGAACACGTCCAAGCTGTCATCGCGCGCCGTGGTCATGTGCGAATTGTAGAGCCGGTCAGGTTGCCTCAACAGTCCGCTTGCGGCGCTGTGCTAGGCTCATGCCGCCGTGATCAGCCAGTTGCAGCGTCAAGACTACGAAACTCGAGGCGTGGTGCTCATCGAGCAGGCGTTCTCGCCGCAGTGGGTCGCACGCCTCACCGCGGCGTTCGATCGGCTACAGGAACGCATCCGTGCGGGACTGCCGTTGCCGCATTGCGGCGATGCGAGCGTACGCAACGCGG
>VFQT010001760.1_pt1 | contig 24670 bp, 20 predicted proteins | sample 3512381 | NCBI WGS metagenome assembly VFQT01 (sample SAMN10412376, study PRJNA504923) | tailings metagenome | isolation source: Relicate 2 Philex TSF3 active mining site | place: Philippines: Tuba, Benguet | collected 2017-08-29
GAATGGATTTCGCTGAATGACCACGGAGGAATGGGGATCCGAACGCGCAAGCGCGGCGCCCAGCTACGAGGATCTGCGCACGGCGCCTCGCTTCACGCTGCTGATTCGCAGCGCCAAGCTGATCGCCGGTCATTGCGAATATCTGTGCATCATCCGCGACGTGTCAGCGTCGGGCGTCCGGCTGCGGGTGTTCCATGCGATGCCGCCGCAGTTGCAGCTCACGCTGGAGCTTTCCAGCGGCGAGCGGTTCCTGGTGGAGCGGGTGTGGGAGCGCGAGGATCATGCGGGCTTCCGCTTCTCCAACCCGATCGACGTGCACCGCTTCATCGCCGAGGCCAGCCCTTATCCCAAGCGCGCGCTGCGCCTGCGGATGGACTTTCCCGCCATCCTCACCGCCGACCGGATCAGCCTGCCGGTGGAAGTGCATGACTTCTCGCGGCAGGGCGCGCGGATCGAGACAAACCAATTGCTTGCGATCGGCCAGCAGGTGAAGCTCCAGGCGAAAGGCTTGCCCCACATCATCGCCAACGTCTGCTGGCGCTCCACGCCCGCCTATGGGCTGGTGTTCCAGACGACCTTCACCTTCGAGGAACTGGCGAAGATCGCGGTACTGTTCCAGCCGCTCTGCGGTCCGGACGAAGGCCCGCTGGACGCGCGCCGCCGCGCTTGACGGCAGGGCTCAGGCAGGCCGGAAGGCCAGCGCCGCCCCGTTCATGCAATAGCGCTTGCCCGTCGGGCGAGGCCCATCGTTGAAGACGTGGCCGAGGTGGCCGCCGCAGCGGGCGCAATGAACCTCGGTACGCGGCACCCCGATATCATAGTCCACCGATGTCGCGATCGCTCCGGGCAGGGGCCGGAAAAAGCTGGGCCAGCCGGTGCCGCTTTCAAACTTCGTCGAAGATGCGAACAGCGGATGTCCGTCCGCCGCGCAGACGAACGTGCCGCGCCTGTGCTCCCCCAGCAGCGGCGAGCTGTACGGGCGCTCTGTCCCCCTCTGGCGCAGGATGCGGAACTGCGCGGGGGTGAGGCGCTTGCGCCATTCGGCCTCGGAATAGCGCACCGGATATTCTCGCGCATCGGCGGCGGCGCAACCGGTCAGCGCGAGCCCGGCGGCGGATAGGCCCAGCCAGTGGAGGAACTCACGACGGGACGGGCTGACGCTTGGCATTACCGCGAAATGGTCAGGCCGGCTCCGATTGCAAGGGCTCGCGCCGTCCGAGCAGGCGCCACTTCCTCTTGCCGGGCGCAGGGCCCGACTGCATCACCCGCTTGCGGAACAGCCGCGCGCCGCCGCGCACCAGCAGCGCCACCCACAGCGCCTGCCAGGCGATCGCCGCCGCGTGGGGCCACAGCGCGCCGTCCTGCGCCGCGCGCGCGATCATCGCAAAGGGAGAGCTGAACGGCACGAGGATCCCGGCCAGTTCGACCAGGCCACGCTGGGTCATCGCGTAGCTTGCGAAGAAGAACACCAGCAGCTGCATCATCGTCACCGGCATCGATAGCGTCTGCACTTCACGCACTGTCGCCGCCATCGATCCGATCGCCAGGAACACCGACCCCAGAATCAGATAGCCCATGGCGAAGTAGATGACGCCGAGCGCGAAGAACAGCGGCCAGCCGACCGCCGGCTCCGGCAGGTTCAGCCCCTCGCCGGCGGCGAACACGACCGCGCCGCCGGCCATGCCCCACACGGCGATGCCCACCAGAGAGACGCCCAGCATCGCGAACAGCTTGCCCAGGAACACCGCATCCATCGGGATCGCGGCGGCCAGCACCTCGATGATCTTGTTGGCTTTCTCCTCGACCAGATTGGAAAGCACCATTCCGGCCAGCAGCATGATCAGCAGGAACAGCAGCGTCTGCGATGCCTGCGCGGTCACCATCCGGCCGTGGCGCTGGTCGGCGGTGCTGGTCGCGGTGCTGGCGAGCGTGACGCGCGGATAGGCGGTGGCGCCGTTGCCGGTCGCTTCCGCCGCGATCAGCGACACCGGCCCCTGCCAGCGGCGGATGTCGCCGGCGGTGCCGGTAAGCTGCGGCGCCTGCGGGCTGCCGCTGAGGATCGCGGCGAGGTTGCGGTGGCGTGCGGCCATGGCCGAGCGCGGATCGAACCGCTCGCCGGGCTCAAGCCGCCGCAGCACCACCAGGTCGGGCATCACCCCGCCGAGCCTGGGGGCAAGCCGCTTTTGCGCGGCGACCATGGCGTCGACGTCGGCCGCCTGCATGGCGATGCCGAGTTCGGGCCGGTCCGCGCTCTCCTGCACCTTCTGTCCGATACCACCCGCCAGCGCGCCGACGATCACCGGGAACAGCGGCCCTAGCAGGAACAGCACGAAGCTGCGGCTGAACAGGACGGCGGCGAAATCGCGGCGCGCGATCACCATCGCCGCGCGCAGGATCGACAGGCGCCCGTTCATCGCTGCTCCTCCTTCTCGGCCTCGAGCGCCCGCGCCGCCGCTTCTCCGGCGATCGCGACGAAGGCGTCGTGCAGCCCTGCCCGCTCGATCGAGAGCGAGAGGATGCCGGCCTCACTTGCGATCAACGCCCGCAGCAGCGGCTCCACTCCGCTGGCTGGCAAGGCGAAGTGCCAATAGCGCCCTTCCTGCCGGGCATCGGCGGGAAGCGCGCCGCGCCAGGCGCCGTCGCTCTCGCGGGTTTCCAGGCGCACTTGCGGACGGATCCGGTCGCGCGCGACATCGACCGGCCCGGCGAACGGCACTTTGCCGCCGGCGATGATCGCGACCTCATCGCAGAGCCGTTCGGCGTGGGCGATCACATGGGTGGAGAAGATCACCGTCGTTCCCTGCTCGGCAAGGCCGCGAATCATGCGCTCGAGCTTGCCCTGGTTGAGCGCGTCGAGACCGGAGAACGGCTCGTCGAACACCACCAGACGCGGGCGGTGGACCAGCGTGCCAAGCAGCTGCACCTGCTGCGCCATGCCCTTCGACAGCTGGCGGATCTGGCGGTCGGCGGCGTAGCCGAGGCCGTGCTGCTCCAGCAGCTCGCGGCCACGCCGGCGCCCCTCTTTCAGCGGCAGTCCGCGCAACGCGCCCATGAAGGCGATCGCCTCGTAAGCCTTCATCGCCGGATAGAGCCCGCGCTCCTCGGGCAGATAGCCGATGGCGTGCGCGACCTCGTGCGGCCGGTCATGGCCGAGCACGCGCCGCAGCCCCTCGTCCGGATCGATGATGCCGAGCAGCATCCGCAGCGTCGTCGTCTTGCCCGCGCCGTTCGGACCCAGGATGCCATAGATCGCGCCTTCGGGCACCGCGAGGTCCACGCCATCGACGGCGGTGACGCCATCGAAGCGCTTGACCAGGCCGCGCGCCTCTATGGCGAGCCTTCCTTCGCCACCCGAAGGTGCGGCCGCGTTGCCCGCCAAGCGCCAATCTCCTAGATCGAGCTTCATGCCCCTGCCGATATCCCTTGGCCTATGAACGCCAGCGACAGCAAGCGTGGTTAATGCGCCCGTCACTGGCCGGTTGCGGGAAGAGCTGGCGGAAGAGGCCCGGCGGCTAGGCTTCGCCGCGTTCGGCATCGCGCCGGCGGCATCCGACGGCACACCCGGCATGCGGCTTGATCGCTGGCTGGCCGAAGGCATGCACGGCACGATGGACTGGATGGAAACGCGCGCGCACCAGCGCCGTTCGCCCCAGGCGCTCTGGTCCGAAGCGAAGAGCGTGATCGCGCTGGGCATGAGCTATGCCCCCGCCGCCGATCCACTGGCGCTGGCAGCCGCGCCCGATCATGCGCGCATCTCCGCCTATGCCCAGGGCGCGGACTATCACGACGTCGTGAAGAAGGCGCTCAAGGCGCTGGCGCGCTGGCTGGTCGAGGCGGCGCGCCGAAATGGGCTCGGCGAGATCGGCGTGAAAGTCTTCGTCGATACCGCGCCGGTCATGGAAAAGCCGCTCGCGCAGGCGGCGGGGCTGGGCTGGCAAGGCAAGCATACCAATGTGGTTAGCCGGGAGCACGGGTCGTGGCTGTTTCTGGGGGCGATCTATACCACGCTGGAAATCGCGCCCGATCCGCCTGCCGCCGACAGCTGCGGATCGTGCACCGCCTGTCAGGACGCCTGCCCGACGCAGGCCTTTCCCGAGCCCTACCGCCTCGATGCGCGGCGCTGCATCAGCTATCTCACGATCGAGCACAAAGGGCCGGTGCCGGAGGAGTTCCGCGCCGCGCTAGGCAACCGGATCTATGGCTGCGACGATTGCCTGGCGGTCTGCCCGTGGAACAAGTTCGCCCAGAGCGCCTCGGCGATCCGCGCGTTCCTGCCCCGCGCCGAGCTGGCCGCGCCGCGCCTGGCCGAGTTGCTGGCGCTGGACGACGCGGGCTTCCGCAAGCTTTTCTCTGGCTCGCCAATCAAGCGGATCGGACGTGACCGGTTCGTGCGCAACTGCCTCTATGCCGCCGGCAACAGCGGCGATGCGGCGCTTGTCCGGCAAGTGGAAGCGCTGCGCGCCGATCCCGACCCGGTCGTCGCCGAAGCGGCGGAGTGGGCGGCGGAGCGTTTGCTGGCCTCTACAACAATTCCTTGAGCGGCACGCTGGCGTCCGCCAGCTGCTCGGGATCGGGGCTCGCGCCCGCCTCCACGAGCTTGCGGCCCTGGACGTAGTCCTTGACCATGTTGACGCAGTCGAGCGCGATGACCTTCCCGGCCTTGAGGTAAACCACCGAGAACGCGCGGTCTTCCGGATTGCCGCGCACGATCGTGCGGTCGTAGCCGACCGACAGCCCGGCGGTCTGCAGCCGCAAGTCATACTGGTTGGACCAGAACCACGGGAACGCATGATAGGGCTGCGCGTCGCCGCAGATCGACTTCGCGACGCAAGTCGCCATGTCGTTGGCGTTCTGCACCGATTCGACCCGCATTACAGCGCCCCCGGCATAGTCGCAGGCAAAAGCCGCGCAGTCGCCGATCGCATAGACGTCGGGCAGTGAGGTGCGGCAATATTCATCGACATCGACGCCGTTGCCCCCGGCTGCGCCGGCCGCGATCAGCGGACCCACCGCCGCCACGATGCCGATGCCCACAATCACCGCCTCGGCCGGGAGCACCGAGCCGTCGGCCAGCTTCACGCCGGTGACCTTGCCGTCCGCCCCTTCCAGGCAATCGACCGTGACCTCGGTTCGCAAGTCCACGCCGTGGGCGCGATGCTCGCTTTCGTAGAAGGCCGAAAGCTCCGGCCCGGCGACGCGCGCGAGCACGCGCGGCAGCGCCTCCAGCAGCGTGACCCGGCAGCCGAGCTTGGTGAGCACCGCCGCTGCTTCGAGACCGATGTAGCCGCCGCCGATCACCACGACATTGCGCGTGCCCTCGTCGATCTCGCCCATCAGGCGATCGCAGTCCTCGCGCGTGCGCACCGCATGCACGCCGGCCAGCTCCGCGCCCGAGCACGAGAGCCGGCGCGGATCGCCACCGGCTGCCCAGACCAGCGAACCATAGTTCAGCGTCGCGCCGTTGGAGAGCGTTGCTTGCTTCGCCGCCGCGTCCACCACGGTCACTTCGGTGTTCAGGATCAGCTCGACGCCCTTCTCCGCCCAGAACGCGGGCGGGCGGATGTAGAGCCGGTCGAACGTCTTTTCGCGCGCGAAATATTCCTTGGAGAGCGGCGGGCGCTCGTAAGGCGGCTCGGGCTCGCGCCCGACCATGGCGATAGTGCCGGTGAATCCGTTCTGGCGCAGTGCGATCGCGCATTGCGCTCCGCCGTGCCCCGCTCCCACGATAACAACGTCTGCTTGCGTCATGAGCGCGAGTTGGCGAGATTTCGCGCGCCCGTCAATGGGGCCTTGCCGCGAGCTCGCCCCGGGCGAGCAAATTGCGCGCCTGGGTAGCAAGCTGCGCCAGCATCGCTGGCGAGACCGCCAGCGCCGCCCGCGCCCGCGTCAGAACACCAAGGAATTGCGCGATCGCCGGCGCCTGCTCTTGCGCCCAGCGCTCGATGACGGCCGCGGGGTCGCCCTTCGGCGGCACCCGGCCGCGCAGGAAGTCCAGCCGCATCTGCTGGAAATCGCGGGCGAGACCCGCGACCAGCAGTCGCTCCCAGGTATCGGAAGGATTCATCCGCGTCGCGGTGCCTTGCGCCCAGTCCAGCCCCAGCCGCGCGCCCAGATCGATGAAGGCGGCGGCGAGCGGACGGGGCGCGATGCCGCTATCGCGGGCGAGGCGAGCCATGCTGATGCCGCCGTCGAGTTCGAACAGGTTGGAAACCAGCCGGGCCTCGCGCTCGCGGGCGCCAAGCGCCGCCAGCTCGCCCCGCAGCCGCTCCGACTGCGCGCGCACTTCGCTGCCGATCAAGTCGGGCGCGGCCTTGGCCAGCGCGGCCATGCCCGGCGCAAGGTCCGCGACCAGCCGCGAGGCGGGAATGTGCCCGGCACCGGCGCGCAGCAGGTCGGCGATCTGCCGGCGCAGCGCCGAAGCTGCCCGGTCGAACAAGTGGATGCGCGCCACCTCCGGCATCGGCGCCGATTCCAGATCGCGCCAGATCGCAGCCATGCCGAGCAGCCGCTCCGCCGCGACGAACGCGGCACCCACTTGGGCGAGCGTCGCGCCTTCCTCTTCGGTAAGCTCGAACGAGGGGATCAGGCCCAGCCGGTTGATCATGCGATTGGCGATCTTGGTCGCGATGATCTCGCGCCGCAGCCGATGACCGGCGATGTACTTGCGGCGCATCGCCTTGGGGAAGGCGGCGAGCAATTCGTCCTCAAGGCCGGGGTCGTCGGGCACGGCGGAGCTCTCCAGCGCGCCCTGCAACGCCAGTTTCGCGCTCGAGAGCAGGACCGCCAGCTCCGGGCGCGTCAGCCCCGCGCCGTCGGCCGCCCGGCGCGCCAGCGTCTCGTTGTCCGCCAGCCCCTCGGTCTTGCGGTCGAGCTCGCCGCGCTCCTCCAACATTTCGATCAGCCGGATGTACGATGGCGTCGCCGCCGCCCCCGCCGCCTCGGCGATCGACAGGCCGAGCGCCTGCAAGCGGTTGTCCTCCAGCACCAGCGCCGCGACATCGTCGGTCATCGCCGCCAGCAGCTTCACCCGCGCGGGTTCGGTCAGCCGCCCCTCGCGCTTGGCGGATGCGAGCGCGATCTTGATGTTGACCTCGTTGTCGGAGCAGTCGACGCCGGCCGAGTTGTCGATGAAATCGGTGTTGATGCGTCCGCCCGCGCCCTCATTGCCGATCAGCGCGAACTCGATCCGGCCCGCCTGCGTGCACCCCAGGTTCGCGCCTTCGCCGATCACCGCGGCGCGGACCTCGGCCCCGTCGACGCGCAGCGCATCGTTCGCGGGGTCGCCGACCTGTACGTTGTTTTCCGCGCGGGACTTTACGTAAGTGCCGATCCCGCCGAACCACAGTAGATCCACCGGCGCCTTCAGCAAGGCGTGGATGAGCGCGTCTGGGTCGAGCGCATCGGCATCGATCCCCAGCGCCGCGCGGACTTGCGGGCTAAGCTCGATCTGCTTGAGGCTGCGTGGAAACACGCCGCCGCCCTTGGAGATGAGCTTTCGGTCGTAATCGTCCCAGCTCGACCGGGGCAGCTCGAACAGCCGCTTGCGCTCCGACCAGCTCTTGGCCGGATCGGGGTCCGGATCGAGGAACACGTGCCGGTGGTCGAACGCGGCGACGAGCTTGATCGCGCGGCTGAGCAGCATGCCGTTGCCGAACACGTCACCCGACATGTCGCCGCAGCCGGCCACGCGGATCGGCTGTTCCTGCACATCGACGCCGCGTTCAAGGAAATGGCGCTGCACCGATAGCCACGCGCCGCGCGCGGTGATGCCCATGGCCTTGTGGTCGTAGCCCTTGGAGCCGCCGCTGGCGAAGGCGTCGTCGAGCCAGAAGTCCCGCTCCTCGGCCAGCGCGTTGGCGGTGTCCGAAAATGTGGCGGTGCCCTTGTCGGCGGCGACCACGAAATAAGGATCGTCGCCGTCGCGGATCACCATCCCGCGCGGATGGACGACTTTCGCGCCGACGATGTTGTCGGTCAGCGACAGCAGCGCGCGGATGAACACTTTGTAGCTCTCGCGCCCTTCCGCCAGCCAGCCCTCGCGGTCGCGAGCCGGGTCGGGTAGCTGCTTGGGATAGAACCCGCCTTTCGCGCCGGTGGGCACGATCACCGCGTTCTTGACCCGCTGCGCCTTCATCAGCCCGAGAATCTCGGTGCGGAAATCGTCGCGACGGTCGGACCAGCGCAACCCCCCGCGAGCGACCGGCCCGGCACGCAAGTGAATGCCTTCCACCCGCCGCGAATAGACGGTGATCTCGCGCCAGGGCACCGGCCTCGGCAGGCCGGGAATGGAGGTGGAGTCCAGCTTGAACGCCAGCGCCTCCCGCCCGGACGGCACGAAGGCATTGGTCCGCAGGATCGCGGCGACGAGCGCCTGGTACTGGCGCAGCAGGCGGTCGTCGTTGATCCCGGTGACCCGCGCCAGCCCATCGCGGATCGATGCCTGAGCCTTGGCCTCGGCCCTGGCGCGGTCGCCCGCGAAATGCGGGTCATGCCGGGCGACGAACAGCGCGATAAGCCCGCGGGCGACGTCGGGCGCGTTCTGGAGCGCATCGACCACCGTGCCGATGCCGAAGTTGATCGTCGACTGCCGCAGATAGCGATACCAGGCGCGCAGCCAGTTGGTTTCGGGTGCGGCAAGCCCGGGCTGGGTGATGAGCCGATTGAACGCGTCGTCCTCGGCCGTGCCGTTCAGCACCGCCGCGATCGCCGCCTCCACCGCATCGGCCCGCGCCATCAGCGTCTCGCCGACAAGATCGAGGGGCAGTTGCAGCTGGAAGTCATGGATCGAGCCCAGCGCACCGGCGTTGAGCAGCGTCGGCATCTCGCCCACAACGTGGAAGCCGAAATGTTCGAGCATCGGCACGGTTTCGGACAGATCGAGCGCGCCCCGCCGCTGATAGAGCTTCAGGTGCAGGCGGTCGGCCGGACAGCCCTGCGGGCAATACAGGCGCGCATCGCGCCGGGAAGGCCCGGACCCGTGGGCGGAAAGGCGGCGCAGGCGGCCGATGTCCATCGCCGCTTCGGCCGGTCCGTAGGCGGTGCGGTAGGACAGTGGAAAGGCATCGGCGAAGCGGCTGGCCAACGCCGCGGCGCGCGCGGGCGTCTCGGTGCCGGCAAGCTCTGCCTCCACCGCCTGCGGCCATCCCCGCACGAGCGCCTTCAGTTCAACGTCGAGCGCTTCCTCGTCGGGCAGGGGATCGCCGTCGCGAATATCCAGCACGAAGCGCATCAGCCCCAGGCTGTTGCCTTCGACTTCAAGGCTCCAGTCCAGCACGGGTGCTTCCGCCGCCTGTTGGAGCATCGCCTCTACCTCCAGCCGCACCTCGGAGGAAAGCGCGTCGCGCGGGAGCCAGACGAAGGCGAGCAGATGCCGCGCCAGCGGCACGCCGATCAGCATCAGCCGCGGGCGAGGCCGGTCGATCAAGCTCATCATCGCGCTCGTGACGCGCTCCAGGTCACGGTCCGGGAACGCGATCAGCAGGTCATGCGGGAGGGTGGTGAAAGCATGCACCAGCGCCTTGCCGTCATGCGACTGCGGGTCAAAACCCAGCCGTGTCATCTCGCTGGCGAGCCGCGCGCGCAGGCAAGGAACTTGCGACGGCGGCGCCGCGAGCGCGGCGCTGGTCCACAATCCGGCGTGGACTGACAGCGCCTCTACCCGTTTGCCCGAGAACACCGGGACGATGAACAGGTCCAGCGGCACCGCGCGGTGGACGCGGCTGATGCGGTTGGACTTGACGATCAGCGGCGCCTGCCCGCCGCGACCCTCCAGCCACTCGGCCGCGCGCTCGTAGCTTTCCGCCGAAAGCAGCGCGTTGCGCTCGTCGCGGCAGATGCCGAGCGCCTGACGCACGCGCCCGTCGCGCCCGCGCAAGACATGGCCGAGCTGGGTGAGCATGCCGCCTTCGAACCAGCGCAGCAGCTCCGCGCCCTCGGCGCAGCCTTGCGTCTCCAGCGCCTGCGCGTCGGCGGCGATCGCCGCGCGCAGCTTCGGCCAGTCGGCAACCGCTGCCCGCACATCGGCCAGCGTCGCCGCAAGAGCGCCGCGCAGGCTCCTGCGCGTGCGGGCATCGGCGCGCTGCGTTTCCAGGTAGACCATCGATTCGGGGCTGGCGGCCGCCTTGCCGCCGATGGCGAGCAGTCGCCCATCCGCGTCCCGGCGCACTGGCAGCACCGGATGCACGAGACGCAGGATCGCAAGGCCCTGCCTATCCACTTCGGCCGCGATCGAATCGACCAGGAACGGCATGTCGTCCTGGATCACCGCGATGCGCGTCAGGCGCTGACCAAGGTTTACGGACTCGACCGCGACCGTCGCCTCGCCGGGCTGCCGCTGCTCGGCTGCGGCAGACAGGAATGCCGCCGCCGAGGCAAGGTCATCACGCGCGAACGGTTCGTCGCTTGCCAGCAGCGAGCCCGAAAGAGCCTCGGCGATTTTCGAGTGCAGGCGCTTGCCCACCGTACCGGCCCCGCTTTTCGACGTCATCGTTCCTCCCGAGCATCCTCTGCCCCCCGCGTCAGCGCATGGCCTCCATGGTCAGTTCCAGCGAGCGCCGCCGCGCGGCCGGATCCCAGACGTTGCCCGCCACGATGATCTCGTCAGCCTGGGTCCGTTCGATGAAGCGGCCGATCTCGCGCCGCACCGTCTCCGGACTGCCGATCGCGCTGGCCTGGCGCATGAAGTCGAGCGAGGCGCTCAGTTCGGGCGGCAGCGAATCGCGATAGTTCGGCACCGGCGGGCGCAGCCGTCCGGGATTGCCGGTACGCAGCGCGACGAAGCCCTGGTCGATCGAGGAGGCGAGCAGCGTCGCCTCGTCATCGGTTTCGGCGGCGATCACCGTCATGCCGACCATGACATGCGGGCGATCGAGCGTTTCCGACGGCTGGAAGTTCTCGCGATAGACGCGCAGCGCCTGATCGAGCTGCGCGGGGGCGAAGTGCGAGGCGAAGGCGTAGGGCAGGCCCAGATGCGCCGCCAGACTGGCGCCGAACAGGCTGGAACCCAGTATCCACATCTCGACCTCGGCGCCCGCGCCCGGCGTGGAGCGCACCGGCATGGCGCGGTCGGCGAAGCGCGCCTGCAACTCCATGACATCCTGCGGAAAGCGCTCGGCGGATTGCATCAGGTCCTTGCGCAGCGCCTGCGCGATCCGCGAGTCCGCTCCCGGAGCGCGGCCAAGTCCCAGGTCCACCCGGCTTGGGAACAGCGCGTCCAGCGTGCCGAACTGTTCGGATATGACCAGCGGGTTGTGATTGGGCAGCATCACCCCGCCCGCGCCGATGCGGATACTCGACGTCGCATGGCCGATGTGGGCGAGCACCACCGAAGTCGCGCCGCCGGCGATGCCCTCCATGCCGTGATGCTCGGCGATCCAGAACCGCTTGTAGCCCAGCGCCTCGGCCGCATGGGCGAGCTTGCCGGCTTCGTCGAGCGCCTGGGACACCGTGCCGCCTTCGCGCACCGGCACCAGATCGAGAACGGAAAGCGGAATCATCGGCCTGCTCCTGCGGGGGGATCGAGTTGCGCGATATAGCCGCGCGCGGTGGCTGCCGCCGCGCTCTCGGGCGCCACGGTGACGACCGATTCCCAGCTCTTGCGCGCCGCGTCCTCGCGCCCGGACAGCATCGCGATCAGGCCCGCTTCCAAGCCGATTTCGGGATCGACCGGCAACAGATCGAACGCGCGCTCGATCTGCGCCTGCGCCTCCGCCAGCTTGCCGAGCCGCCGCGAAAGCGTGGCCGACAGCAGCCAGGCCTGAGCGCTGGATGGCGCAAGCGTGCGGGCGAGCGCGAGCGCCGTATCCGCCTCGGCTTCGCGCTTGAGGGCGACGAGCGCTCGGGCGCGATAAACGGCGATGCCGCCGAGCATGACCGGATCGCCCGCGGCGTCCGCCCGCGCCGCATCGAGCGCGGCGAGCGCCCCCTGCGCGTCACCGGCGTTCAGCGCCGCCTCGCCCGCCATCGCCCCGAGCCTGGCCCGCCACTGGGGCGTGTCCGCCACGGCCCGCGCCGCGCGGAATGCCTCGGCCGCCTCAGGCCATTCGCCGAGGCGGCTGTGCGCGACGCCCAGGCACTCGCCGGCGTTGGCGCGCTCGGTGCCCTGGGCCCGGCGCAGCCACTCGCTCGCGGCCTCGATCGCTTCCGCATCCTCGTCTGACGGGCAGGCGCGGATCTCCGGCGCTTGCAGTTCGCCGGCAGCACGCTCGGGCGCGGCAGTCTGGTGCGGCAGAGGCGGGGCCGCGCCGGGCGTCACCGCCGGACCCACCTGGAGGAGCGCGGCAAGCAGCAGGGACATGGCATGGGCTCCATCAGGCGGGGGCATCGGCCATCGCCGCCACGGTCCGCAGCAGCAGCGCGATGTCGCCGTCGCGCGAAAGGCGATGGTCGCCGTCCTTGATCAGCGTCACCTGCACATCGGCTGAACGCAGCGCTTCGGCGAGCCGCAGCGAGATGGCGCACGGCACGTCCCGGTCCTCCTGCCCATGCAGCAGACGCACCGGGCAATCGAGCGCGATCGGCGCATTCAGGAGGAGCTGGGCCTGCCCATCGGCCCAGAACCCCGCGTGCGTCGGCGTCGGCTCCGGCCCGTAAGAATTGTCTTCCAGGATCGTCTCGCCCACCGCCAGCCGCGCCCGGTCCCCGGCACCGAAACCCCAGTCGGTGAAATCGGGCGCGGCGGCGATCCCGATCAGGCCTGCCACGCGCTCCGCCGGCAACGCCAGCGCGCAGAGCAGCATCAGCCATCCGCCCATCGACGACCCGATCAGGATCAGCGGCCCCGCCCATCGCGCCGCGAGGAGGGCAAGCACTTCCTCGCGCCAGCGCGAGAGCGTGCCATCGGCGAAATCGCCGGAGCTTTCGCCGCAGCCCGAATAGTCGAGCAGCAGCGCGGCGCGGCCATTCGCCCGCGCCCACTCGAACACGGCAGTCGCCTTGCCGCCCGCCATGTCCGACCTGTAGCCGGGCAGGAACACCAGCGCCGGCCCGCTTCCGGGATGGAAGCGGAAGGCGATCCGCCGCCCGTCCGGCAGCTCGTGAAACTGGGTGTCGCTCATCTCCGGCTATGTGGAGGCGGCGGCGCGATCACGCAACCTGGCGGGCAAGCTCCGGACGCGCGGTGTAATAGCCTTCCACCGCTTCGGCCTCGATCGGGCGGCTGTAGTGATAGCCCTGCACATGCGTGCAGCCGGCGCTGCGGACCGGATCGACGAGCTGTTCCTCGCTGATCCCTTCCGCCACCACTTCCGCGCCGATCCGCAGCGCCATCGTCACCGCCGCATCGAACACCGCCTGCGAGGTGGGATCCTTGCCAAGGTCGGTGATCAGGCTGCGGTCCAGCTTGAGCCGGTCGAACTTGAACGTCTTCATCATGCACAGCGAGGAATAGCCGGTGCCGAAATCGTCGAGCGCGATGCGGAAGCCAGCGTTCCGCAACAGGTTGAGCGTCATCAGCGCGCGGGTGTTGCGTTCGATCGAGAGCGATTCGGTCACTTCCAGGAACAGCCGGTGCGGCGCGATGCCATGGGTGCGGCAGCTGTCCATCAGGAAGCCCACGAAGCCATCCTGCTGCAGTTGCAGCGGCGAGAGGTTGATGCTCATCGTGAGGTGCGGCCAGCGCGCCAGATCGGTCAGCGCGCGCTGCACGATCCAGTAACCGAGCTGCACCATCAAGCCGCTGCGCTCGGCGGCCGGGATGAACCGCGCCGGGCTGATTTCACCCAGTTGCGGATGCTGCCAGCGCACCAGTGCTTCGACCTCGTTCTCCCCCTCATGGAAGGGATGGATCGGCTGATAGACCATGCGCAGCTGGCCCCGATCGAGCGCCAAAGCGAGATCGCGTTCCAGCGCGCGGCTGAGCTCGCGCTCCTCTTCCAGGTTCGGAGTGAAGGTTGTCGCCCGATTGCGGCCGGCATTCTTCGAGGCATAGAGCGCAAGATCCGCCTGATTGATCAGGGCGTTGACCCCGGCTTCGTCGGCGATTTCCGCGCTGGCGTCCACCGCCACCAGGCCCACCGAGATGCTGATTGCCACATTGTAGTCGCCAAGGTCGAACGGCGCGCGCATTGCGGTGACAAGATCCGCGCCGACGATCCCCGGCGTCGCGCCTGCCGGCAGCGGCGCACACAGCGCGAATTCATCGCCTCCGACGCGGGCGATGATCGCCTGCTCGCCCAGCAGCGAGGCCATGCGCTCGCCGATCAGCGCCACCAGCCGGTCGCCGGCCGCGTGGCCGTAATCGTCGTTGACGTGCTTGAAGCGATCGATATCCGCGAGCATCACCAGAAACGCCTGACCCTCGGAGCCTGCCAGCCGCTCGCAGGCGCGATCCATGAAGGCGCGGCGGTTCGGCATGCCGGTGGAAGGGTCGGTAAACGCGAGGTTCTGCACCGCCTGGGCATTGCGGCGGAATGTTTCAAGCGATCCCGACAGCGCCTTGAGCTCACGCAGCCTGAAGTTCTCGATTTCGACGTCGAGCTCGCCCGCCGCGAGCCGCCGCAGCGTGACGTGCATCCGCCGCAGCGCGGGAAGAATATTGCACAGCAGATCCAGCAGGATGAGCAGCGCGAAGCCGATCGTCACCCCGCCGGCAGCGATCACCATCATGTGCCAGTTGCGGCTGGACCGGCTGAGCTGTTCGTAAGCCTCATCACGATTGGCGCTCGCCTTTGCCTCTATGGCGGAAGCGAGCGCGGCAAGCTGGGAGTTCCGCTCGTCGATGCTGGCGCGCTCGGCCTTGCTTACCTGGCCGTTTTGCCCGAACTCGGTGATGCGCGCGACCTGCCGGTCGATGTCGTTGAGCACGGTCAGACTTGGCCCCAGCCCGTAGAGCTCCATCCCGCTCGCCCGCAGGCCGTTGACCTGCTCGCCGATGCGGATCGCTGTATCGGTCAGCTCATCCTCGCTGCGTGCCCGGCCTGCTTCGTCAGCGGGAGAGAGATAGAGGTGCGTGGCGAGACGAAACTGGGCCACCGATTTCACCAGTTGCTCCGCATGCTCGGTGTGCGTTGCTGCCGACCGCAGCGCCTCACTCTCCAAGCGAAGCGTGTAGGCGCGGTCCTGCGAGAGCACCTGCAGCGCGCCGGTGCACGCCACGATCAGCAGCAGCGCACCGATCAGGCGCTTCTCCAGCGATCCGAACATCGCGACAAAACCGGCCCGAAGACCTGCCCCCTGAACCCGACTCATTCTTCCCTCGCAAGCGAAACTGCCCGGCGTGTTGTGACGCCGTCCGCATGTTGACCCGACGATGCTTGCGCTAGGGGCGAATGATTGAAAAAATCCGACCGAGCCGTGAACCAAAACCTTAGATTTCTGAAATTTTTTCGTCATGAAGACCCGCACGCGCGCGTCGCGGATCCTGAATTCGGAACGCCGCGTACGGGCCGCCCCTTCCGGTGAGTGCGGCTTTCTGCCAAAGCGCGCCTCGTTGCGTGGAATCCCTGCCACTGAGAAGCGAGCATGACCGAAGTCCTCAAGATCAGCCTGCCCGACGGTTCCGTGCGCGAGATGCCCGCCGGCTCGACCCCCGCGGATGTCGCCGCCGCGATCGGCCCCGGCCTCGCCAAGGCGGCGCTCGCGGCGCGCATCGACGGCGAGCTGGTGGACCTGACGTGCCCGTTCACGGGGGACGCGCGGCTGGCGCTGGTGACCTCGCGCGACGAGTCCGACGCGCTGGAGCTGGCACGGCACGATTACGCGCATGTGCTTGCAGAGGCGGTGCAGGCGCTGTTTCCGGGCACGCAGATCACGTTCGGTCCGGCGACCGACGACGGCTTCTACTATGACTTCGCGCCAAAGGACCGCCCGTTCACCGACGACGACCTGCCGGCGATCGAGGCGGAGATGCGCAAGATCATCGCCGCCGACAAGCCGCTGACGCGCGAGGTGGTGGACCGCGATACGCTGATCGCCAAATGGCGCGCGGCGGGCGAGACGTTCAAGGCGGAATGGGCGGCCGAGCTGCCGCAGGGCGAGGAGCTGACCGTCTATCACTCGGGGGCGAAGGACTCGCCCGGCGCGTGGTACGACATGTGCCGGGGGCCACACCTGCCCTCCACCGGCAAGCTCGATCCCGCCGCCTTCAAGCTGACGCGCGTGTCCGGCGCCTATTGGCGCGGCGACCAGAAGAACGCGATGCTGAGCCGCATCTACGGCACCGGCTGGCTGAACAAGAAGCAGCTCGACGCCCACCTGCACCGGCTGGAGGAGGCCGCGAAGCGCGACCACCGCAAGCTGGGCCAGGAGATGGACCTGTTCCACCTCCAGCAGGAGGCGCACGGTTCGGTGTTCTGGCACCCCAAGGGCTATCGCATCTGGCGCGAGCTGGAGGCCTACATGCGCCGCGCCATCGACGGCGCCGGCTATCGCGAGGTCAAGACACCGCAAGTGATGGACGCGCGGCAGTGGGAGCAGTCCGGCCACTGGGGCAAGTACCGCGAGAACATGTTCGTCATCCCCGACGAAGTGCCCAACGTCGACGACGAGGGTCCGGTGATCTCGGGCGAGGCCGACTGGATGGCCTTGAAGCCGATGAACTGCCCGGCGCACGTCCTGATCTTCCGCCAGGGCATCAAATCGTACCGCGACCTGCCGCTGCGGCTCTACGAGAACGGCTGCTGCCACCGCAACGAGCCGCATGGCGCGCTGCACGGGCTGATGCGCGTGCGCCAGTTCACCCAGGACGACGCGCACATCTTCTGCCGCGAGGACCAGATCGTCGGCGAAGTGCAGGCGTTCTGCGAGCTTGCCGACAGGGTCTACCGGCACTTCGGCTTCACCTATTCGATCAAGCTCGCGCTGCGGCCGGAAAAGCGCTTCGGCACCGAGGAGATGTGGGACACGGCAGAAACGGAGCTGCGCGAAGCGGTCGTCCGCGCCGGTCTCGCGACGCCGGAATATGGCTGGGAGGAACTGCCCGGCGAAGGCGCGTTCTATGCCCCCAAGCTCGAGTGGCACCTGACCGACGCGATCGGCCGCACCTGGCAGGTCGGCACGATCCAGTCAGACCGGGTGCTGCCCGAGCGGCTCGACGCCACTTACATCGGCGAGGACGGCGACAAGCACCGCCCGGTCATGCTGCACCGCGCGATCTTCGGCTCTTACGAGCGCTTCATCGGCATCCTGATCGAGCATTTCGCCGGCAAGCTGCCGGTCTGGCTGGCGCCGGTGCAGGCGGTGGTGGCGACGATCGTCTCGGACGCGGACGGCTATGCCGCCGATGTCGAGAAGCAGCTCAATGCCGCCGGCATCCGCGTCGAGACCGACCTGCGCAACGAGAAGATCAACTACAAGGTGCGCGAGCACAGCCTGGCCAAGGTTCCGCACCTGCTGGTGGTGGGCAAGCGGGAGGCCGACGAAGGCACCGTCGCCATCCGCACGCTGGGCGAGGAGCGCCAGCGGGTGATGCCGCTGGCCGAGGCCATCGCGCTGCTCAAGGCGGAGGCGACGCCGCCCGACCTGGCATGAAGGTCCGGCGCGGCACCGCCGACGACGCTCCGCGCGCGCTGGAGATCTGGCGCGACGCGGTGGAGGCAACGCATGGCTTCCTGACGCCGGATGACCGCCGCGAGATCGACGGCATCGTAGCCGACTTCGTCCGGGAAGCCGAGCTGTGGATCGTCGATGATGGCGGACGTCCCGTTGGCTTCCTGGTCATGGACGGCGAGATGATCGATGCGCTGTTCGTCGATCCGGCGGTCCACGGCAGGGGCTTCGGCACGGCTTTGCTACGCCACGCGCTCGCCCTCTCGCCGAACGCCACGGTCGATGCCAGCGAGCAGGCGACGAACGCCGTGCCCTTCTACGAAGCGCGCGGCTTCATCCGCACCGGCCGCTCGGAAACCGACCCGCAAGGCCGGCCCTACCCGCTGATCCACTTCCGCTACGCCGGCGGTTAGTCGTCCCAGGGTTCGAGCACGCAGCCCGCGCCGGGTTGCAGCCGCGCGGTCTGCGATGCGAGCAGCGGGAAGCGCGCGGTGACGCTTTTCGCAGCCGCGTCTTCGCTCAGCATGACGAGGGCCATGCCCGGCTCGAAGTCATCGCGGCAGCTCGACAGCTCGCGCCCGGCAACGAAGCGGCACGAACACGCGATCCGCGCGCCGAACGATGCGCCCGCCTGCGCCCGGCCGAGAAGCGGCGCGCGATACCAGGCGAGCAGCGCGAGAGCGATCGCCACCAGCCCGAGCAGGGCCGTGCGCCCGCGCCTGCGGGGAGGGCGCGAGTTGCTGGTGAGCGTTGGGGGCTTGGCTGTTGCCATCTCGACCTGGCTTCCGCATGGACAAGCGCGCCATGCCGACGCGCCGCCTGCCCCTTATCCTGCCGCTGCTGGCGCTGCCAGCCCTGATCGGCTGCGACGGCGGCACCGATGCGCCCGCGCCGCCCAGCGCCGCCGCGCTCGCGGCGGTAAGCGCCAAGCCGGGCGTCGCCCGCGAACGGCTGGCCCGCGCCGTCGACCGCCTGTTCGCCGATGAGGTGGGCGAGACCCGCGCGCTGATCGTCATGCGCGGCGGCGAGATCGTAGCCGAGCGCTATGGCGAAGGCTTCGATCGCGACACCCGGCTGCTCGGTTGGTCGATGGCCAAGACCATCACCGGCGCGATGATCGGACTGCTGGTGTCCGACGGGCGGCTGCGATTGAACGAGAGCGCCCCGGTCCCGGCCTGGCAACGCTCTGGCGACCCCCGCGGCGAAATCACGCTGCGCCAGCTGCTGCAGATGCGCTCCGGCCTTCGTCATACCGAGGCGGGCGATCCCACCGAGCAATCGGACGAAGTGCGGATGCTGTTCCTCGACGGGCGCGACAACATGGCCGCCCATGCCGAGGCGCAACCGCTGGAGGCTGAGCCCGGCAAGACGTTCGAATATTCCTCGGCCACGACCGTCATTCTCGCCGATCTGGCCGCGCGCGCGCTGACCGAAAGCCGCGATCCGGCGGTACGCGGCAGGCTGGTGGCGGATTACCTGCGCACCCGGCTGTTCGAGCCGATCGGCATGCGCTCGATGGTCGCGGAATTCGACGCGGCGGGCACATTCATCGGATCCAGCATGATCCACGGTACCGCCCGCGACTGGGCCAGGTTCGGCGAGTTCCTGCGCCACGGCGGCGCGGTGCGCGGCGCTCAGGTCGTGCCGCGCGGCTGGATCGACTTCATGAGAACGCCCAGCCCGCGCAATCCCGGCTATGGAGCGCAGCTGTGGCTGAACCACCCCCAGGCTGACGGGCGGGAAGTGCTGTTCCCGGAAACCGTATCGCGAAACGCCTTTGCCTGCATCGGCCATCGCGGGCAGTACGTGTTCGTATCGCCCGATCAACGGCTCACGGTGGTCCGGCTCGGCAAGTCCGACGATCACCAGCGCGATGCGCTGCGTCGCCGCCTTGGCGAGATCGTGGCTCTGTTCCCGCAAAGCTAACGGGAAGCGTGCCGGCTGCCCTTACGGATAGAGCAGCGTGCTGCCCCATCCACCGCTCGCCCCGCGCGTGAAGAGGCGGCGTTCGTGCAGGCGGTGCGGGCGGTCGAGCCAGAATTCGATCACGCTAGGGCAGACGCGGTAGCCGCGCCAGTGCGCCGGTCGCTCGACCGGTCCGCCGGCGAAACGCCGTTCCACCGCTTCGTAGCGGGCAAGGAAGGTCGCCCGGCTGTCGAGCGGCGCGGACTGGTCCGACGCCACCGCGCCCAGCTGAGAATCGCGCGACCGGCTGGCGAAGTAGGCATCCGCCGTGGCCGCATCGACCGGCTCGGTAGGGCCTTCGATGCGGATCTGGCGGCGCAGCGACTTCCAGTGGAACAGCAACGCCGCGTGGGGATTGGCGATGATCTCCGCGCCCTTCCGGCTGTGGTCGTTGGTGTAGAAGATGAATCCATCGGGACCATGCCCTTTGAGCAGAACCATCCGCAGGGACGGCCGCCCGTCCGGCGTGGCCGTGGCCAGCGCGACCGCGTTGGCGTCCGCCGGTTCGCTCGCGCGCGCCTCGGCGAACCAGGCGTCGAACAACTGGAATGGATCGCCATCCGGGATGGCATTTACGCCGTCATCGGGCTGCACGGACTGAATCCCCTATGCTCGCGCCGGCCGATCGGCCCGGCGAAGTGACGGGCATAGCCATGCCCGGTGTGCGAGGAAAGGGCGCTGGATGAAGGCTCTGCTTGTCGAGCCGCGCTCGCCCACCTAGCTTAGCGCCCATGGCAGCAGATCCCTATGCAACTCTGGGCGTATCGCGAGGCGCGAGCGAGAAGGACATCAAGTCGGCCTATCGCAAGCTGGCGAAGGAATTGCATCCGGACCGCAACCAGGACAATCCCAAGGCGAGCGAGCGGTTCAGCGAGGTGACGCGCGCCTACGACCTCCTGTCCGACAAGGACAAGCGCGCCCAGTTCGACCGGGGCGAGATCGACATCGACGGCAACCCCGCCGGCTTCGGCTTCGGCGCGGGCGGCGGCCCCGGCGGCGGTCATCGCGGATTCCGCGCTGACGGCTTCGAGGGTTTCGGCGGCGAGGGCGCGGATTTCGGCGACATTTTCGAGGGGCTGTTCGGCGGGCGCGGACGAGCCCGGCCGGGAGGCGGCATGGGCGGCGGCTTCGGGCCGAGCGCCCGTGCGGCCCCGCGCGGCAACAATGTCCAGTATCGCCTGCGCGTCTCGCTTCCCGATGCGGCCATGCTCGCGCCGCAGCGGATCACGCTGGCCGACGGGAAGACCATCGACCTCAAACTTCCCGCCGGCGTCGAGGACGGCACCCAGATGCGCCTTGCCGGCAAGGGCGAACCCGGTCCGGCGGGCAACGGCGACGCGCTCGTGACCATCCAGGTGGACCCGCATCCATTCTTCCGCCGCGACGGCGATAATATCCGCCTGGACCTGCCGGTGACGCTGGACGAGGCGGTGAACGGCGCGAAAGTGAAAGTCCCCACGGTCGAGGGCGCGGTGATGCTGACGGTCGCGCCGGGAAGCAGCTCGGGCAAGACGCTGCGTCTCAAGGGGCGGGGCTTCACGCGCAAGGACGGCTCGCGCGGCGATCAGCTCGTCACCTTGGAGATCGCCCTGCCCGAAGCGGACGACGATCTCGCCCGCCGCCTCGATGGCTGGCGCGACAGCCGCCCGCTGCGCGCGAAGCTGGGCGTCTGAGCGGACGCGAAGCGTGGAGGAACGTCCGCTCCAGACGCCGCTTGGCCATCACGATCTCTCGCCCGAGGCGCGCCGCCGCCAGGCGCTGCGCTGGCGCGCCGGGCTCCAGCAGCAGTTCGACCGCCACCTTGGCCCCGGCACACGCGCCTTCAACGTGCTCAAGCGCGTCTGGACCGGCACGTACTATGACGGCTTCATCCACGCCGGGAACCTTGCCTACATGGCAATTCTGGCGCTGTTTCCGTTCTTCGTCACCGTCGCTGCGATTTTCGCCGCGCTTGGCGAGGAAAGCCAGCGGGAGGCCTCGATCCGCGCCTTCCTCTCGGCGGTGCCGCCGATGGTCGCCGGCGTCATCGAGCCTGTCGCGCGCGACGTGATGTCGGCGAGATCCGGCTGGCTGCTCTGGGCGGGCGGACTAATCGGGCTATGGACGGTGACCAGCCTGGTCGAAACGATCCGCGACATTCTCCACCGCGCCTATGGCACGCCCGCCGCGCAGGCGTTCTGGCGCTATCGCCTGCTCTCGTCCGGGATCATATTCGGCGCGGTGATCCTGCTGCTGCTGTCGCTTTTCGCGCAAGTAGCGATCACCGCCACGCAGGAAGTCATCCAGGCATGGTTTCCACGGCTGGAGGACTGGGTGGCAACGCTCACCACCGGCCGGCTGATACCGGCGGCGGCGCTGTACCTTTCGATCTATGCGCTGTTCTACTCGCTGACGCCCGCCGCCTATCGGAAGCGCGCCTATCCCAAATGGCCCGGCGCGCTGCTGGTCACGGTCTGGTGGGTGGCGGTGACGATGCTGCTGCCGCCCGTGCTCCGCAGCTTTTTCGCTTACGACCTCACTTACGGCAGTCTGGCGGGAGTGATGATCGCGCTTTTCTTTTTCTGGCTGGTTGGCTTAGGCGTGGTAATGGGCGCCGAACTGAACGCCGCGCTCGCAGAGACTCCGGAGGAGCGCGACATGCTGGGTCAGGCCAACGGCAACGCCCGCATGGACCGCGAGGAAGCACGGGAAGATTTCGAATGACCGGTTTGATGGACGGCAAGCGCGGCCTGATCATGGGGCTTGCGAACGATAAGTCGCTTGCCTGGGGCATTGCCAAAAGACTGCGCGAGCACGGCGCCGAACTGGCTTTCTCCTTCCAGGGAGAAGCGCTTGAAAAGCGGGTGCGACCGCTCGCGGCAAGCCTCGACAGCGACTTCCTGATCGACTGCGACGTCTCGTCCATGGAAGCGCTGGACGTCGCCTTCGCCACGCTCGCCGAGCGCTGGCCGACGATCGACTTCCTCGTCCACGCGATCGGCTTTTCGGACAAGAACGAGCTGAGGGGCAAGTTCTACGATACCTCGCTCGACAACTTCCTGATGACGATGAACATCTCGGCCTACAGCCTGGTCGCCGTCACCCAGCGCGCGATGGCGATGATGCCGCAGAACGAGGACGGGACCGGCGGCGGCTCGATCCTGACGCTCACCTACTATGGCGCGGAAAAGGTCGTGCCGCATTACAACGTGATGGGCGTCGCGAAGGCGGCCCTGGAAACCAGCGTCAAATATCTGGCCAACGATCTTGGCCCCTTGGGCATCCGCGTCAACGCGATCTCGGCCGGGCCCATCAAGACTCTGGCCGCTTCGGGCATCGGCGATTTCCGCTACATCCTCAAATGGAACGAGCTCAACGCGCCGCTGCGGCGCAATGTCACGATCGAGGACGTGGGCGGCGGCGCTCTCTATCTGCTGTCAGACCTCGCCTCGGGCGTGACGGGCGAGATCCACCACATCGATGCTGGCTACAACGTCGTCGGAATGAAGCAGGAAGACGCGCCCGACATCGCTTTGGTCTGACGGGCTCCCGAGGGGAACCAACGGGCGAGAACGAAGCCCAAGCAAACCGGGCATGGGAACCGGCCCCATTAATGGGCGTTTTCAACGTTCGCCGCACAAGCGCCACCGTTCATCTCCAATCAATGCAGCTTACCGTCACTACAGGGCATGGCGCTGCGCCGGGGGATACGATTGACGATCGGATGACGGCGCATCTATCTGGCCCGAGTTTTTGCACGTCCGGAGGCCGACATTCGTACTGGGAACCAATCTTTTGCCTAAGGCGGTAATTTTGGCGGGCGGCCTGGGCACGCGACTGGGCGAGGAAACGTCCGTCCGGCCCAAGCCGATGGTGGAGGTCGGTGGAATGCCGATCATCTGGCACATCATGAAAATCTATTCGGCGCATGGCGTGAACGATTTCGTGATCTGCCTGGGCTACAAGGGCTATATGATCAAGGAGTTCTTCGCGAACTACTTCCTTCATACTGCCGATGTGACCATCGACCTGGGCCGCAACAGCATGGAAGTACACGAGAAGCGAAGCGAGCCCTGGCGCATCACGCTGGTTGACACCGGCGCCGATACGATGACGGGCGGCCGCCTGAAAGCGGTGCGGCGCTTCCTCGACGAGGACGAGCCGTTCTGCATCACGTATGGCGACGGCGTCGCCACCGTGGACATCTCCGCCCAGCTCGCCTTTCATCGGGCGCATGGACGCAAGGCGACGATCACCGCCGTATCGCCTCCGGGCCGCTTCGGCGCGTTGGAGTTCGAAGGCGACCGGGTATTGAGCTTCCGCGAGAAACCGGCGGGTGACGGCGGACTCATCAACGGCGGTTTCTTCGTGGCGCATCCCAGCGTTTTGGACCTCATTGAGGGGCCGGACACGATCTGGGAACGCGATCCGCTGGAGAAGCTGGCTGCCGCCGGCGAGCTCGTTGCTTACCGGCACGACGGCTTCTGGCAGGCGATGGATACGCTGCGGGACAAGCAGTATCTTGAGCACCTCTGGCAGGAAGGCGCCCCTTGGAAGATCTGGTGACAGCCGGGCCGCCGGGTGGGGACGCCGCATGGCGAGGCCGCCGGGTTTTCCTGACCGGGCACACTGGGTTCAAGGGGAGCTGGCTGGCGCTCTGGCTCACGCAGATGGGCGCGAAAGTGACGGGCTTCGCCCTGCCGGCGGAGCAGCCGAGCCTGTTCGAGCAGGCCAGAATTGCAGAGCTCGTCGATCATATCGAAGGCGACATCCGCGATCTGTCCGCGCTTGAGGCCGCGATGGCCACCTCCCGCCCGGAAGTGGTGTTTCACCTTGCAGCACAGCCGCTGGTGAGGCTTTCCTACGACAGCCCGGTCGAAACTTTCTCCACGAATGTTCAAGGCACGGTCCACGTGCTCGACGCCTGCCGCCGCGCGGCCGACCTGAAGGCGGTGGTCTGCATCACCAGCGACAAGTGCTACGAGAACCGCGAGTGGGTCTGGCCCTATCGCGAAACCGATCCGATGGGCGGGCACGATCCCTACAGCGCCAGCAAGGGCGCGGCCGAGCTGGTGATCGCCGCATACCGCAGCAGCTTCTTCGCGCAGGGCGCGCGAGTGGCTTCGGTGCGCGCGGGCAACGTCATCGGCGGCGGCGACTGGGCACGCGACCGGCTGATTCCCGACATCATCCGCGCGCTGATCGCTGGCGAGCGGCCGCTGATCCGCTCGCCGCGTTCGAT